>Ga0209776_1000116_pt1 | contig 66124 bp, 75 predicted proteins | sample SaaInlLV_10m_DNA_3_FD_184670 | JGI IMG/M metagenome (GOLD analysis project Ga0209776, IMG submission 184670) | Marine microbial communities from expanding oxygen minimum zones in the Saanich Inlet - Saanich Inlet SI073_LV_165m_DNA (SPAdes) (version 2) | ecosystem: Environmental > Aquatic >...
TTAGCTTTTTGTTTGTATCTTTTCTTTGGGTCATGGCTTTTCTCCTTTTATTTGATTCTTGTCAAAACAAATTTAAGAAAAAACTGTGACCCCTTTTTTAAAAGTACAGAAAATTAAGGACATAACTGATAAAAATGATAACAGTTTAATTTTAATCTAATGAATTTACTCGTTCCATTAAGCGAACGATTAAATGTAGGGACCTTTCTCTCTTGATCTGTTTCAAATGACTGGACAGCTCCTTTTTACTTAAAGACTTGAGTGATTTTATTTCTTTTTGCGTTAGTCTCTTGATATTTATTTTTTTATCTGTTTATCTGATTGTTTATTAAGATTCCCGATAAATCTATTTTCCATTTTTCAATTTCATTCGAAAATCTTCTCACTTTTATTTTTTCACCAAACTTTGGCACCTAATCACTAAAAAAGGGTTCTATATCATTTAGAAAATCTATTTTTAAATAAATTCCAAATTGTTATTCTTCCAAAAGCTAAACAAGAGACAGCCTCTTCCAAAATTAATTGAATGGTAAACGTGATTTTTCGAATATTCGAAAAAATCGAGTTATTGTTAAAAATAATATAATGTTACTCCCATCGCTCTTGCTCCCCTCCGAAACAGGGGTTATATTCCTCGGCTTTTTTAACCGAATAATAATAAAACTTAATGAATAGTAAACTGACACCAAGATTTTTAATCATCGGCCTTGTACTCATCTGGGCCACCTGGGCCATATGGCCAACCTTTCAATATCAGAATTTATCTGACACCGAAAAGGAATCACTGCGCCAAGAAGGAAAACTCGTACAGATAGAGTCACGCACTATCAAGCAGGGTCTGGACTTAAAAGGCGGTATGTATATTGTCCTAGAGGTAAACCTACCCATCTTGCTAGAGAACCTTGCAGAAAACAAGGATAGTAAATTCAACCTTGTCATTGCTTCTGTTCAAGATAAACTAATCCAATCGCCAGAAGCTGATTTTTTCACTTTGTTCACATCCGTAACAAAAGAAAACAATCTTAAGCTGTCCCGTTATTATTATGATTACGGTTCAAGCAATAGCGCAATTCTCACTGCTCTAGGAGAAGAAGCGGAAGATGCCATCAACCGTGTTTTGGAAATTTTACAAAATAGAATTGACCAATTCGGTGTTGCTGAGCCAACAATCCAAAAACAAGGTAACCAAAGAATTATTGTAGAATTGGCCGGTGTTCAAGATTCTGAAAGAGCCCGCACTTTACTAGAAAGCACTGCTCTTCTTGAATTTTACCTTGTGAAAGATGTAACTATAACAAATGAGATTATGGTTAAAATCGATCAAGCGCTTAAAGGCGATGAATCCATTGCCGCCATCACCAAAACTGCTTCACCGGAAAAAATAGATGAACCAGAAAAAAGCGATGATGAGACAGTATCTGTAAGTGACCTTTTTGGAGAAACAGAAAATTCCGAATCTGAATCCGATGCAAATGCAATTGAAGAAGCACAATTTGCTGATCGTCCTTTTTCTACTCTACTTAGAAATCTGGGACAGTCAATTGGCGTCCCTGAGAAAAATGTTTATGCTGTTAAAAAAATATTAGAACGACCAGAAGTGCAGGAAAAACTTGCGGCAGTTGGCGGTATATTTTTATTTAGCCATAAAGCAGAAGAATATCCACTCGTTGATGGAACCGTTGAAAGTATGTATAGCTTATACCTCGTTGAGGATGAAGCAGAACTCACCGGCGGTGTTGTGGATGAAGCAAAAGCAAACTTAGGTCAACAGGGATCTAGTTCTGCTGGACAGCCCATTGTGAACTTATCTATGAATACAGATGGTGCCCGAAAATGGTCCATCGTAACCGGTTCCAATGTGGGCCGCAAAGTTGCGCTTGTTCTGGATAAAAAAGTACACATGGCACCTAATATTAAGGAAAAAATTTCCGGAGGCGGTACTCTTATCGAAGGTTTCGCCAATATTAATGAAGCAAAAGATATCGCTATTGTACTTCGTGCCGGTGCATTACCTGCGCCTGTAGACATAATTGAAGAACGGGTCGTAGGTCCTTCATTGGGCGCTGACTCAATTCGCCGCGGCACACAATCTGTCCTGATTGGGCTCGCACTTGTATTGTTATTTATGATGGTGTATTACAAGATGTCTGGATTGATAGCAAACTTTGCACTAATATGGAATATTATCCTCGTACTGGCTGTGTTAGCTTCCTTGGGGGCAACATTAACACTCCCTGGTATTGCAGGATTGATTCTAACCGTAGGTATGTCAATCGATGCCAATGTAATTATTTTTGAACGTATCAGAGAAGAATTACAAAAAGGAAAAACACCAAGAGCTGCAGTTGATGGCGGATATAGTCGCGCACTTACGACCATTATTGATGCCAATGTTACTACAGTTATTGCTGCATTGGTATTGATGCAATTCGGTTCAGGCCCCATTCGTGGATTTGCCACAGTACTATTCTGGGGTATCCTCATCTCTATGTTCACAGCCATTTTTGTAACTCGCACAATTTTTAACTCTTTTACCAGCCGCAAAGGCTTAACCAAGTTGAGCATATGAGAATTATTAAAGACACGAAAATTAATTTTATGAGTCAGCAAAAGCTGACTACACTTTTATCCGCATTCTTAATTATTGCCGGGGTGATTTCTCTGGCGGTGAATGGCGGACCAAAACTAAGTATCGACTTTAAGGGTGGTACCATGGTCTCCGTGCAGTATACAGAAGCCATGGATGTAACCGTAGTTCGAACAGCTATGGGAAATGTGAATATTGATGGACAATCCTTCGATTTCAGCCGTGAAGAGATCAAACACTTTGGAGGCTCGGCCGCAATCTCAGTTCGTGTACCACACATTGAGAATGCGCCAAATAATTTTGCCCAAAAAATTGTGGACCACCTATATAATGCATTCCCGGGAAAGGTGCCTGAAAACAAAACAGATTTCATTCTAGGTAAAGGTACAGTGGGACCAAAAATCGGATCTGAACTAAGTGGAAAGGCCATCATGGCTATCATTTCTGCTTTAGGATTAATCCTGCTTTATATTTCCATTCGGTTTGAATTTCGATTTGCTTTAGGTGCAATCGCTGCCTTAGCTCATGATGTTCTCATAACATTGGGAATATTTTCGCTTATGGGATACGAGATCAGCCTGCCGATTATTGCAGCATTCTTAACCATTGTGGGTTATTCTCTCAATGATACGATTGTTATTTTTGATCGAATCAGGGAAAACGTGAAAGCTTCAAAGAAGGAAACATATAATTTAATTGTCAACCAAAGCATTAACGATTCACTATCTAGAACCATTATCACCTCATTAACTACCTTTATGGTTGTGTTCGTGCTTTGGTTATTCGGTGGTGAAGTAATTCACAATTTTGCATTAGCTATGATCATTGGTGTTATCGTTGGAACTTATTCTTCGATTTTTATTGCCAGCCCCATAGTGGTTCATCTGCATGAGAACGCTACGAAATAATTTCAGTTTTAATATATTATAAAAAAAGCCCCTCGCATTCTGCGGGGGGCTTTTTTATTTCTGTCAGATGAATTGAAATGAAAAATTGATCAAATCATTTCTAAATTATTATTCTGCAACGATATGTAATCTCTCCGTTGCAATCCACACTCACATGTTTTTTAATTTCTAAATATTGTCTTTTCCCAATTAAACATTTTCACACACCAGAAAATGGCCAATCCTGCAAAACCAAATAAGGACAAGTATACTTCTGCCATATAGAGCGGATTAATCACACCTGCAATAATATCCTTTGAAGCAAGTGATACATTTAAAACTGGTATTAATGCCGTCACTGAATTGAGTTCCATCCCCGGCAATGTGCCAATAACCGCCGGAAAAATAATGACAATATTTAATGGAGCTACAATGCTTTGGGCTTCTTTGAATGATCTCGCATAGATTGAAAGCCCCAACAACATGGCGCTGAAAAAAGCAGCCACCGGTAATACCAATGTCATGATTAACCCAATCGTTTTTGGATTAAGAACCTCATTGATCACCATTAATATCTCGGGCGGAATATCAGGAATACGTTGAATCCCCACGGCCATTCCACCTAATGCAAGAAATGCTGTTAAACATGCAGCTAACAGTACTACTAGGAATTTTCCCAAAACAACATCCAGTCGACTTGCCGGCGAGGAAAGAATGGTTTCTAAGGTACCCCTTTCTTTTTCTCCAGCGCCTAAATCAAGAGCAGGATACATGGCACCCATAAATCCAAAAATTATAAATACATATGGAAACCATCCACCTGCGATCTTACCAAATTTTTCCTGTCTCGAAGCAACATCTTCATAATTAATCGCGTAGGCTCTGACTACTTCTGGTTTAAGGTTGAGACGATCCATTCGCTCAGCCACAATACGATCTTCAAATTTATTCAAGACACCCTTAATCCTGGTTTTAGTCACCCCAAAAGAATCGGTACCCTTAAATTGAATTCTGATTTTGGCTTGACCATTTTTGGCGATAGTCTCTTTATAAGCGGGATCAACATGAATCGCCACATCAAGGAATTCCTGTTGTATATATGACTGAATACTATCCTTTGGAATTTGATCTAGAATGATAACTTTATCCATATCGGCAAATGCCTGATACAAATCCGGTGCATATTCCTGACCATAGATTTGAACTTTTAATTGTTTCTCACCAGCCTTTTCTGCCATTGACTTGGTGATTTTAAATACGGTACCTAAAAGAACCGGTATGAGTAAAAGCGGAACAACAACCATCATCATGATGGTCCGTCTATCCCGAGTTATGTCGATTACTTCTTTTTTAGCAATAGTGAGGAATTTCATTTTTAGGCCTCCCCTACTCTATAGATGAATTCATCTTCAAAAGTTGGCTGTGTCATTTCAGATTTAAATTTGTCTAAAGTATCGTTATAAAAGAATCTGCCTTTATATATAATGGCAATATCATCACAAACCTGGTTTACTTCCCCCATACGATGGGTAGAAAAAATTACTGTTTTCCCTTCTTCTCGACAGGAACGAATCAAATCCATTATAGCCCGTGATGTCATTACATCTAAACCGGAAGTAGGCTCATCAAATACCATTACAGGCGGATCGTGAATTATGGTTCGCGCAATAGATGTTTTTTGTTTCATTCCGGTACTCAAGCGAGAAATTCTGCGATCCGCAAAACTGTGCATATCCAAAATGTCAAAAATGCGATCTTTTCGTTTATGAAAGATTGCCTTATCCATGCCGTGAAGATCAGCAATATATTTCACCATTTCTGTTGGTGTCAGGCGGTCATAAAGGGCTGTTTGTCCAGTCATAAAACCAATCTGCTCCCGAACTCTCTGACCATCAGAAACAGAATTGAAACTCGAAACTGAAATGGTTCCAGTTGTTGGTTTTAGCATTGTTGCTATCATCCGCAGGGTGGTTGTTTTGCCAGCGCCGTTGGGGCCAAGCATTCCGAAAATTCGCCCCGGCTGACATTCAAAACTGATGTCATCCACAGCACGCAGTGTTTTGGAATCTTTATATTCGTCACCCAGTTCTCTACGCTGTTTTCGACTGAGGGAAAAATCTTTTACAAGGTTTTTTACATTAATCATTTTATTCCTTAGGATTAATAGATAGGAAGATAGGAAGATAGGAAGATAGGGAGATTAATTATAATAGACTGAAGAGCCAAGACAATAAGTGAAAAGTTGATCTTTACATTATTTATTGATTAAATCAATCTGCTATTAATATATATTCATGAATATGAAATTAAAGATTTATATACTTTATGCATTAATGATTTCCTGTTGGGGAACGACTTGGTACTTTTTGAAAATCAGTCTTCAGGAAACACCGTTATTCTGGGGCCTCGCATTACGCTTTATTTTTGCCGGAATGATCTTTTGGGTCTTTTACTTTATTAAAAATGAACGGATAAAGTTTACATCCGAGATCAAAAAGGTTTACTTCTTATATACATTCCTAAATTTCACCCTTTGTTATTTCCTAACCTATTGGGCCATGAGATATGTGTATTCTAATTTAGGATCGATCCTTTGGAGTTTATTCCCATTATGTGTGGCAGGGATGGCCCATTTCTATTTACCGGATGATAAACTTAATTTTAGAAAAACCTTAAGTATGGTTGTGGGATTCATTGGTACAATTTTGATTCTTTATAAAGGCGAATCATTGGGGATGGGAAATGTTGTTTATGGAATTATTGCTATTTTAATCTCTATTGTTTTGGCGGCATGGCCCAACATCTATTTAAAAATGCACCATACAAAAATAAACACTTTCCATCTCAATGCTGTAGGAATGACTACATCCGGAATTATTATGATGCTTATTTCTTTTATTCTAGAGCAAGGTCAATCCATGCCCATGGATAGTAAGAATCTGTTTGCATTAATTTATCTGACAGTCCCGGGTACAGTAGTAACGTGGGGAATCTACATTTGGCTTTTCAACCATATGCGTGTCAGTCAAATCAGTTATGTGGCTTTCTTTCCCCCAGTGATTGCCATTGCCATGGGATGGATTTTTCTTGGCGAAGAGCTTCCAATGGTTATAATAATCGGAGCCAGTTTAATCATATTGGGCGGTTTCCTTATTAATTATCAAACAAGAGTTAGGGAGATTATTTCAGAACCGGGGTTATTATCGGTAACTGAAGACTGATTTATTTATTTTTGCTGTAAATTCCAACATGATTCAATACACCATTACCGATTCTCCAATCGGAAAATTATTGATTTCCAAGTCTAATAAAGGAATCACTCATATCCTTTTCGAATATCAAATTTCTCAATTTGAATCCATAATTAAAAAGAAATTTCCAGACGAAATAATTGTACGGAATGACACATCTCTATCTAAAACAGTTAAACAGTTAAACGAATATTTTTCCGGAGAAAGACAGGTTTTTAATATTGAGCTGGATTTAGTTATGCCACCCTTTCATCAGAAAGCATTAAATGTTGTTGAAATGATACCTTATGGCAAAACAATCTCTTATAAAGATGTGGCGGCGCATGCCGGCAATATTAAAGCTGTCCGCGCTGCAGGGTCAGCTAACGCCAATAATCCCATTCCGATTGTTATTCCTTGTCACCGAGTATTAGCAACAAGTGGAGGACTCGGCGGTTATGGCGGTGGATTGAAAATGAAAAATTACCTTCTGAACTTGGAAGGTGCCCTTTAACTTTCCACCTTAATTTTTCATAAAATAAATTTAAATCAATATGTGGCAATCAATTAAACGACGAATTTTTGCTGGCCTTTTGGCCATTGTACCCATTGCGGTTACTTTCTGGATCCTTAAATTTTTATTTTCCTTTACCGATGGTTTGGCATCGCCTTTCTTGAGGCGTTTTGGTGTCGAGATTCCAGGACTAGGTATAATTTTAACAGTAGTCTTTATTTTTACTCTAGGTTTATTTGTGACAAATGTCTTGGGTAAAACACTTTTTAATTGGGGCGAACGAATCCTGGCTAAACTTCCCATTGTAAATACAATCTATAATACCATTAAGCAGATTACTTCCGCCTTTTCTGGGTCGACAGTAAAATCTTTTCAACAAGTCATTTTTATTCAATATCCCCGTGAGGGATTATGGACCATGTGTTTCGTAACCAATCAGTCCAAAAATGACAGTGGCGAAGAATTTTATCATGTATTTGTTCCAACAACACCTAACCCCACATCCGGAGTATTTATTGTAGTACCTAAAAAAGATGTGGTACATCCTGATATTTCAGTTGAAAATGGACTGAAAGCTATTATTTCCGGCGGCATCCTCGATCCTGGAAAATCCCTAAGCGACCGATTACCAAATAGGCCATGAGTGAATTCACCTACTTAGTCCTGCTCCTTTTTACGAGTTTCCTAGCAGGCTCTACCCCAACAAGCATAATAATGGGGCAACTCATAAAAGGTATTGACCTTCGAGAACATGGTAGTGGTAATGCTGGTGCCACAAATGCCTTTCGGGTCCTAGGGTGGAAACCGGCATTGGTGGTGATTAGTATTGATATATTTAAAGGATGGTTTCCCGCTGCTGTTTTAGCGCCAGTATTTTTTAGCGCTCAAGTAATTCCTGACCTTGGGGTAGTTCAAATTCTCTGCGGATTCTCTGCCGTATTAGGTCATACCTATACCATTTTTGCCGGATTCAAAGGAGGCAAAGGCGTGGGTACTTTAGGCGGAATGCTTTTGGCCTTATTCCCTACTGCTTTTCCTTTTTGCCTGACTATTGCAGTCTTAACGATCATCTTCACAGGATATGTATCTCTGGCATCTATATTGGCAGCGTCATCATTACCAATATTTTTATTGATATTACCACCATTCTTCGGTGCAGAACCGGCGCCCTTATCCCTGATAGTATTCAGCCTCTTGATTCCCTTTTTTATTATTTATACACACCGTAGCAATATTCAACGGTTGCGCAGTGGTGAAGAGAATCAATTTGTTAAAGCGATGATCTTCAGAAAAAAATAATTATTATAGATTAAATCTGATGCTGAGTGGCAATATGAAGTCCTCGATCTACCTGTTTACCGTTATAAAAACCCCACCCATAATCTATCCGTAATATTTCAACAAATGGTGCTTGAAACTGGAAAGTAATACCAGAGCCTGAAATGGGTTTAAGGTTCAATAAATTCTTAAAATCATTTTTTGTTGTTACCCCCAAATCAATAAATGCGCCTACTGTCAAACCAAATTCATATAAATTTGCCAGAGGTAAACGAGGTATAATCACTTTTCTCAATTCGATTGCCGTTTTCAAATTGTGAAATCCAAATCGGTATTCTTGTTCGGAATCATTGTAGTTGGTATAGTTTGGATACTGCCATCCACGAACAGAACCAGAATTACCCATAGATGTTAAAAAGTTCTGATCCTTAGTTCCATAATTTATTTGGGCTTTAATGCCCCAAGCAAGGATCCATGGTTTAGCATCTTCAATATGACTTAAGCGTTTATAAAAACTATAGGACTGGAACCAAATAAAATTATTTTCAATTTCCCCATTCAGATCAAAACGGCTTACAAATGCCTGCTTAAATAAAACACCTTTGGTTGGATTGGCATAAAGGTCCCTGGTATCATAATGGAAAGACCCCATAGGGGCAAAATAATGATAACTGAATTTTATTGAATCATTCTTAAAATCCATTGCTTCAATTTCAAAACCAAGAGATGCTTTTTTTTCATAACCAAAAAATCGCCCCATATTGAATTCAATTGTTTTGAGATCGACATCATATGGGAGAAAAGGGTGCCTAAACATTACCTTTGCAATATCGGCTTTTAGGGAGACGTGATCCCCCGTAATCCATGGGTTTAAATAGGAAACGCCAAATGTGGTTCTTCCGCCAAGCATGAGTCCCATTCCCAGCATTTCATTTCGGCCACGAAAATTTTTAAACATTCCGCCGCCGCCATAGGACCATCCCGTTTTTTCTTCATAACTAGGAACAGGTCCTCCAATAAACCTACCTCCATAGAATTTATTATTCTCGAGAATCTCATATTCCAAGCGAACATTTTTATTATCTAAAGGAATGGCGCGCCAATTTACGTCGGCAAAAATCCCCAAATTTAGCAGTCTATTTCTGTCCGCAATTGCAACAGTACTATCCAACGGAACATCCAGAGGATGTTGAATCTCTCGAGAAATGATATAATCCTTGGTGAACGAATTACCTCTATAGATTATCTCGGAGACAATCAGTTCCTGGCAAAAACCAAGGATGGGTAAAAGAAAAAGAAATCCCCGCAATTTCATAAAAAGTTTTATTTAAATATCGATGCTACGCAAAAGAAGTTTCTTTTGATATTCGATTCCTTCTTCTGAATACATATCATCAATGGCTGTTCTCAGTTTTTGATCAACAACTGTGCTATTCATTTGAATTTGAACGTGACTTTTATCCAACTCACGCACCTTTAAAACTGTTTGGTTATTTTCATATTTATGAAAACCATCAGCAAATTCCCGAGGTGTACCATATTCCATAAGAAATTTATATTTGATCACATCGTCAGCAATAAGTTGCGGGAACCCGGTGGGCTTCAACTCAATAGTTCGTAATACCCCATTCAATATAAAATGAGATGGTTCATGGTTGTTTGAACTGTAAATATAATCCACGTTAATAAAATGAAGTTCCACTGTTTCAATGGTTAAACGAGTTATAATCTGAAATAAAACTTTGGAACGTTTTAGGGGTAGTTTATACCCTGTTGGCAAATCAATAACCTCTTCCCAATATTCTACCGTTTGAGCTGAGTCTATCACATTAGACATAACAGTGGGCATACTCATACCCCATTTCGCCACAAGATGTCGATCCACAGTCCAGCCTTCCGGAAGTGTTTGGACTTGGAATGATGAGCGAGTAGAACGCTGCCGAGGAGACGGTTTACTAGATGTCTTCTTAGCTTCTTCATTATTCTGGGAAGATTTTTCTGTTATATTTTTTTTGGGAATTATAAATACTTCAGGTTCCGGTGATTTGCTTAAGGCACAACTCATGAGGGGAACACTCAAAGTTAGGAAAATTAATTTATAAGCATGCTTCATAAAATGTTCTATTTTTTCTTGGGTGGATGTTGTGGATGTTCATTTCCCCGATGGCACACCCAACAGGAAATTTCATGAAAATTAAGATCATTCATTGTTTTATTGGATTGTTGAACCATTGCCATCATTTGACGAGCGACTTTTTTATGATCCTTTTCATCGCTGGAATAATCAGTCAAATTATGGCAGAAATTACACTTAACACCCAATTCGGGTGCTACAACAGATTTCATAAATTTTACTAATTCACGTTTAGTTTTATAATGTAACACCTTCACATTTTTCAATTCAGATTTCTGTGCAAACAGAAATCCGCTTATAAGCGCAATAATAATATACCTTTTCATAAGTCTTCTCCTAAAACCACAAGTGTAATTGGGATAAAACTTCAACTCCTCTCGGTGATTTACCAGCGGATAAATGGGATGATCGGATTTGAAATTTGATATCTACAAAGGGTAAAGGTACATAATTCAATCCAAAAGTGGTACGACGAATTGCATCTTTTGTATATTTTATACTTTCGTCAAAAAAATCAATTCGCCCCGATATATTCCATCCTCGTTTAACTTTCCATGTCAATTCACTATAGCTGGCAATGGATCGACCTGACACCAAGTTTTCAGCAATAGTTACTTCTCCTATCCAAGATATATCTCCGCGGGCAATGCCGCCATACACGTTAAACATTTGCAATCCTTTTTCGGCAATGGATTCTTTTAAATAAGAAATCCCTATCATTTTATTCCATGACCCATTTGAGATGAAATGCTCTAAACGAATAAAAGAAGACTGGGACTTATCATTTAAATAGCCTTTTGCCAATCCGAATGAATAATGAGTGTCTCCCCTGTATTGACCTAATTCTAAAAGGGGTGCATTTTTAAGTGTAGGAATAAAGGGCATTCCCTCCCGATTATTACCATTCACTAGTTTAATATTTCCACCTCGCGTGAAGACTGTATGGTCAGCCAATTTCAATCCAAATGTCGGTTTCCCAAGTCCAGCTTTTAGATATCCGTTAAATCCATTTAATCGGAATTGAAAAGCCAAATCTGATTGAAGGGTTGCTAATTGGGCTAATGCAATTACCTTACCCACTTCAGTTTTTATTTGAATGTTAGCTTGCATCGGAAAAATGGCAAGGCCATCGGGTAAATCACCATTATTTTTGGAGACAGATTGGATTCGCACATCACCGCCAAATTGAAAATGCTTTAGGATAATTCCGGTATAACCTGAAATTTTATCAGGAATTTTACGTGCTAAATCATCTAGGCCATAAGCGATCCCATAATCATTCCGCAGTCCCCCACCCGTTGGATCAAAGTGACAAAGAATACAAGATGAACCACTTTCCAATGCATAACGAGGGACGGCCCAGAGAATAGTAGAAAAAAGAAATATATAAAGGAGGAATCGGTTAAAATATCGAATAATCAATTGTTCAGAGCACCTTGGTCTATCCACTTTTTTACCAATTCGATTTTTGAATCACTCCATTTGCTTGCGGGCTCAGGGGGCATGCGATCACCAAATGCTATTCCTTGCAATTTTTTGATTATTAAACTTTCTCCACTGTTTTTTGGAATCACAACAGGACTATTATTACTGCCTGCCTTCATTAAGTTTGTGTAATTACGAACAGATAGTTTACCTTGATTACCGTGGCAATTTATACAACTGGCATTAAAGAGTGGTTGAATATCATCATTAAAACTGACATCTTCTGGAAGTTCTTCGTCCTCCTTAGGATTATTTCCAAAATCACTACAGGCGATTAAACCTATAAAAAGAATGGGGAATATTTTTTTCATTTCGAGTAGAAACAAAAAAGCCCCGTAATGCTACGAGGCTTTTTTGTCGAGGAATTAAACGGTTATTTCCGTCCTCTTGCCATTGGGGCACGAGAGACATGACCATTTTTATCAATGAAGTAAAGGTAACCAGATTCACGCTGAACACCAGCATCGGCTACTTTTTCTGCATTCCCGCCACCTTTACCGGCACGGGCCATCTTTGAACGCCATACATTACCATCTTTTCCAAGGTAATACAGGTAACCGGATTCTTTCGAAACTCCAGTTGATTTTACTACTTCAGCCATAAGAATGACCTCCTTTAGTATGTTGTTGTTTTTACTACATGTCAGTTATCGTCGGTAAGTGTACGAGTACTCGTCTATAAAAAGCAAGAATTTTCTCGAGGAGCCTCCGAGGAGAATAAATGGCCTATTTTTGACTTATTCTGTCACCCTCCAATCCCTTAACTTCTCGCCGCTAATTTTAGCGCCATTTGCCCCGGTAGCTCAGCTGGATAGAGCAACGCACTTCTAATGCGTAGGTCACAGGTTCGAATCCTGTCCGGGGTACTAAAAACCCCCGTGTTTATCTTTCGTAGTGAAACGTAGATAGACGGGGGTTTTTATTTTAAAAATAAAAGACTAAATTGACCAAATAGAAGATCCTCCCTTCTTCGTATATTTCCAATCCTTTCATTTCATATTGAGGTTCAAATGAGGAAATACTTACTTTCATTAAATGTTCTATGTTCAATCGTATTTGCGAATGGCGTAAACGCTGACCAATTTAAAAATCTGAAATTCCGTTTTATCGGTCCTGACGGAAACCGCGCTATTGCTGTGACAGGCGTTTCTTCAGACCATAATACATATTACGTAGGCGCTGCTTCTGGTGGCCTCTTTCGTACAAAAAATAATGGCATCTCCTGGGAACCCATATTCGATGACCAGGATGTGTCATCTGTCAGTGCCCTGGCAGTCTCACAAAAGAATCCCAACATCGTCTGGGCTGGTACCGGTGAAACTTTTGTCATTCGCCCTGCCCATGCAATTGGGGATGGAATTTATAAATCCATTGATGGTGGTGATACATGGACCAATATGGGATTGGAAAAAACAGCACGTATCGCTCGCGTTGTCATCCATCCTGAAAATGAAAATATTATTTATGCGGCAGCTTTAGGTCATACTTACGGACCTCAAAAAGAACGGGGTATTTACCGCACAACCGATGGCGGAGAATCTTGGAAGCAAGTCCTCTTCGTTGATGAGAATACAGGTGGTATCGACATTGCAATAGATCGGAATAATCCCAATTTTTTACTCGCTGCCATGTGGGAAATCAACATTAATTCATGGGGACTCAATAGTGGTGGCGAGTCTGGCGGTGTTTTCATTACTCGTGATGGGGGCGATTCCTGGGAACGACAGGACAAAAATGGACTTCCTGGCGGAAAAGGAAAACCGGTTGGGAAAGTGGCTATTGCCATTGCCCAGAGCAATCCCAACATCATGTATGCATTATGCGAAGAATCACACCCCGGTTTATACCGAACGGATGATGGTGGCAAGTCTTGGCATCTTGTAACGCGGAATCACACCCTAGCTGAACGGGCACCATATTATATGCGCATGGCAGTGGCCCCGGACAATCCTGAAAAAATTTATGTATTAAATGTACAGTTTAGCACTTCTGACGATGGAGGAAAAACTATCAAATCTGGCTATGCTGCCGGTGGTGATAACCACGATATTTGGATTGACCCGGAGGATGGCGACCGCATTATGGTAGCACATGACGGTTGTGCCTCTATCACCAATGATGGCAAAACCTATAAGCGTATTGTCCTACCTATCGCCCAGATGTACCACGCCCATGTGGACGATCAAATCCCTTACAATGTTTATGGAAACCGCCAGGATGGCTATTCCTATCGTGGTCCCAGTAACAGTCGTGAATGGGGTATAAATCTTGGCCATTGGCGGGCGTTCGGTGGGTGCGAATCAGGGTTTGGTATCCCCGACCCTAATGATAATAATATTATCTGGTCCGGTTGTTATGACGGCGGACTGGAAGTTTATAATGTGAAAACCGGCCACGCCCGAAACGTACGCGTTTGGCCCGAAACGGGCTATGGGGTTGCACCGAAAGATATGAAATACAGGTGGCATTGGACTTTCCCAATTCACATTTCTGAACATAAAAAACATGCCGTTTATGTTGGGAGTCAATTTGTTCATCGTTCCACCGATCTTGGCCAAAGTTGGGAAATCATTTCTCCCGACTTAACACTTAATTTGAAAAGTCATCAACAAAGTTCAGGCGGCATCGCTATTGATAACCTTATGACATTTGACGGGTCCGTCCTTTTTGCCATTACTGAATCACCACTCAAACAAGGATTGATATGGGTTGGATCTAACGATGGACAGGTTCATCTCACGAAAAATGGCGGACGCAGTTGGAAGAATCTTACGGAAAATATTAATATGCCACCTTGGGGAACCATCTCCAATATTGAAGCATCCCGATTTAATAAGGGGACCGCGTACATTTCTGTGGACTTCCATCAAATGGGTGATTTCGACCCTTATATATATAAGACAGAAGATTTCGGACAATCATGGACCCGTATTAATGGTGATATTCCAAAATCCTATTCCAGTTTTGTCCACGTGGTTCGAGAAGATTATCAAACGCCCGGTGTTCTTTATTCAGGGACAGACAATGGTGTTTACGTTTCTGTAGATGATGGTGATAATTGGACTCGCATTAAAAACAACCTTCCGCCGGCGCCGGTTTATTGGATCAGCCTCCAAGAGCGGTTTGATGATATGGTTATCGGTACTTACGGTAGAGGATTTTATATCCTCGATGATATTAGTCCATTTAGAGAATTGGCGAACGCCAATAAAGAAAATGTAAATTTTATGCCAGTTCAGGATGCCTATCGATTCCAGACTATCCAAAGCATAAAAAATGATGGTGCCAGCCTCATCCGTGGGCAGAATCCCGCTTATGGGGCCAACTTGGATTTCTTCCTTCCGGATACGAATGCGAAAGATATATCCATTGCAATACATGACCAGAATGGAAATGAAATTAGAAAACTCACACAGCGTAAAACCACCCAAGGGGTTAATCGTATCATGTGGGACTTGCGTTATGAAAAAACGAAAACGGCAAAACTCAAGGTGAATCCTCGCGGCGTCGATTGGGTCACATATAACAAAGATGGGTGGCGCCCACTTCGCACTTGGGATATTGATGTAAATAGTGGGAAGCTGGGCCCCAAAGCAGTGCCGGGGAATTACAAGGCCATCCTCAATGTTGATGGAACTGAGTTTACTCAATCATTTAAAGTTTTGAAAGATCCCAATACAACGGGAACAATAAAGGATATAAAATCTCAATTCAAATTCCTCATGACATTGCGAGAAACTATCAACGAGAATGTGGCGCTGATCAATAAGATTGAAGACATTCGCCATTCACTCCAGAATAATTATACGACAAAGGATGAAGAAAAAGCTGCGAGAGATATGGATGGAAAATTCTACGAAATCGAAAGTCATTTATTTGATGTGAAACTCACCGGCGCCCGTGAGGATGCGTTTCGAAATCCTAATAAAATATACGGCAGGCTGGCCGCTTTGGGGAGTGACTTAACAAGGTATGGGGCGGACTTTCGTCCTACCAATCAACAAGTTGAAGTATATAAAATATTATCTGATCGGCTTAATAAACAACAAGCCGCATTTAAATTATTGCTTGAGGACTATTATTGGAATGCGGAGAAAAAATAGAAACAATGTTATTAACCGGGGTACTTTTTTAAATCCCGATAGAAATTCTCGTGCGATCCAATCATAATCAATGTTCGCGTTTCCGGGTCATATGTATTGGCTAATAAAAACAAGTCTGTTTTTATTTTAAATTTGTGAACAAACACTTCTGATAAAGCACCATGTTTTCTATTCCCAATCGTCGGATCAATCACAATGGCCTTTATCTCCCGATCGAGTTCTTTTTTGTGATGTTTAAAAAGTTTTTTTGACTGCCGTTTGAATAAAGGCGTCTGAAAGACTTTAATCTTCGGATTCGCCAAAATGATATTCTTCCAGTTCTCCATTTTGTGCTTGAGCAAGACCCAGCATAATATTTCTGATCATTTCATAGGTTAAGTCTGGATTCTCTACAGCGATTTGACCAATCTTTGCCCAATATTCCACTTGCTTAGGCACGGACCGATGTTCAACCTCGGCCACTGTCCGTGCAGCGGCTACCAGATCTTTATTTAGTTTTAATGCTATTTGACTCATAATAATACTCTTTTTAGTTCCCTTATATTAACAACTATAGGTTGTTATATGCAACCTTATACAACCTTTTACCCCTTAATCGCTGTCACAAAATTATCCGGTGTTAAAATAGCAATTTCACTTTTTTTAAAATCTTTTATATTCCTTGTTATTATTGCATCAATTTTACCTTAAGTTATACTTGTTCCCAATATGGGAACTTTTGTAATTTTATAACACTCAAATAATGAGAATTATAGCAATAAAAACATTAAAAGAATTTTGGAAAGAATATCATGACGCTGAGGATTCCCTTAGAGCATGGTATTCAGAAGTAAAAGCGGCAAAATGGAAGACACCAAATGATATTAAAGAGAAATATAGATCGGTCAGTATTATGGCAAATAACAGGGCGGTGTTTAATATTGCAGGGAATAAATACAGATTAATTGTTGCAATTAAATATGAATTCCAAATTGTATATATACGATTTATTGGGACTCATAAACAGTATGATAAAATAAATGCGAAAGAGATTTAGAGATGCCAATTAAACCCATTAAAAATGAAAAAGATTATGAATCAGCATTGCGTCAAGTCGATGAACTGTGGGATTCCAAAATGGGATCTCCCGAAGGAGATATCCTTGAAGTTTTGACAATACTGATTGAAAATTATGAAAAAGAAAATTATAATATATTGCCCCCAAGTCCAATAGATGCAATTGTGTTTCGAATGGAACAACTTGGAATGAAGCAAAAAGATTTAGGTGTTTTAATCGGTGGTCCTAATAGAGCATCAGAATTGTTACATGGGAAAAGAAAATTGACAGTAAAAATGATAAATACGCTGTGTGAAAAATTAAATATACCAGCTGAGTCATTACTGGGATAATATTGAAAATAGTTTAAAAAATGTATAAACGCATAGCTATGTGTCTTTATACAAAATATTTAACTTTGCGTCCCGATAAATGGGGACGCAAGAATTTAATTACTTCCGCCCCAACTTCACCGCCGTACCATAAACCAACAATTCAGCCGTTCCTGATAAAATCATAGATGTTTGAAAGCGGACACCCACCACTGCATCAGCACCAAGTTCTTTCGCTTTATCCTTCATCCGCATAAGGGACTGCTCACGGGATTCAGCTAACATTCCTGTGTATTCTTTAATTTCACCGCCGATAATGGTGCGCAGCCCGGCCATTATATCCTGCCCAACATGACGGGCACGAATCGTATTTCCGATTACCGTTCCCAGATGTTCTGTGATATAATATCCCGCAACTGTTTCGGTTGTGGCCACGATCATTTGTCGATTCCTCGGAATGGTTCATCTTTGGCATCATCACGATTTTCTTTAATAAACCGTAATGCCAAAACAACTCCTCCGGCTAAAAGTAAAACAGTTCCCAGCCCAAGGAGGAAATCGCTGAGGATGAAACCGATAATTGCATTAATAAATTTGAGCGCCAGGATTACTGCGCCTGCAATGATTAAATACATTCCGATTTGTTTGGTTTCCATAATCACTCCCAATTTCTTATTTATAATCAGTCAATATTACATATAGAAAATTGTTCCAAAAAGACAATCCTTTCCCATGAAAAAGTGAATTAAATTCCTATCCTAATGCCTGAAACAGATTATTCAGTTCGATCTTTCAAGGGTGGGTATGACGATAACCTCACTTACCTTGTTACCTGCATCCGTACGGGAAACCAATTTCTGGTGGATGCATCCGTGCCCCTAAAACAAATACTGCCCTTTGTGAGCAAAAAAGGCTTAATCGTCCTATTTATCACTCACAGTCATGGCGACCATATTGCATATGTGGATGAATATGTGGACGCCTTTCCCAACCTTGTAACCATGATTTATAAAGATTCGGAAGACAAGGTTAAGTCCACTCTGAAACGTCCAGTGAAGCATGGAGATATTGTAACAGTTGGACAACTGAGTTTAGAGGTGCTTCATACGCCGGGCCATTATCCCGATTCAGTCTGTTATTTATTGGATGAAATTCTATTCACCGGTGATACTCTTTTTGTAGGTCGTACCGGTAGAACTGTCAGTAGCGGCAGTGATACACGCCAGTTATATCGATCGGTTTATGATAAAATTTTGGATTTACCGAAAAACACGATTATTTATCCCGGGCACGATTATGGCCCTAAAATGACCATTTCTATTGATGAGAATATTGCCATCAGTCCACTGCTCAAGGCTGAAGATGAAGATGATTTTGTACAGCGCATGGCGGAATATGAAGATGAGCGCACTTTTGGATCTTAACCCACGGAGGAAATGATGAAACGATATATTACAGGCCTAATCACAGGCGGTTTACTTACTGCCGCTTTATTCACGTTAATTGGGGCGACCCAAGCCCAGGATGACAGCTTGGTGACCATTATGGAAGAACTAGATACTTATGTCCAGGATCAACTTGGCAAGGATAAATCGGCTGGACGTTTCCAGCTTCAATCCTTTCAAATTGAACGGACCCACTGGCATTACATGCTGGATACTGCCACAGGAGAGCTGTATCGCCTGGAGCCCAGTCGCAGCCCGGGAAATGCCAAATGGGTTTTGACGGCAGAATCCAACTTCAATAATAACTGATGAAAAATCTGAATATTAGAAAATGGCTTTTTATTGCAACCCTGAGTATACTTCTAACATCCTGTGACAGGGATAACAAATGCAACAATTGCGGAGATGTTTTTGGTGGGTTTATTTTTATGAAAGTGACTGCTAGCGATATAGCCAAATATGAAGGATTAGCACAGTTGAATGGTATAGATGTTGGCGTTTGCATTCGGGCTTACATCCTTGAAGAAGAACTGAATTTAAATACCGTATCTATAGCTGATGATTGTTGTTGTGAATACTAAATTAATTACACACACATTCTCAACTTCGGAACAACCGACCAAAGCTATCATATTTATCCATGGTTGGACAGGAAATGAGCATGTCTTTGAACCTGTGGCAAAGAGGATGCAGATTGAGAAGGTGAAGTGGTTCTTCCCAAGGGCACCATACGAGTCGGATACAGGAAAGGGATTTACATGGTTCAGCGGTAGTGATGAAAAAGGATGGGACCTAGAAAAAACTTGGATCGGCATGCAGCAACTTTTGACTGATGTTCAATCTGAAGGTTTTTCACCGAAAAATATATTTCTTATGGGCTTTTCTCAAGGTGCCAGTCTTTCAATGGAAATTGCCCTACGTTTACCTTTCGCTCTTGGTGGAATAATTCCCATTGCCGGTTTTATCAAATTCATAGATATTTTAAAAACTGATGCAACTGAACAAAGTAAAGGTACGCCCGTCTTACTTCTCCATGGAAACCGTGATGAAATAATACCATCTAAAGCTAGCGAAAAAGCATTTGATTTTTTTGAAAAGCGCGGCAACCCTGTCCATTTGGAGATCTATAATGCAGGCCATAAAATATCCATGAAAACTGCTCCATTGATTCAAAATTTTATTTCAGGTTCATTAAAGAAGTTCAGTTAAGTTTGGAGCGAATAAAAACAAATTAACCGTGGTGGTTACAATATCAAAGTTTAGGGTATTGTATTTTAAAAAAAGTTGCAGCCAATCATTTTCTTTTTCTATACTTAAAATAACTCCGCCCAAGCGATCCGCTTAAAACCATTGCACCGCCTACAAAAGTCCACGGCCCAATCGTTTCTCCTACGAACAGAAATACCCATATTGGATTTAATACAGGTTCAATCATGCCAATTAAAATGGCATCAATTGCCGGTAAATGTTTTAGGACCAACGTATATAATACATAAGGTATTCCCAGTTGAAATACTCCAAGAAGAGCCAATATCAACCAATCGGAAATCTGTGTATGGGGAATTGCTTTGACTATAAATGGTGTACAAATAAGGGCTGTCACCAAATTCCCCAACAATACAATTTCGAAGGCGGATGATTCCTTTTGTTTGCGGACAATTACTGTAACAAGAGCTAAACAAACGCCCGCCCCCAAGGCCATAATGTTTCCCCAAAATCCGTAGAAGGACAATTCATCCATGAAAAACAATCCCATGCCAAAAAAAATGATAGCCATGGCAAAAATATCAAACTTTGTTACCCGCTCATTCAACATATAATAACCAAAGATGACCACATAAATCGGTGCCGTAAATTCTAGAAAAATCGCATTGGCGGCAGTGGTAAGCTTCATCGATGCCACATACAACATGACCATCCCGCAGTAAGCCAAAGCGCCAATAATGGTTTCCTTATCACGATTAAACTTGGGGCGACGGATATAAATTAGAAAAACAATGGCAGCAACTAAACTTCGGGCGCCGGTAATGGCCACAGGATGCATATCCACAAGTTTGATGAAAACGCCACCAGAACTCCATAGGATTGCCGCCAGAATTAGTATCAAATGGGCGGTAGAAGATTTCAAAAAATTATTGCGTTAAACTTTTTCTTTCATGGATAAAGTTATGGTGAATTTAGCCACTGGCTCATTGCCAAATTTATCCGGAACCGTGGCAATCACCGAAACGGGAAGATTTACACGTTCTCCTGATTGAATCGTTTGTTCCACGGCAGATTCAATCGCTTTTCCTTCATTACAAATGAAATGAACATTTCCTTCGGAGCGCTTATAAAAATCACATTTTAAATCTTTAAAAATAAGAATCACATTGCGCTTCGATTCCCGGATCTTTAACATGGCTGTAAATCCTGTTACCATATCAACACCAACCACCATGGCCCCAATATACATTGATCTAACATGGTTTCTTGTTCGTCTATCCAAGGGCATAAAAAGCGTTACTCCATCCTCTGTTATATTAAAAATTTTCGGACGGCAATAATGGATCAGTCTTACTTTAGTCCATGAAAAATACCATAGATAAAGATTATACTTAAATTGTTCCATCCTTGTTAAAGCCATAATTACTCTGCTTCCCTTTGGGCTCTGATCTTTTTGTTAAGTTCAATCACTTTTTTATTACCCTCGTACCAAGGTGGGAGATTCTCCCAATCGGGAATACCATCATCAATCAAGGTTGAAGTGCTACCTTTCCGAGGAAATCCTTCTACTGGTAAGCCGCCCAAGATTAAACACACCAATTCAGATTCATCATCAGCTTTGAGACAGCGCCGTGCAATTGCATCCACTTTAACAATGTCACCGGGAACTAAGGCAATGTTTTCACCATCGATGTAAATGATACCTTTCCCACCCAAAACTACATACACTTCTTCTTGTTTTTCGTGCTGATGAATAAATGTATATCCTCTACCCGCAGGAATTCGAGCAAAGCCCATAGCTACTCCTTTCAGGTCTAAATCATCCCTTAAAAGATTTAACCAAGGGTCCAGATTCTCAAAATCATAATTGTTCTTTTTGTAATTCATACATTTGTTCCCTTTCTGTTTATTCAGATTTAAAATATTGATTCATGACCCAAGTGATAGACCAATTATGTCCCAGTCGTTTACCGTTGGAAAAAGTTGGTGGAAGCTGAACCACTTTACTTCCCCTAATCTCTATCCGTTGAGGATTCACATCCATATTTTTAAAAGCACCATCCTGTTTATGGTCCGTCCGCCATTGAATCAGATTATTGGTTAATGTCAAATTATCGAAACGAGGATAATCCGGACAGTTTGTTTCCAATCGAGTATGCCCCGCCAAGGGCGCCGCCAATGAATGTATATCCATCGTTACTCTAAATCCATCATCCGCCAAATTTGTAACGATGACTCCGCCATAACTGTGGCCAAACAAATTGATATGTTTGATTTTCTTATTTGTTAAAATGAGTGAATCAATGGCTACCTTGAGTTTCTCGCTGGCGGTGTCGGGACAATTATTCCAGTCCCAACGATAGTAAAAAGTTTGTTGAGCGGATTCAGCCATTTTCCGCAGGGCATAGACCCATTCATAGCCGTTTGAGCCATAACCATGGACGGCAATATAAATAGTGTCATATTTTGCATTTTCAATCTGTACACGATGCAATCCCATGGGTTTTGACTGGAGCGTTTTTCCTGTACTTTTCAATTCCTCACCCATCTGGAGGCCATTATAAGGTATTCCTTCTACGGTATTCTGAGCCCATCCTAGTGAAAGGAATAAAACGAGTAAAAAATATGTGATCGGTTTCATCATGTGGTTTCGGATTGAAAATTCAAATAGAATTTACATTCCATTGGGATCCACGTTAGAAATTATATTCGAAAAATACTGTTAGAAAATTGCCGCCGCCCTGGGTGCGGTTAAACAATTCTAATGATTTGTAAATTCCTGATCGATGTGAATCGGCAATACCAACCGTTAATTGATTCAACTCCGGTCGGCCAATTATATCACCTACGTTCATATCGAAACCGACATTAATATAATTCATCAATTGAGATTGGCGGTCACTCAAACGTGTTGTTTCACGTCCTTCAACATAAGGCACTAACTCTGACCAGGATAACCCTTCCCCAATAAACCATCGAATGGGAAATCCTTTATAATTGGTATTATAATGGGCTGTAAAAAATAGATTGTACTGATTGTGGTTTGGTTGAAACCCATTCTCATTATGGCGGATATATCCGAGACGAATACTCCAGTCTATGGGGTATTCTTTCCAATTTTGGTGAAAAACTCTGCTTAGGTCAATTCCACGAATACCGGTATGATGGTATTCTCGACGAAAATCTCCGTAGGTAAGAATGGCCATAAGTGGCCGGCGTGCTGCATACCCGCCATAAATACGGACAGCCCATGGATTGTTAGACTGTGCATTAATATTATAAAGTTGGGAATTATTTTCCCAAGAAGGGGATAAAAGCGATAAAGATGTAATAACCCATAAAATCATGATATATAGAATTTAGGGGTAATTGAATAAAAAGTGAAATGAATCAGAAACGGTTTGGATTTAACATGGTTGTGTCAAATCCCAAGTCTTCTCCTTTTACAATTTTATCTACTAGATGGCCGGTGATTAGCGATAGGCTGATCCCCAACATTGCATGGCCGGTCGCTGCTATCAAATTTGGATATTGGGTGAAAGGGCCAATGTAAGGCAAACCATCGGCGGAGAGGGGGCGCAACCCAACCCACGGTTCCAATTTTTCAGTCCATGATAATTCGTATTCCGGATAATAATTTTTAACTGCTTTTAACATGGCTTTCATTTTTCGATTGTTTATTTTTTGGTCCGAATCTGTTATAGTCATTGTGCCTCCAAATCGCCAGCTGGACCCTATGGGTGTTGAAGCAATTCTTGCTTCAATCAAAATGGCAGGAAGTATCGGTTTTTTACGGGGCGATTCCATAGTTACGCTGTAACCTTTCCCCGCCATCATTGGCATTTTCAAATTAATTGATTTAATTAGCTTAGATGACATTGACCCTGCAGCTAAAACAAAATGATTTCCTTCCCATTTCCCTTGAGAGGTATTAACTGATACAATTTTACCCTTATCTTGCACAAAGGAAGCGACGGATGTATTGTGGTGAAATTCCACACCCTTTTCTTTAAGATTTTTTTGTATCACCTCCAGAAATTTTACTGGGTTGATGTGGCAATCGAGAGGGTAATGAACACCACCTGAGACTGTTGTTTTCATTCCAGATTCAACAGATTTTACACCTTTGGAATCCATATCTACTGCCACCATATCTAATTCCCGGGCCATGGCAGATACGGCAAATTCTTCCTCTAAAGCTTTCTCACCAGCACATAACATGAGGATGCCATTTAATTCCAATCCAAAATTCATTTCTTGCCCCAATTCTAAATAAAGTGAACGACTGGCCAAACCCAATTCTCGGAAAATTCGCGCCCCTTTTTTTACATGATTAAGGTTTGCTGCCTTTCGGAATTTCCATAGCCATGATAACATTTCTATAGATGGTTTAAATTCAATGGAAAAAGGGCTTTCCGGATCAAGAAGCCATTTGATACCCTGTTTAATAACCCCTGGCGCAGCCAATGGAACGATGTGACTGGGGACAATCATTCCAGCATTTCCCCAGGAACAGGATGATTTTTTATCTGGAGATCCACTATCTAAAACAGTAACGCTATAACCGGAACGATTGAGGTAATAGGCACATGATAATCCCACAGCTCCACCGCCGATTATAATTACATCCGATTTGGTGGACATTTAAATTACTTGAAATCCATGGGCATAAGGATCATCATCATCAATCGTAATGGTGCTGGTACCAGTAATCTTAGCCCACCCTTCTATACTAGGAATAATAGCATCATAATCACCCACTTTTGTAACACCTTCTATTCGGCCCACAAACTGGCTGCCGATAATACTTTCATGAATAAATTTATCTTCTTCATTCAGTTTTCCTTTGGTAGCCCATTGGGCCATTCGGGAGGAAGTTCCTGTGCCGCAAGGGGAACGGTCAATCGCTTTGTCTCCATAAAAAACAGCATTCCGAGCGTTGGAATTTTCTTGAGTTGGCTTGCCCGTCCAAAGGATGTGACTACAGCCATTGATGCGCTCATCTTCCGGATGAACAAATGAATAATACTCATTGATATTGGTTCGAATTTCCCGACTCATTTCCACCAATTCTCCGGCCGTATAATCGGCCATATCTTTGAAATTTTCTTGGGAATCAATAATGGCATAAAAATTTCCGCCATAAGCCACGTCCACTTTAATCATTCCCAATTTTGATGATTCTACTTCAATATCATTAGAATGAAGAAATGATGGCACATTTACGAGTTTTACGGATTTTACTTTGTCACCTTCCATAGTATAGGTCGCCTTAATCTTTCCTGCCGGCGTTTCGAGAATGATTTCACCTTCCTTCTTTGGGGTAACCAGCCCAGATTCAATCAGAATTGTGACAGTACCAATGGTGCCATGACCACACATGGGTAAGCATCCACTAGTTTCGATAAACAAAACTCCAATATCATATTCATCAGAAACGGGATCATATAAAATACTGCCGGACATCATATCATGCCCTCGAGGTTCAAACATAAGTCCCGTGCGAATCCAATCGTATTCATTAAGGAAATGCTCACGTTTATCCAGCATTGTTTTACCTTTTAGATTAGGACCGCCAGATTTCACCAACCGTACGGGATTCCCACAAGTATGGGCATCAATACATTCAAATATGTGTTTAGGCATTTTTTATAGAATTCTTTGTTAGACCAATTCTAAGGCTTTTCGGGTGAATTCTACCAGATAATCTACTAATTCATTCGTAGCAGAAATTGCACCATCTTCATCCCCATCCGCCACAGCACGCATAAGTTTTTCATGGAGGATAGCGGTCCGTTTCAGATCATCATGAATTTTGTAATAGGACCAAAATCGCCGACAGTGAATGTGTAATGGAATGAGTGCTTTGGATGCAAACTCATTACGGCTGGCCTTATCCAGCAATATATCAAATTCATGATCCAATTTGAGGTATGATTCAATATTGCCATTTTGTGCAGCAACCTCCATCTGTTCTGCTAATCCTCGAAATGTGGATCGTTGTTCTTCTGTCGATCGGCGGGCAGCTCGGGATGCAATCAACTCATCTAATACTCTCCTAGTTTCCAGGATTGCCAGTTGACGGTTAAAATCGATTTCAGTAATCTTAACGCCCATGCGGGGAATCATTTCTACCAGACCATGGCCAGCCATTTTTTGGAGTGCCTCTCGCAATGGTGTACGACCTAATTCAACCTCCCGTGCTAATTGCCCCTCCGAATAAATTTCACCTGGCGCTAAAGTCAGGTTTACAAGTTTTTCCTCTAATGCCTCATAAGCCAATTGTGATTGAGATAAACTCAAATAGAATCCTTTAGCCATTGATGATCAACCATTCGCCAAATATCTAACGGATTCTTATTTTTCAATTCATCTGGTAACTGTTCATCGGGCCAACTCTGGTAGGCTACAGGGCGGACAAAGCGTTTGATTGCTGCCGTTCCAACTGATGTAAATCGAGAATCGGAGGAAGCGGGATAAGGACCACCGTGTTGCATGGATGGGCATACTTCCACACCAGTAGGCACCCCATTAAATATGATACGTCCCACTTTATTTTCCATCAAGTCAATGGCAGATTTAAATGAAGAGAATTCAGATTCATCTCCAATAATTGACCCTGTTAATTGGCCATCCAATATTTGGAGAATTTCACACAATTCAGTTATATCTTTGCATTTCACCACTAGGCTGTAAGGGCCAAATATTTCTTCTCCTAATTTTGGATTATCCAGAAATGTGTCACCGGAGACAGAAGCTAATGTGGGTCGGCCCCTATTCGGATCATTGGATTTTTCTGCCCGTGTTTCAATCTTTACCCCTTTTTGATTTAAGGCTGATTCCAATTCTGAATAAAAAGAATTGGCAATTTTATCACTAAGCATTACACCACCATCAATACCACTTAAGGATTGTCCCAGTTCTCCCATAAAAGTATCTAATGAATCACCTTCGAGCGCCAAGATTAATCCCGGGTTAGTGCAGAATTGTCCCACCCCCATGGTAATGGATCCCGCCATGAGTCCCGCCGTTTGGCTGTTTAGAGCACTCGGTAATAGCAGAACTGGATTTATGCTACCCATTTCCGCAAAAAATGGAATAGGATTCTTCCGCTGATTGGCAATATTATAAAGAATTCTCCCGGCCGTTTGAGAACCGGTGAATCCTGCCGCTTTAATTCTTTCGTTTTTAATCAAAGCCTGTCCAACCGTTGAGCCTGCCCCATGGAGTAATGAAAATACGCCATCAGGCATACCCGCTTTTTGGGCAGCTTTAACTATGGCAGAACCGACCAAAGCGCTGGTTCCAGGATGAGCGCCGTGTGCTTTTACAATTACTGGGTTTCCTCCGGCCAATGCAGATGCAGTATCTCCACCAGCGGTAGAAAAAGCTAATGGAAAATTACTAGCGGCAAATACAGCCACCGGCCCCATGGGTACAAGCATTCGGCGAATATCAGGTTTGGGGACTGGAATTCGATCCGGTTGCGCCGTATCAATTGTTGCTTCTAACCAAGAGCCTTCCCCCAACAAATTTGCAAACATTTGCAATTGTCCTATGGTTCTTCCACGTTCACCCAAAATACGTGCTTCTGGCAATCCGGATTCGGCACAACAACGTTGGACCAACTCATCGCCCAAATTCATTATCTCATCCGCGATGGCATTTAGGAATGCTACTTTTTTGGTGCCAGATATTTTACCATATTCAGCAAAAGCAGATGAGGCCAAATCCACAGCACGGTTAATCTCTTCATCAGTAGCTCCGGGGAATTTTCCCGGTAGTGTTTCGGCAGTAGTTGGATTATATCCACTGGTAAATGACTCCCCATTTGCCGAAGTCGAAAATCCGATTAAATTGGCTTCTATCATTGTAGTCTCCATTATAAAGATGGCATTTCTGGACGGATGGCCAAAGCATCGTTAATGATCTTTTGAACGCGGGTCCGTTCTTCCCCAACCAGTGGAAGGCGCGGTGGGCGTACAGGTTCAGTACCAATCCCAGTGGCCACTTCTGCCAATTTAATATATTGGACTAACTTTGGATGAATATCTAGTTCTAATAGTGGCATAAACCATCGGTAGATTTCCCGCGCTTCTTTAAGACGGTCTTGTTGAACCAATTCATAAATCACAACCGTTTCCCTCGGGAAAGCATCAACCAGCCCAGCGACCCAACCGTCGGCCCCAAGAGCCAGTTCTTCCAGCGCTAATGTATCGACACCGCATAAAATTTTAATATCATTCCCGAAAGCATTTCTCATTCGTGTCACGTTGGTTACATCCCGCGTTGATTCCTTAGTGGCCTCAATCGAATCCAGTTTCAAAAGTTCCTCGAACATAGGAATCGTAATCTCAATTTTATAGTCAATAGGATTGTTGTAGGTCATAATTGGTAGATCACAAGAGGTGGCTACCGCTTTATAGAATTCAACCGTTTCCCTACTATCGGATGGGTAGCGCATTGGGGGCAGCATCATAAGTCCATCGGCGCCATTGACTTGGGCATTTTGGGCAGCAGATACAGCATCGGTAGTAGACTGCTCGGCAATATTCATAATTACTGGGATGCGGTCATTTATATGACCAACGGCTGCTATTAGCAATTCAACTTTTTCATTTTGCGTAAGGGTACTGGCTTCTCCCAAACTACCGCCAATTACGCAACCGTGGACGCCCGATTCAATTTGAAATTCGATATTGTGAAGAAAAGCAGGTATGTCCAACTGATCGTCATTTGTAAATTTTGTTGTTAAGGCAGGATAAACGCCTTTCCATTCTGGCTTCATGGATTTTCCTTTAAATAATGATTGATTAACTTCTAATATATTACTGATATATTAATAAAATTCAAATAAATATTTTTGAGTTAAACACCCGCATGATATGTGGACTAAATTGAATCATGAAGCCAAGCCTCCTTTTTCTCCTCATCACCAGCATTCCTATGATTGACATTTTGATATCATTCAAAACAAATCAATATCCCAAGACCATGCCAAGAACCAAAGTGGGTCGCAGTGTTTTTGCCCTCTTGGCTACAACTGCATGGACCACATCACTTGTATTTACAATTTTAGATTACTTTTAATCACCCATAGCCAACAAAAGTAATTCTCAATAATGGTTAATAGCAGAAAACCAAACGTCCGTTTTATTTATATTTTACTCCCAGTACTTTTCTTGGGAGCATTAATCATTTTCGGCATGGTAATCCGCCCTAATTTTTTTGGACTACCTCCCTTTCCACTGGAAATAGTTTTTCTGTTGGCGGCAGTATTCGCCATTGCAGAATTGATGATTCTCGGCTTTGAATGGCCCATTATTCAGAATGCTATTATTAAAAAATTGGCCAAGGGATTTCCCGCCATCTTGATACTTTTTGCCATTGGCATTATCATTGGCACATGGATGATTAGTGGTACCATACCCATGCTAATCTATTATGGAATTAATCTTATCAATCCCAGCTACATTTATATCCTAGCCTTTTTGATTCCCATTATTTTTTCTACATTAACCGGTACCTCATGGGGATCTATCGGTACTATCGGTGTGGTAATTATCGGCGTGGCCGCAATCATTGAAGCAAATCTGGGCATTACTGCGGGTGCAATTGTAGGCGGTGCATTTTTCGGCGATAAACTTTCGCCCTTATCAGATACAACCAATATTGCTGCCATGGCAACGGAGGTGGATCTTTATGATCATATCCGCTCCATGATGTACACAACAATGCCATCTGCAATAATTGCTGCAGTAATCTATTTCATCCTGGGATTTACCCATCCACCGGTGGGAAGTGAAATTGATGCGAATCAAATTGCCCCAACTTTAAATACAATTGCTGCCATGTTCAATTTTAATGGACTGTTGTTAATTCCCCCGGTCATTGTGCTTATTGGCTCTATCAAAAAAATGGCCACGTTACCTACACTTCTTATTTCTTCTTTATCAGCTGCAGTATTAGCAATGGTCTTTCAGCCCTATTCATTGGGTGATATAATGAATGCCATTCACAAAGGTTTTGATACAAATATGGCTTATTGGGTGACAGGGTCACCAGTGACGAGTTCTCCTGATAATATTAATGTATTATTTACCCGGGGTGGACTTTATGAATTGAACGAGGCTATTATTTTTTCTATCATGGTTTTTGTATTTATCGGCACCATTGATCTTATTGATGCTATGCCCACCATCGTTGATCGCAGTTTTGGATTTATTAAGACCAAATCGTCTCTGATTATTTCATCTCTTTTTGCAACTGCTTTTACCAACGGAATTACGTCTAACCAGTCCGCCACTAGTTTTATAATTGGTGATGCCTTTGGGAAGCGCTATGATGAATCGGGGGTGAGCCGAAAAGTATTATCCCGCTCCATTGAAGATTATGGTACCATGTTTGAGAGTCTCGTCCCATGGCATGCAACATCCATTTTTCTTACTGCAACTTTAGGAGTTTCCTATGGGGAGTACTGGAACTGGCAACTTCTGTCCTTGATAAATTTGGTCATGGCACCGACTTTAGCCTTATTAGGTAAAGGGTGTTTTTATGATGAGAAGGAGTAGGAGTCCCCTCTCGAGAGAGGCGCCCCTTTAGGGGCGGGGTCTGGAAAGGCGATTAATTTTTCAACTCAACTATCATCTAAAATAATCTTGTCATCCTGAACTTGAGCAGAGCGAAAGGAAGGATCTCAAGCAATTTCTTTTCATACAAAATTCCATTTTATTCTTCAAAACCACCCCTTACTCTTGATCCATGGTACAACATTGTATTTGCCTTCCCCTCCTTATCTAAGGAGGGGATTGAGGGGTGGTTGATTATAATATGTTTGAGATTCTTCGCTCTCCCGATGAATCGGGATCGCTCAGAATGTCAATAAAATAAAAGAGTGTGTCCTCTACAATAACCCCTTCAAGGTCTTCAATAAATGATCCACATCTTCATCGGTATTATATCCATTAATGGATACCCGAAAACCGCTCTGACCATTCGGAGCCATAGTGGGCATTTCAATTTTATAATCATTATATAACATCTGTTTAAATTTGGCAACATCATCCATAGGAAAAAGAATTGTCGCCATTTGCCCCAACCAATTATCAGGACAAAGTTTGGGTAAAGCAGTCATCGCTGTAATTTGATTTCGGAAGTCCTGAATCATAGCTTTGCATCGAATTCGAACTGAATCCCAATCATGGTCATCTTGAAATTGAATCGCTTCTGGAACGGTTAAGAATGCACTCATATCCTGCGTACCTTGCCATTGGAATACATTCACAAAACGACTATCGCTATGAAGCTGTGTAGATGATTTAAACGCATCCAATTCCTCTCCCCACCCCCAACTTTTAACCATAGGTTCAATCCCACTTTGTCTTTCCCGTTTCACATATAAAAAGGAGACACCTTTAGGACAACAGAGCCATTTATGCAATGCACCTGTATAATAATCCGGGTCAAGATCGGTAATATCTAGTGGTATGTGGGCTGGCACATGAGCACCATCAATAATAGTTTGAATATTTCTTTTTTTGGCCTCGGCCACAATTTCAGGAATTGGGAGTATCATTCCTGTACTGCTGGTGATTTGACTAATAAATATATATTTTGTTTTTTCTGACGCGAAGGACCAGAATTCCTGAAGGAATGATGCAGTGTCCACCACATAAAGCTTTATTTCTGCTTGAATATATTTATACCCTTTTTTATTCGCATCATAGGTCCACATTCGGTCGCAAGAACCATATTCCAAATTTGTGGTAAGCACCTCATCTCCAGGATTTAGAGATACATTATTAATTATATTTCCCACCGCATGGGTAGGGTTAGATACAAAAACCACATCATCTGGATCACAATGGATATACTGCCCAAGCGCCTTTCGAGATTTTTCTAAAAGATCGTACACTGTCTCCTGCATAAACTGGATAGGGCGAGATTCTAAAGATTTTTGATAAGATTGATATGTTTCAAATACCGGTTTTGGACATGCGCCATAAGATCCATGATTCAAAAATGTGATTTCAGGATCGAGTTGAAATAGGGGACGGAGTGCTTCAGATGAATTATTCATTATTTAATATATGTTTCGGGGTTTGTTACTATTTGGGGCATGGCCTTTTTCAGTCTCTTATTCTGAGAAACAAAAGTTATATCCAATCTTTGGGACAATTCAAGTGCTTGGGCGTCGTACGTGTTAATATTGAATTCATTGGCCAAGACGAGAGCCCGTTTATAATGGATAGTTTGTTCAGAATGCACAAATCTGCCTATCGCTTGATCCCAAATTCGCCCGGCATGTGGAAGGGGCATTCCACCTTCTTTGACGAAAGTGGAAAGTATTTGAAGGAATTCATGCCGCCATAGGGACGGCACACTCCAGTTCGGGTTCTTGCGATAGACAGATTGCGCTAAGGACGTCCCATCTCCCAGTATGTAGAGATAGGCGATCATTTGGAAATCCACAACAATCATACACGGTCAGACCTTTTCGCTGCTGCGATCCAATCATCTGTAAGACCGAATGACCCTTCGTAGGGCTCAGGCATTTCACGGCGTGCCGACTTTCCGATTAAGGATTCTTCCAGGATGAAATGAACTTCCTTCATCATACTGCGGTGGTTGGATTCTGCCCGCGCCTTGAGTTGGCGCTGCATCTCCTGAGTAATGTTCCTGATTAAAAGATCTGGCATGATTTTCGTTATCCATATGATATCTTTATGATATCAAATATATATCACTTTATAATTAAGGTGCAAGAAAAAAGCCCCGTCTATCTACGTTTCACTACGATAGATAAATCGGGGCTGTTTTCTCGGATTTATTTCGGTTTATTTCACCATTGTTAATACTTCTTGCGTTCTATTGAACGTATGATCTGCAAGAACTTTAATTACTTTCTTTTCAAAACTACCCTTCCCATAGGACTTCTCATAATCAGCTCTAAATTCCTTTGGTAATCCTAATGCTCCTGACCCTTCAAATCTTGTCCAACTCTTAAATGGATAAACAAGCTGAAAATCAAATTGCCCATTATTTCGAAATTTATTCCTATAAATACGTCTAGCAATCTTTGCATCTGTTTTTCTTAAGACTTTAGTGATTGACCCAAAAGCCTCTTCAACCGCAGCTAAATGGCCTGACCCTTGTTTTACGGTATACCGTTTGGCAAGAATATTTTCACCAACGGTTTCATTCTTAGGGTTATAGGTTAATTCTTCATCTCTAACTATATAAATCACATCAATCTCATCAGCATATGGGCTTACATTTTTTTCCCAATCTTTAACATGATCATTTGGTAGAGACTGATCCATATCTGAGAACTTTGTTGGTCCTACGGCCCAGCTATAATTACCAGAATTTGGACCTGTATTAATATACCATAGATATGCTTTGGGGCTATCTTTGCCATTATGATATTTATCATTGTGCTTTTTAACGCCAGCTTGAAGTGATGCATTTTGTCCAGCCCTCAATTTAAGAGTTGAAGTTTGGAACATGACATAATCTTGGCCAACCAGTGTTGCACATATCATTAAGGGGATAAGAATCCCCAGAATTCGTTTTATCATTTTCTTCTCCTTTATTTTCGTAATTTACTTAAAGACAATCTGTTTACTTTGCGTCCAATTATGAATCTTTCCATTTTTTACGTAGTACCATTCATAAATGATTTCCTTGCTCTTTTCAGGGTCAGATTCTGGAGCCTCAACTGTAAAAGCCGCATTTACCAAATCGCCCCCTTCCCCGGGAGATAAATCAACTGCAAATGCATAATCCATGGTCCAGCCAGTACTGTTTTCCATCTGTTTTTTTACATGTCCTATAAAGCCGTCTACTGTATTGTATTGCTCTCCGGTAGCAAATGCAAAACTGGTCGTATCTACAAAAAATGTTCTCATTGCATCGTAATCCTTACCCCAAACCTTATCAAGCTCTACTACTAAATCGACTGAGGATTGACCACTAATATGAAAAGACAATCCTTCGTAGGCTGTGGCAAACCCATTTGATTTTTGCGCGGTATCACAACCTCCAAGCATCATAGCCATTATGATGAGACAAAGTAACTGTTTCATGTTACCCTCCTTTGGTTAATTAAAATATTTTTTGATATTACTGAATTGGTTTATTTAATAAATGTGATCTCCCGCATCATTTTTGAATCCAAAATGGTGCGCATCTTTGGGAAGGTGGCTGTGATTTGGTTCGACTGCTCTTGTGACAGTTTTTTCCGAGCCTTATCAAATGCATCATCCCAACGTTTAGCATTATTTTTATTACTATCAAATATGGCAAGATTCTTGTATTTCACCATAAGCAACAGGTCGAAATCACCATCATATTGATTTACACTTTTGAAGATGTGGTAATCTTCAACCAACCCTTCTTCCACAAATACATCCATATTCTTACCCCAGGTCCGTTTCATTTGGTTCAGATACTGAGCATCTACATTTGGCTCCAAATCGATGGTCGATACCACATATACACTCTCACCCACATTCCAAGTTTCCCTCGGTTGGGCTACAAGTGCTGTTATTGCAACGAATAAGATGATTATATTTCGTTTCATCATGATTAACTCCTTTTTATTTATTGTACCATTATCAATTCGTACTTGACTGACTCGTACCTGATCCACCCAAAATTGGAGACCAATGTGAAGCACGGATTTTCCATCCATCGCCCTCTTTGACGTACGCTTGTGTAACGCGTGTCATATAATGACTGACTGCTGGTGATCCCTTCGGTTTCATGGATCCTTCTGAATAATACATGGCAACAGCCGCTTTTCCCGGTACCAAAACGATGACTTCAATATGTTTTATGGACATATTGACTTTCTCGTAAGATTCTGGTCTTCCTGATGGACTAATTTCATGTATTAGACCACCACTGGACCAAAACTCTAGAGCACCTTTTGTAGAGTATTCTTGCATTGCTTTTTTATTTTTATTCAGATATGCGTTACCTTTCATTATTTGCTCTATGATTTCCTCTTTATCACCAGCCATCAATGTCACTGGAACAGCGATACTTAAAACAATTAATGTCATTATAATCTTTTTCATCGTTTTCTCCTTTTGGTTGCTTGTTTTTTACTTATGGGGGCAAGATATGCCTCGCCCCTATAAAAAATTAAATTAGTTACTCTCTTCCATCATTGCTTGGGTTGATATTGATAATAACCATTAACCGGTATCATCAAATGCCGATAAGGGGACCCTGCCCACATGACATAGGGCGCACCTGTATTAAAATTGGTAGTATGTCCGTCTATGGTCGTTGGATCTTTCGGCATGAACATGAGGTGTGGCCCAGACTCAATCCATTCATTGGGGTCTTCCGCATCACTTTTCGCCATAACCATGGGTTTTGTATTATCTTCACCCATATCCCCATGGAGCATCCACATGAAACCGTCTCTATCCATTTGTGGACTCGTACCGCCCATGTATCCCTGCATCCATTTCATAGATTCACCATCGGCGCAAACGGGCATAGCTTCGTGGGGGTCTTTCCAACCCTTTTCAGAGTCAGACATCCCTCTCGGATTTGCAGGTAAACAAGTCCATCCGTTATTCCCTTCTCTAAGTACAGCCATCGTTGGGTCTAAAATGGTAGCATTTTCGGCAATATATGAAGGCGCCGCACTTGAATAGGCCCAGATTTGCCACTCTTTTGAAGTGTGTGGCCCAGATGGTTCACCGCTTTTATCCATTTCCTTAATCATATTGACACCACTACTACTACCGGGGAATAATTCTACTGATTTATTATAATAGACCAATGAGTTATCATAGTCTTTTTCATTATAATAATATTCTCCCATGGAATCATATGGATTAGAACCCGTTGGATATAATTTAATATATTCATCAAAATAGGATTTTGCTTTGGACTTATTTCCTACAGCGTAATTAATATATCCTAAATTATTTAATATATGTCCGGTACCTAAAGTATGATTTTCTTTTGCTAGGAGAATTTCTAGCTCAGAAATCCTTTCTTCTGGTGTAGGCTTAGTCAAAGCATAATACCAATGAATAAATCCTCCATCGGGTTCAATCTCATGCATTTTTGACCATAACTCATGTCTTCTTGCTCTTACTCCTTCTCCTAATGGGACATCAAAAAGAGATACGAATAATTTTGAAGTTTCATTTTTATTCTTCACAAGCTCTCTTGCTTTGTTTTGATGCATTTTTCTTTCATCACCTTTGGGTGTTAGCCAAGCAAGTATCACATGGGAGCCAAATAGAGTTGAATCATAATCAAGAGAACCTTTGAAATAAGTATATGCTATTTCTCTTTCAATGTTAACAAAATGAAAAAGCCCTTTCATTGCCATTGCATCCGCAATCTCATTATCACTTCTCCATTCAATATATTTTTTAGCAGGACTAGGAGAACTTTGATTACAACCGACGGCTATCAAAGCAATTAATCCAATTATTAATATTTTTTTCATCTTTTATTTCCTTTTTATTATTTCTTCTTACTGAGTTTTCCACTCACTTGGATTAATAGGAAGGTTAGGGCTGCTACCACAATAATTGTGAGAGAAATTGAGCTTTGGATAGGTAGCCCCAACTGATTCGTTTCTATCTTTTTGCGAGTTTAACCCAATTAGTGTGGAGGGCAATATCTCTGTGCCCCAAATTGTGCTCCCGGTCAATATATTTATTTCGTTTTTCAAAGAATGCCTTACGTTTTTCTTCATCTGGCCAGGATTTTTGTATTGTTTCATTATTTATACCTACAGCATCGGCATCGACGATATTGGCGAATTCCGTAACAATTACATATGGAGTCGTACCGCCACCCAAGCTACCTGTCCAATAATGTCTCATTTCTCTGCGACTTAATATTTTATTGTTTCTCATGATCACCTTTTTGTGGTATTCATCAAAAAGAGCTTCTCGCTCTTCCACTGTACCACCTTCCACTTTGCTCATCGGTTTCAGGTACCATTCCACAACTGTAACAACGTTATTTTCTGTTGTACTTTTATTATTGCGCTTGACCCTGCTGGTCACCAATTCTCGCACGGCTAGATCCGTATGTTTGGATTCCCAGTATCTTCCGTACTTCTCATTAAATGCTTTTCGCTTTTCTTCATTGGGCCATGCCTTTTTCCGCATATCGGCTAGTCCGACCGTACTTTTATCTGCATCGGCGATAGATTTCCATTCTGCAATTTGAACCACTTCGTTCAATGATCCGGAATGACGGTGACCTAATACTAACAAGCTAACCAAGTATTTATCGGCACGATTCATCTTGGTAAATTCTTCTTCCGCGAGTTCAAAGAACTCATCCCAGGATCCGTCTTCAACATAATTCATATAGTACATCGATGTTGTTACCACGTGATTATCAGGATTATATTGGCCAAATATGACACCTGTCATTATCGCCAAGGTAAATAGGATCTTTGTTTTCATTGTATTCTTCCTTTGGTTTGTTTACTTGTTTTTACAATTATTGAATTCAATAAAATGCAGGATAAAATATATTATATATGATCAAAAGTCTGACCTGGATATTGGGGGAAGAGGTATGCTAAAAAGAACGAACAGATCTCTATTTTTGGGGAGATTTTCCCGTTGGCAAATCCCCCGATTTGTCTGTTCTATTATCAAATTACCTCAAATTACCTTATGCTTAATGGAATTAAGAATATAGTGTGGAGGACAAAAGTAGATTTTAAATTATATATAAGTCAAGAAAATAATACACATCAGTCAAGAGCCCATTGTCTCTAAATCCTAATTTAATTGTATTTATATAATGGAAATATTTTGTGAATTTAATTATTGAGGAGGAATTTATGATTCATTCTTATCATCATCCACATCTTCAACACGAATAAAGTTTTTGATTGTCCACCCTTTTTGGGTAGCAATTCGCCTAATGCTGGCTATGGCAATAATAATAAGGACGATCCAAAATATTTGTACAAATGTGAAATTCATAGCGGAAAATACGACATGGAATGAATTCGTAGTAATTCTAAAGTTTCCATTATTTATAAATCCCACCATAATCCTCCCCAAAGAGGGGGTGGAGATTAGTTGAAAAAATTACTTCTGGGGCACTGGCGGCGGGCCTGGAGGGATCATTGCTTCATATTTACCAGAACCTTTCCGCTCCTTGAATTCCGCTGTTACTTCTTTTACCAATTGGGGATCTTCAAACAAATCTACCATGGTCATACCCAATGCCTTTGACGCTTGAATCATTCCTTTATGTCCAATAGACATTCCTGTACAGGCCACCACAGCCCAAGAGTGCCAAGGCGCATCTTTAGGGGCAGCCGGTGTTGATAACCGTATCACAGGTACAATTTGACTCACATCCCCTACATCCGTGGAGCCACCTTGTGCCGGCTTGGTTTCTTTCAATGGATAAATGGCCCCATCCATACCCACCTCCGGTTTGCCTGTGGCCCGTTGAATCTCTTTTGCATATTCCATTTCTTTATTGGTGTATTTGATGGGACCCAACATTTCAAAATTGGCCTGAATCGCACCAGCACCACGACGGTTCGGTAAAATTTCATAAATACCGGAAATGAGATTAATCTCGTGCTCCACTTCTGCCATAAGAGCGCCGGCAGCGGCCATTTTCTTTACCCGCTCATAAACCACGCTTAAGCTTTCCCGATCGTTCTCCCGCACTCGGACCCAGATCTGGGCTTTGTCTGGAACCACATTCACCACATCCCCGGCCTTTTCAATTTGGTAATGAATCCGGGCCGTGGGTTTAATATGCTCCCGATAATAATTGATGCCGGTCGTAAAGAGTTCCATTCCGTCCACAGCGCTGAAACCATTGAAAGGGTCCGCAGATGCATGGGCGCTCTTTCCATAAAAATTAACGCGAAAATCGATGAGCGCTTTGCTGCTCTGTGTGGCGGCTTCCATATCATCTCCAGGATGCCAATCCACACACACATCAAGGTCATTGAAAAGACCGGCTCGAGCGAACCATACTTTGCCAAAAATGGTTTCTTCTGCAGGGGTACCGTAAAAAACCACCGTCCCTTTTATTTTACCCTTGGCCATCAATTCTTTTATGGCGACGGCGGCACCGAGACTGCCGGTACCAAATAAATTATGTCCACAGCCATGGCCAGGGGCACCTTCAATTAAAGCTTCTTTTTTTGATTGCGCTTTTTGGGAAATGCCTGCGTTTGCATCAAATTCACCAAGGATACCTATTCTAGGGCGACCAGAGCCATAAGTTGCTATAAATGCTGTAGGCATCCCAGCCACACCACGCTCTACGTTAAAACCATTCTTTTCCGCATAGTCCGCCAAAATTTTAGATGACTTATGTTCTTCCAATGCCAGTTCTGCGTTGGACCAAATGGCATCACTAATTTTGATGAGCGCCTTCCGGTGCTTCTCTACTGACTTGTCGATGGCTTTTTTATTTTTAGACCAATCATCACCGGCCGTAAGTACCACAACACTCAATATACCAATAAAAACTAATTTCATTTTTGTTAACATTGTTCTTCTCCTTCTTTCAATTAATGGGTTAAGGTTTATTTAAATTCTTTTAGGCGAGCTAAAATATTTTTCATGCTTTCTCCAAATAGTTATCGATTGCATCAATTAAATCATTGATAACTTCTATATGACTATTAATTATACGCACGATAAATGCACGCATGCCCTTTTGTTCGGATAAAAATCCAAATATGATTGGATCAGACAAGAATGCTGCCAATTCTTTGTGTTTATTTTTCAGATCAGTATCAATTAATAATGGGTGGTTTTTTATAATATATTCATTAAATCTTCTATATAAGTCTTTTTGGTTTCCAACGGCTTCGGATATATGATCCGGTCTAATTTGGAACACATCATTGATTTTTTCTTTTAATTCCAAGTTATCGATCAAGCCAATACTGCCATCGTTATTTAGACTATTATATATCGCCATAGGTGGGTGTACTGCAAAGTAAGCCTTTAATGAAAGAATCAAATCTCTTTTCCCAGTTTTCATAATGATTAAAGAGTCTGGGTTATTTCTGCCCCAATTCTCGAGAATGGTGTGAAGTGCTTGACTACCGTTTTCAATATATTGCGCTCTTCCCTCCTCGTACACTTTTACCTTTTCCAATTCATTCTTTAAACTTTCTAAGGTATAAATTGTTTTTTCATTATTCACCAACTCTATTCGATAATCATCCACCCATAACGATCCGGATATGCCCAAGAGTACGGCTAAAAACTCAATGCCGCCTCTTGCTAATATGTTTTTCATTCTTCCTCCCTATTTTTATAATATCACCCTGAGCCTGACGAGGGGTGTCCTATTATTCTGTAATCTCATTTTTAGCCAACGATAAGGCGGTTAAATAAGACTTTTCAATATCCTTCAATTGCCTTGTATACATATTCCCATAGAGGTTCGCCTGGGACAGCAAGCCATAAAAATCATTTGACATATAGTAGGATTGATTGAATTTGTATTGATTTAAGGTCCGACTACCATAAAAAGCACCATCATAAGAATTGTACTTAAAACTCACCCGAAATTCATCCAAGATCTCATTCCGAAAACGAATATTAAAATGATCTATTTCTGTTGATGTGGCATAATTCCGCTGCTTCTGATGGTTATACATCTCCAGAAGTATATTTTTTAATTCCACATTTTCGATCAGTTCAAATGAACCGGTGGCTATGAGTTGGTTAAAGATGCCATCTTGTGGAAAAAATGAAAAACCGACCTCAACATCTAATAGTTTATTTAGTATTTCCGGATTGGTATACACCGTATGGTTTTGATCAATGTCACTCTGTATTTCTGTAATGAGTTGATCAGATTTAAATAATGTTTCCAAGAGTTTATTGATCTGGCCGATGTCACTCTCCAGTGTATGGGTCAGATCGGAAAGGTATTGATCTTTCTTTATCTTATTATCATTCTCCGTCTGCCAGGCCTCTACATAAAAGGATAGCGCAATACCCAAGAATACGGCCAGGAATTCAATCCCACCACGTGCTAATAAATTTTTCATAACTTTTTCTTTTTAGGTAATAGTTGATCTAGCATAGCTGTATGATAAACAAACGAGGCTACAATAACTGCATTTTTTTTGATATCTTCAATAGGTATTGTATCATAGAAATCTAAGTTTGTATGACCTCCAGTTCCACCAACCCGATCCTGTAAAAACTGAAAGGCCGGAAGCCCAGCTCTATCAAAAGGAATATGGTCTGTACTTCCAACACTCTGAGATCCAATGGTTGTCATACCAAGATCATCAAATGGCTTCATCCAAGAAGTAAAAATCTTTCTTACATGTTCATTATCTTGAAGATAAATACCTCTATACTGACCAGGGCCATAATCTTGATTAAAATAGGCTGAAAATTTAACATAGGCATCTTTTTCGCCAATGTCTGGATTATTTGGATTACCAAAATGTTTATTTACATATTCTCTAGAACCATGTAAACCTTGTTCTTCACCGGACCAGAGTGCAATTCTAATTGTTCTTCTTGGTTTAATATCTAAAGCTTTAAGAATACGCACTGCTTCTAACATTACAGCAACACCTGATGTGTTATCAGAAGCATTTGGACTAGCGTGCCAAGTATCAAAATGTGCTCCTAACATTACAATTTCATCTTTTTTATCGCTACCAGCTATTTCACCTAAAACATTTCGTGCTTTTCTACGACTTTTCCCGATCTTTGTTTTAATTTCAACTTCTATTTTAACTTCAATATCTCTGTCAACTATTCTAATCATTCTATTATAATGCTCAGGAGTTATTGCTACGATGGGTAGATGATTAAGAGTCCCTTTTCTATCCCACTTATCTTTTTTAGCTCCTGGACGAGCAAACCCTCTAACTGCAGCAATCCACCCACTTCTAGATTCTAGAATAACTGAAACTCCTTCATTATTAAAAAAAGTGTTTCTTTCTTCTGATGAAACTAGATCAGGATTTACGGGAGGTCTAGGACCTCGTGGTGCTTTTGGAAAAGGTTTCTCTGATATTTCTTTTAGCTGATCATCAGTGTAGCGAGGTGTTCCATTACGATATCGCTCTTGATCTATTTTTGGGGGAGGTGTAGCTAAAACGGCTTTGCCACGAAGTTTACCTCTATACTTTTCTAAATCATCTTTTGTTTTGATATTAGCACGCACAACGGTCAATTTTTGGCGACCATTAATTCCTGGTGTATGCGCAATTGGGTAACCAACCATTGTTTGATAGTCAGGTTCAATCATATGTATAGAAAAATATTGATTATCCCAACTATAGCCGTAATCCATAAATGGCTCAATTTCAATATTCGTTAAACCTATACGTTTCATTTCTTTTACTGCCCAATCTTGCGCACGCCTCATATCTTCTGAATTTGTAAGTCTTGCCCCCAACACATCAGTCATATATGATAACGTATTTGCTATTTCCGAATGCTGGAATCCTTCTTCTCTTATTTTGGCCACTGTCTCCCAGTCTACACCATATTTTTCCTGACCAAATAATAATGCAGATAATAAAATTAATATTTTTTTCATAATCTTAATCCTCTACCATTTCTTGACGTATTAATTCTACTGGAATATTTCCAGCATTATTAAATGCATTTAAAAAGTCTTTAAGATAAAACTCTTTTTTTTCTGTCTCTAATTTTTCAGCATATTCTGTCATAAGGTTTTCAATTAAGTATTTACCAGTTATGTAACATGTACCATAACCTGGTTGTCTCAGATAAAGATGTTGCTCAAATTGAAGTAAGTGCGGTTCTCGCTCCATCCAACCTCTTGGCGTCCACTTAACATGAACTTGACCAGCTTCTGCCATTGTCATCATATTTGCATGTGCATACAAAGACCCTAGTCCTCGAGCTGCTCTTTGCGCTAACATTATCCAAACTATTTCTCTTGATCTTGGATTATCTTCATAAAGCCCAGCATGCATAAACATTTCTTCTACTGCAGTAGCAATGCCTTCATTTTTTGAATCATACATATTATAAAGCGGGGGTCCACGTCGTATTAGATTTTTATGTGGGTTATCACGTACTTCAGCAAGATCAAACCAATGATATAAATGAGAATAAAGTGGCAAAGGATCATAATGAAGACCAATTGAGAAAAAATTTCTATCATCTTTAGGAACATATTTCCCCATATGTTCTCTTAATGCAGGCTCCATATTTGGTTTGATGGGCATGATCTCTTTTTGTTCTAAAAACGCCATCATTTTTTTAACCGCTTTTTCTGTTAACGCTGCAAATTCTTTCGGCGTATCTGCTGAAACCATGGGTGGCAAGTCCATATTTCGCTGCTCCTCTAATTTTAGAGAGGTCCAGGCCCGATCCAGTTCCCGTTGGAGCAATTGCACTTCTTCATCCCAAGTGAGGGGAACACGGTGGACATTCTGCTGATACCATGTGTAATTATCCTTCCCAATCCCAGAAGGACCATTCTTTTTTGATGATTCTTTTTCTAACCATTGGATAAATACTTCATTCGCTTTTTTTGCATTGTCCAATACCATGAATAATTCTAAATCCTTATTCCTGCTATGGTGCTCACTCAATTCTTTTTGAATGGTTTCTAAGTGTTCTCCTTGCTGGATGAAATTTCGAATGCCTGCAATCCATAGGTCTCGAGCATTGCCGGTGAGATTTGCTTGTGCCTGTTTAAGGAAAGGTGGAATGCTTTTTAACTCTTGGGTGAATTGCTTTTTTGATTCACTCGATAAGGGTAGCCTATAGGTCCAATATTCTAAGGTACCATGGTTTGTCGGACCTTCATGGGCAGGCACGTCACTTTGATGCATCCAAATCGTTTGATAAAAAGCAGGGTCTCTTTCCCACGGTTTTAAAATACGGAAATTAAAATCGTATCCGTTCATTTCTGCTGCCACGAGCTGCCAATCCACTTGGGATGAAATTGACCAACCAGTGGTATCGATTCCGGAAAGTCGTTTTTGAAGCAATTTGAACTGCTTATCTCTTTTTTTGAATTGGGTTATCGTATAATCCGGAGCCCCATTCTTTAAAGGTGGAATTTCAAATGATCGCCACTGGGAATAAAGTTTCTGAAGATCATGATCATTGAATGGTGACTGGGAGAATAGGTGGACGGAAAAGGATAAAAGGTAAATGGTTAATAATATTTTTTTCATGTTAGTCTTCATTTCTATGGTTGACATTAGCTTGAAATACTTCACCCCGCACCTTGCTGCGGTTCAGTAGGAAACTATTCAGTATATGGTATTGGTTAAATACGATTTTCATCTAACTAACCCAACACCTTATGGAATCCATGATTGAACCGTTCCATTTCTTCTGGTTTGGCCATGCTTAGACGGCACCAATCTGTATATGGAGGAAATGGCCGCCCCACGATGACTCCGTATTTTTCCATGCCGGGCTGGAAGTCTGAAATCTGAATTCCCGTTTTGATGAAAATAAAATTGGCCTGGGAATCCAAATACTGGATTCCTTTTTCATCGAGAAAATCTGTAACAACTTTTCTCGCTCTATTATTTTGTTCGATGCTGAACGCCTGAAATCTTTCATCCTGATAAGAAGCAATGGCAGCACGAAGGCCCACAATGTTCAGTGAATCGGTGAGGTAAGATTCCATCCGTTTGGCAATCTCTGGAGTGGTGATGGCAAAACCAACCCGCAAACCAGCAAGACCATGAACTTTTGATGCTGTTCTGGACACAATAATATTTTTCCCTTCTTTTACCAGTCCGATCATGGAACGATAATTCGGATCCATCACATATTCGTGATATGCTTCATCCACAAAAACGGTTGCTTTTTTTGAAATTTTACTACAAAATGATTCCAATTCATCTGAATCCATCAGCTGTCCGGTTGGATTATTGGGATTACAGAGATAAACCAGTTTCGTTTTTTTGCTAACAGCAGATGCCATCCTATCCAAGTTTATGCCGATGTTGTCATCCATGGGGATGCGTTTCACATTGGATTTCATGGTTTTGGCATAGCGGTTGATGGTTTCAAATGTGAGGGATGGCGAAACCAGTTCACCTTTGTCTATCCCATTCATGAGGGCCCCTTTTTTCAGAATCTCTCCAGAGCCGAATCCCACCGCAATATGATCCGGGGTTACGCCGTTCTGCTTCGCCATAAGGACTTTAAACTCTCCTTTAGCGCCGCGCATGGAATAAAGATTTGCTTCTGCAAATGCCTTTCGCATGGCCCGTCTGGCCACTTGAGATGGGCCGTATGGATTTTCGTTATACATCATCCGCACCGGTTCATTGGCAGAACGGTTTAGGGCCGCTCCAAATAAGGGGTTATATCCGCCTACTGATCCTAAAATAGATCCACCCAAAACAGCGGCACTTTTGTTGAGCCAATCTCGTCTGGTCATTTCTTTTTTCATATCTTTTTCCTTAATCTATTGTGGCCATGCATTCGATTTCCACCTTAGCGCCAATGGCAAGTCCCGTGCCAGCAAAAGCCGAGCGGGCCGGTTTATGATTGGGAAAGAACTTCACATATTCCGCACTCATCTCTGCCCATTCGTTAATATCCTCGAGCATACATAAACATTTCACCACTTGATCCATGGATGAGCCAAACCGCTCGAGAACTTCCTTGATATTTTCCATAGTCTGGCGTGTTTCAGGTCCAATGCCACCAGGAACCACATTCATTTCGCCCGGTTTGTTACCCACTTGTCCAGAGAGATAAAGCATATTCCCCACCCTTACCGCTTCGGAAAATGGCTCATTCTGTGCAGTAAATTTTTTAGATTGTAGATATTCTACTTTCTGCCGGGATTGGCAGCTGATCAAGAACAATAGTGGTATAACTAAAAGGATTCGATGTTTCATTGAGGATTCCTCATTTTTAAAATGTATTTCAAAGTGTGCTCCATTTTATTTTAAAACCACCTACCTTGTCATCCTGAGCGAATTTGTGAGGGAAGGATCTCAAGCATTTGTTATTTGACTGTCATTTGCTTGAGATACTTCTCCCCAATGAATCGGGGATCAGTATGACATATTTTTGCGTGTGGTTGATAATCAATTTTGGTTATTAAAAAAATATTATTCGTACTGTTTTAACCAATCAATCGCCTGGATTACTGCGGGGGCATAAGCCACAGGATTGTGTTGACCCGTTTCAAGCAGTACCAATGATGCGTTTCCCCCATTCGAATTAATGTACTGGTGCATATTCACACTTTGGCTATATGGCACAGCACCGTCTTCTTTGCTGTGAATAAATAATACCGGTGAATCGGGGATTACATCCGCCAGTGAATTTGAAACCAATGAATCGCGGTAATTTTTGAAATCCGGATTTGTTCTAAAACTGGTTAAAAACGATTCGGTTAACAAATCTTTGCTGATTAGGGTCAATGCATTATCAATTTCGGTCGCATCTTTTTGACCATTAAAAAGGGTCGATAATTTTTCCAAATATGGCGGTTTTACAATTTTTTCCATAAGTCCAAGATTATATCGTTTGTCGTACATGATTGGACTATATAAAGCCCATGAAGGTCGATAAAGTGAATCAGGAATTTGGAATGATTCAGAAATTCTTAAATCGAAATATCCTGCAACCATTACGCTGGCATCAATATTGAAGGATCGGGGATTTACTTGCAGTTCATCGTGAACGGCCATGGATACATATCCACCGTTTGAATAGCCCAGCATAAAGACATTATCATTGAGTGGGATTCCATTTTCGCAGGCATAATGTCGTACACCATCGATGAGATCTACCACGGCTACGCCACTAAATTTTTGACTAAATGGTTGATAATCTAACTCAGAACTTCCCAACCCGAGATAGTCTGCCTGAACCGCTGCATATCCTGCTCCTGCACCAAACAATCCTAAATAACCGTAAAGGGGCAAAACAGATGGTACGTCTGCTTTTTTAATGGTTGTGCCATGATGGCCGCTGAGTAAGGACAGTGGATTATCATCGCCAGTTTTGGGAATATAGACTGCGCCGGAAGCCGTTGTTTCTTTTCCATCGGGATTTACCGTGGTATAGGTTACAGAAAGAACCGCCACATCATATTTTACAACGAAAGTTTCAGGGATGCCAAAACTAGGACGCAAACCATTAATGAATTCGGCGCTGATTGTTCCTTTCTCCTGGACATTAATAAATTTGCCTTGGATTGGATCAGTGCATACCGAATCTTCTTTTTTATCTTCGCATGCAAAGAGAGAAAAAAGTATTATTAGTAAAAAAGGTCTGATTATGATTCGTGAATATTGTTTTATCATACTAACAATATAATTCAATATTTAAGAAAAAAAGCCCTTAAACGTTTGCCGGGTTATGAGGGTATTTTTTCGAGAATAAGGCCCACCAACTGATTATACCGGATATGCCACAAATAATACTGAATGATAAAATATAGTATTCAGAATCATCCATTTGATAAGTAAAGTAGAATTCACCCAAGGCGACTGTGGAGAGAATACAGCTGATAAGTGCTGTCATAATTAGGATCGCTTTTTTTAATTTTAGCTTATTTTTTTCTACTCTTCTTGCACCCAGATAAGATCCATAACGAGTGCGCCGTGATCCGAAGGAAATGTCCTGTCCTTTACGGGGATCGAATTATCTTCCCAAATGAGGGGGAGTACAAATCCTGCAACAGGGCGAAGCGACCATCCGTTACCTTTTTGTGTTGAATTCTTTAGATACAAGCGGTCGATGCGATCAAAGGATTGGGGAGTACCTGTCTCACCAGTAATAGCGCCGCGATACATGGGTGACCAAGTTATCCCCGGGTGCTGAATTGGATTCGGATAAACTTCTCGGAAAGTGTCAGTAAAGCCCACTTCGTGCATTGCCATACTCACAGGCAGGGGAAGATTTCGGCGATATTTATAAATTTTAGAAGCGTCTTCCGTCCAATCCAAATGGGAAGGGCAATTCCAATCGCCACCAACAAGAAGGGGAACATCCGCCCCCAGTTGACCTGCTTCTCGCAGGTGAGAAATAATTGCCTTAGTCTCTTCCAGACGACTTGAACGTTCGTACTCGGCGGCCAAAAGTTCTTCGTTGCTAAGCGTTGGATTATCGCGAAGTTCATAACCGATAAACGAACGATAGTCGATCCAAATATCCCAAATAAGGAGTTCTCGCTCCTTCGAATCTTTCAGTAACGCACCCACGCCATGCCACTCATCGTGGAAAAAGGTCGTATCCATATCCAAAGGCGTTAAAACGCAAAGGTGCGTGCTCGGCGCCTGATGCTGATTCCATTGGAGTTCACTGGCGAGCCATTCACCGAGATGAGGTCGATCTCCATCTATATTGTAACTTTCCTGTAACAACACAATGTCAGGTGCCGCACTGCGGATGATAGCCAATGTTTTTTCAGCCCCTTGATCAACATCGTTGGCGCCGTGCAGTACGTTCCAGACCAGCACACGAAGCTTGTCCTCATTTTGGTTACTCTTCTGAGTATTACTCCATTTGAAGATTCCCAGACCAAAGATGACAGTGGATAGGATGCAGAAAATGAGTAATCGTGAAAAAAATGTTTTTTTAGTAAAACCCATGGTCTTATTCAGCCAATAATCTCCTCAAAAAAAATATGATTGAACGCATCAAACTGTTCTTTATGGGGCAAATGGCCCGAATCTTTAATGACGAATAATTTTAAATTTGGCATGATTTTTGCAATTTTTTCTTCAACCTGTTTCAGTGGTAATACGGAATCTGAATCTCCCCAAATGGCGAATTGAGGCACTGCCATTTTACCAATTTTTTTATTTATTTGATCTAGCACATGGTGATTTTTTCTAGTAGAAAGCAGTGCTCGCGCAAATCCTTTATATTCTAATAATGGTTCATATTTTTTATCCCAACCCTTAAACTTGGACGGATCTTTAAAATCTTCCATTTGTCCCTTTGCTAAGGAACCATAATAATTTTTGACAAAGAATGAAACTTCATCATCGGAGACATCTTTATTTATATATGTAGTTTCTGGAACATGAAATCCGGCGGGTGATACATAGATTAAATTTTTTATTCTGTCTGAATAATTTTCCATAAACTTAGAGATTACCCTCCCCCCATTCGATAAACCAACCAGTGTGATTTTTTGAGTAATATTCAGTGCATCCAAAAGTTCAACCACTTGATCAGCGAATAATGCATCTGTATAGGCCACATCAGGATTATCAGAATTTCCTCGGCCAAACAAATCTAACCTTAAAACGCCAAATCCTCGTTTAATCGCTTCATAGTAGGTCTCATCCCAAATATATCCAGGGACTGAAAACCCATGGATAAAAACGATTACATCTTCATTGTTTAGGTCTTCAGATTCATAATAGGTGAAACCTTGACTTAGTTTAACAAAATGACCCGTTTTTACCGTTTGCCTAAAGGTCTCATTTTTTTCAATATATTCATATTTTTTATTATCACCGGTGCAGGAAATCAGGCAAAGGAACGAAAGGGTAAACATTACTATTTTGCTAAAAATTGTCATTGTGTTATTTCATTTTTCGCCAATGCTAAGGCAGTCAAATAGGATTTTTCAATATCCTTCAATTGCCTTGTGTACGTATTCCCATAAAATTTGGCCTGAGAGAGCAAACCATAAAAGGTATTGGACATATAATAGGATTGATTGAATTTGTATTGATTCAATGTCCGGCTACCGTAAAAGGCACCATCAAAGGAATTGTAAATAAAACTGACCCGAAACTCATCCAAGATTACATTGCGAAATCCGATATTAAAATGGTCGATCTCTGTGGATGTGGCATAATTCCGATCTTTCTGATGGTTATACATTTCCAACAGAATATTCTTCAATTCCACATTATTAATCAGCTCAAATGCACCCGTGGATATGAGTTGATTGAAAATACCATCCTGTGGAAAAAATGAAGTTCCAACTTCAACATCTAATAATTTATTTAATATTTCAGGTTTGGTATATACGGTGTGATTTTGATCAATATCACTTTGGATCTCCGTAATGAGCCGATCGGACTGATACAATATTTCTAAAAGATTATTGATCTGGGTTATATCACTCTCCAGCGTATTGGTTAAATCGTGTAAATATTGATCCTTTTTAATTTTATTATCATTTTCAGTCTGCCACCCTTCAGCATAAAAAGAAAGCCCAATTCCTAAAAAGACGGCCAAAAATTCAATCCCACCTCTAGCTAGTATATTTTTCATATAAACAATCTACAAAATTTTTAACCAAAATGTCTGCACCTAATACGCCCAATCTCCTCAGATATTGTGTGTACCCTTTAAAAGACTATGAGAATTAGTATATAGTTAGTTTCATATTAAATATTTGACCTTGAAAGAAGAAATCTTGGGAACGAATTCTTAAATAATTTTTGTATATTTGTACATTATGTATTTCCTAAAAAATCAAAACAAAAAAAGTCTCTTCAAATTTTTCATGGTTTTTACAATGATCTGCTTTTTTCAGCATTCATTCGCAAATAAAGTAAATCAAGATCAATATATATTAGTGAAAGAATGGCCAAATTTACCTGATAGTTTAACGTTGGGAAATCCAACTGGATTAGGAATGGACCCAGAAAATAATATTGTAGTTTTCCACAGAGCTAATAGGGTGTGGCAACAACCAATGCCCAAAGACAAGATCCAAAATAATACTATCCTTACACTGGATAGAAAAACAGGAAATGTATTAAAAAGCTGGGGTAGGGATATTTTTATTATGCCTCATGGATTAGAAGTTGATCATGAAGGTAATGTTTGGGTAACAGATGTTGGATTACATCAGATTTTTAAATTTAATTCAAATGGAAATTTAGAATTTGTATTGGGTGAGGCAGGTGTTTCAGGAAATGATCAATCACATTTCAACCTGCCAACAGATATTGCAGTTTCAAATGATGGTTCTTTTTTTATTAGTGATGGTTATGGTAACAGTAGAATTATAAAATTTTCTAAAAAGGGAGAATTCCTATATGAATGGGGTACGCTTGGAAGCGATGAAGGCGAATTTATTATACCTCATGGTATTGACCTTGATAGCAGTGGAAATGTATATGTTGCAGATCGTGAAAATAATAGAATCCAAAAATTTGATAATCGAGGAAACTTTATTACATCATGGCAAAACACCTTAACTGATCAATTGTACTCTGTTACCATTGATAAAAATAATAATCATTTGTATGGTATAGACTATTGGGTTGTCGATAAAACAGTTATAAAAGGGTCCGATATCTTTCGTTTGGACCTAAACGCAAATCTTCAATTACAATTTGGTAGATCAGGAATGTACGAAGGTCCTATATCTAGATATCACGATATAGCTGTTGACGATGAAGGGAATATATATGTTGGTGATATATTGGGAAATAAAGTTCAAAAATTCCTGCGAGTAATAAAGTGACAATGGCGTAGCTATTCATACTCATGCCCCTCGGGTAAATCCATACGGTGGTGGGTAATCGTTTCATCCTTTACATCAATACGAATACCGGCAGATTTCCCCGCAGGGATCCGCGCCACTTCAATAAATTTTACATCCACAACGCTGTTATCCTTATCATAAAAATGGACGGTAGTGTGGACATGGTGCACTACCTGATCGGACTTATTTTGAATGGTGCCGATCAATTCTTTTTTTCCGTCACTTTTGGTCATGATTTCGCTGGTGGTCTCCCAACCATCGCCAGAGTCACTCGCCACTTGCGTAACTAAAATCAAAAGGGCTGCTAACCCTATGCCGATGGAAAATGATTGCCATGAAAATTTAAATCTCACTATTCCTCCTCATTGACTACAATAACAATCTTATCCGCCTTAGGACTAACAGCAATCCGCGTAATCCCATCCAATCCGAAATTTGAAACATCACCGATCTTTACCCAATCGGAATGGTTATACGGATCAAAATTATAGAGCTCACTCCCTTTTCCCATTATGAGTACACCGGAATGGGTTATGGCAAAATCTTCCGATCCATCTAATGTATAGATCATCTTTTTTATTTCTCCCGAGTTGGGATCAATTGTATTAATCATCCACTGTTCATTCTTTTTACTGATATAAGCCACACGAGTTGATTTGGGCAATTTCAATATGGTTCGACCAATGGTGTCATCCATAATTTTATTCTTATTCAATTTGATATTATTCAACTGAAGTGTGTGTGGATCCCCCAAAACAAAAGAAACAAGCCTGCCCCTGCCGGTCCAGCAGTGATAGCCAATTTTCAAATCTTTGACGAGGACCTTTGATTTCCCGGAATACATACTGTATTTGTAGAGACGTTGGTGGCCATCTGGGTCTAGTCGAATGGCAGAAAACGCATTACTTGAGCCAATCTGGAGTGGAGAATACTCACCACCATCTGTGTCCGTTAGCCATTTCTTTTTTCCATTTCGAATATTGTAACTGACAATATCCGTCTGGCCGTTTCTTGTGGATGCGAATAAAACTGATCGCCCATTTTTTGTAAATGATGGCTGATTATCATACCCCGGATTGTTTGAGATATTGACGGGATTGGCGATGGCATATTTATCATTAACCGACAATAGATCAATGAGGTAAACCTCCGTCGCGGATTGGGCGGACAGAATTGTGCATACCAAAAGTGGGAGTAGTTTTTTCATAAGATAATTCTCAATTATTAATTCTTAATTTTAAATTATTGACCGTCTCTGAGCTTTTCAAAAAATTCGATAAATTCAGAATTAAAGCCTCCTTTAACTTCTTCCCAAATTTCCCGTAAAAGAGGCAATCGATAAAATGGCATCCCAATTCGGTCAAAAGCGTTTTCATCTAAAAATCCATTATTAAATTGAAGATGAATATTTTCGATTCGTCTAAAACCCATCATTGAAAAATGCAAATATTGATTGTAATCCGTTTTACTAAGTTCACTTTTACTAATACCACTATCAACTTGAACATCTAAGTAAGCAATTTTTTCATTCTCAACAATAATTCTATACATTTCTCCAACTTGAGAAGATACTGCCTGTTGCGTGGCACCTCTTACTGCCGCTGTATTTTGGTTAATCTCTATACCTACAAATATGAGGGAACCAATCACGCTAATCATTCCACCGATTTCTATTATTGTTCTATTTTTCATTATTTATTTTCCATACTACTTTTTTTGTCATCCTGAGCAATCTCGATTCATCGAGAGAGAGAAGGATCTTAAGCATTTGTTTTTCGGTTAATGTGGGTTTGAGATACTTCGTCCCTCATTCTTCGAGACTCAGTATGACATGCGGTAAGGATAATGATCGATTGTTTCATTGTTATAATTTAGGAATGAAATATCATAAACTTTGGGACGAATTATTTGGGAGCGATGCCTATCACATTCCGGAATTTTTCTGGTTGGCCGCTATGTGGGGGCGATTATTCTTATCCCAAGCTTTGGGCGTTTGTGTAGATGCAAAATTATTAACAAGAGACGAAGCCATCACCGCGGCGAGGCAATTTCTCCACAAAATAATCGACGGTTATATAAAATATAAAAAGGTTCCTAAGAATACAAGGCTTGATCTTGTATAACTATCGATTAGCTTTTTTGAGTCTCTTTTCTGCTTTTTTTTCTTTTGCAGTTTTAGCTGGTGCTTTTTTAGTTGCTTTTTTAGAATCTTGACCTTTTCCCATTTTTCACTCCTTTTGGTTTCTTGAATTTATAAAAAATTACTTAGCAATGTGGGTTTCTCTTTTAAGTATTTGGATGAAGTATTAATTACCGTAATTCTGTTTTTTGAAATTCTTCCTCATCTAAATAATCTATTGAGCGTTAATTATTATTTTATTGTACCTATAAATATTTGTTTAACAATGCTGATTGGTAAAAAGAATACAACATCAAACATAAAGCTTAGATGTGAAGTATCTTCATCAATAATATCAAATGGATGCAAATCAAAACCATCCCCATCTTTATTATTTTTAGGACGAATTTCAAATATCATTGGCCCTAGAGTCCGTAGGAAATTCATATTAGTTTTGTAATCCCTACTCCCTTTTTCAGGCATAAGATTTGTATTATTCTGTCGATCTTTAGTTATCTCTATCAGTAAATCCACTTTATCTTTGAAAATAACTTTTCCCCATTTTACTGTGCCATAACTAAAACGGAATGATAATTTTTTAGAGATTAAAGGATGAGGATTCTCTTTTCGAATTTCTTCAAGAAGATGAAGAAAATGATGTTTCCCACCTATTGCTAAAGCGCAATCATTTATCTCTTTCTTAAAGTTTTGTTTGGTTAAATCATCAAGTGAATTATAGTTGATCATAAAGTATTCTTCTTAATTATAATTTTCATTGACCCTATCAAAATTTACACAAAATCACCACAAATAAAAAATCCAACGAATGTAAGAAATTGAATCAAAGAATGACTTCAAATCCTTCAAATTCAGGGTGACCTAAATAAATACCTTGATGCTGTCCGCCACCACTATGTGCTCTTCTAAATGCTTCTGATTTTTTCCAATTTTCAAAATCAGATTTAGAGTTCCATGTACTATGGGAGTTATACAAAGTATACTCATCATTGGTTGAACCTTTTAATAGATTGAATTTTTGAAAACCATTTACATCATCAAGATGGGTATCTCTATTTTTCCAAATATCTTCAAAATCAGATTCTCTACCAATTGCAATCTTAAATCGGTTCATTGCTATAAATTTATTCATAACCAAATTTACTAATCATACCACAAACAAAAAAGCCCCTGTGAGGAGGCTATTTGAGCCAGAGGCGTTTCATTTTAATTTATTTTATTCTTTTATAGTTCAACGTATTTCCTCTACCTACAAACGAAAGAGATAGATTTTTATCATCTACTGAAATGATATACCAACACAATTCACTCATCCATCCAGAAATATAGTTATCCTTATTAGACTCTATTTCACCACCATTTTTACAAGAATTAGAAATTGAATATCTTTCAGTATCCTCATAATCACCATATGTTTCAATTCTTGCATCTTTCGTAAACTCTACAAAATTATTTTCATCATCTGTACTTTGCCATTTACCAATAAGCAGATTTTTATAAGATTTTACTTTTACATTAAAGTCTTCTATTACTTCAACTTCTTTTACAATATCATATAAATTACAATCAGAATCAAAAAAATGAATTTTATCTTGAATCCCGTATTGCCCCATTGGTTTAATATACTCTGGGAAATATTTAATTTTCAAGAACTTATTTTTATTATTCATATCAAATAAAAAGCTCTCACGATTATTTACCCAAAAATTAAAAGGAGGGAAGTCAGAGATTCTATTCCCATCAAGATCAAAAAAAGCTACATCATTCACATATACATATTCTTGTAAATCGCCAAATTCAATTGTTAAATCAGAATACTTAACCACAATTTCTTTTTCAACACCGATTTGATCTATATCTATGATTTTTATTTTTTCTGTTTCAATTCCTTCTAAAGGGTTAATTCTTTTTTGTTTGCCAGTCAATACTCCATTTTTAAACTCAGCGATGTAAATATCAATTTTTGGACCTGACTTATATTTTTTTGGACTATAATTGATGGGGTTGATTTCGTAAAAGGGGTCAGAAAGAATAATATCATATGCTATTCCAGAAAATAAAATTCCTGATTTATATTTATAACAACTGGTCAGACTTTTTGGTTTTTCAACATCCTTAAAATATTCAATGATTGAGGGATTACTGTCATAAGCTTTATCATCTTCGTTAAAATATACAACTGTACCTTCCGGGAGGCGTATATTATCCATAGAATTAAAATCAATATAGTTTTCATCTATATACTGAGGGAAAGAGGCTTCTTTTAAAAAACCGTTAAAGATATATCCCTCATATTTTTTAATTTCATAAGGATCAGAGTGAATATCTCCATCACCAAGAATGGTATAGAATGTTTTTGCATATTCTATTTTTACCCATTCACCTTCAATAATTTTTGTATCTCCTGAACTTTGATCGAAATCATTTATTGTCAATTTAATCCCTGTTTCAAATTCTACAGTTACTTTTTGACCGTAAAGAAGTGTTTCAATTTTCTTTGCTTTAGCATCAGGAGCCTCACGAACATTTAACCCCTCCCTTGCAGACACATAATATTCCTGCCCAAAAGAAACTAACGGCACCAACAGTAAAAAAAGAATTAGCTTTTTCATTATGATACTCCAATTAAACATTATAGCAAACTTACAAATAATTACCCAGCAATGTGGGTGTCTCTTTTATAAACAAAAAAGCCCCCGTGAGGAGGCTATTTGAGCCAGAGGCGTTTTATCTCTTCATCCTTGCTTAAATCCTATCCTTTTGGGTTGGAGTTAATCATTAATTTGAGAGGTATTATCAATCTTTCAAATTATTCTTTATATCAAGTGTTATCTTGTGTTTATTACCTTCATAGGGTTTCACTTCATTTGGTACTATGAAAACGCTTGCTTCTTGTTTTACTAATTCCTTTTTATTTTGAAAAACCTTTAGTTGTCCGTCAGAAGTTAACTTATTAAAAATACACACATAACTAAATTCTCCCTTTTTAAATTTATAAGATATTTCATTCTCTGTTTCTTGTTTAACTCCATTTTTAAGAATCAAATCAGGGGTGTTTCTTAAATTTTTTGATGCACTCCACGATGCATATCTATAATTACTATTATCAAGTAGATCAATTATTACATTAAATTTTTGAGTTTTAAAAAAAGCAATATTTAATTTAACTTTACTTAATGATTCATTTACAGCAACTTCTTTTTCCCCATCGTAAATAATATATTCATATTCATTACTTCTCACATCATCTATAATCTTTGAGATACGAGTTAGTTTATCATTTAAAACAATATAAATCTCAGATTCATGATAAGCTGCATTTCCACGAGTAAAGGATTTGATGATTTGATGATCAATATCAAATCGAGGTGAAGTAATAGAACGATAATCTTCATTTATCTCAAACTTCTCAGAAGTTGAATTGTATAGATAGATAATAAAGGAGATATTCACCATTCCCATATAATCAGTGAAATAAAAATCTTCATATCCATCGAAATTAACATCTTCAACCGTGAAAAATCGGCTTGCAAAAGGAATATCTATCTCCATATCAAAAGGAGTTTTTATATTTTGAAATACCTCGCCATTTTTATAAACTACAATAGAAAATTTTCGAGTAGCTTGACCAGCTGCTTTGTCATCATATACAGTAGCATTTTTAAAAAAATCTTCTGCTTTATATGTTGAATCAACATTCGACAAATCTGTTATTTCAAAAGTATATTCATTGTAAACAATTGGTTCTTTAATTGCCTCACTGTGTTTCATCATCTTTACGGTCATTTCTATTTTTTCATATGGGTTATCACCATCAGGACCTTGATAGCTTGGGTTCTCTTTTTTTGGACGATTTGCGTTTGCAATTTTATCAATAACCTCTAAACCCTTAATTACTTGAGCAAATACTGTGTATTGTTTATCAAGTTGAGGTGCTGCCGCATGACAGACAAAAAATTGACTGGATGCGCTGTTGGGAATCGAGTGCGTTCTAGCCATTGACAAAGTACCTCTTACATGTAGCTTATCATTAAATTCTCCAGGTATCAACCAAGTATCTGGATCATTCTCACGACCAATACCAAAATATTTACCTGCTCGTCCACCCGTCCCATCATTCATTCTATTATCATCTTTTGAATTAGGGTCGCCACCTTGAATAAGAAATCCTGGAATAAGCCGATGAAAGGTTGTTCCATCAAAGTATCCTTCTTTAGCTAAGATTGTAAAACTTTCAACATGCATTGGAGCAATGTCTGGGTAAAACTCTACTACCATATCGCCAAATTGCGTAGAAATAACAGCAACATCTCTATATTTCCCATCCTTGTAATTCCATTCGTTATTCTTAAAGTGTAGAGCTTGCCCCCAAGCCAAGCCAATAAAAAGTAGTAATGATATATATCTACGCATCTCCAAATCTACACATCATCCCATAAACAAAAAAGCCTCCGTGAGGAGGCTCTTTGAGCCAAAGGTGGTTTATTTGAAGTAATTACTTTTTCAATATCTTATCGATAATAGCTATAGTCACCTCCTGAGTAGATGCTGTTCCTCCTAAATCTCTGGTAAGTATATTTCCCTCTTTTATGTTATTTTCAATAGCCTCCATCAACAAGTTTGCACCTTCATGTACACCCAAATGGTCAAGCATCATTTTGGCAGTCCAGAAACAAGCAATTGGGTTAGCAATATTCAGTCCTGCTATGTCAGGAGCACTTCCATGTACAGGTTCAAACATACTTGGATAGTCACATTCTGGGTTGATATTAGCACCTGCGGCTATGCCCATTCCTCCGACCACAGCAGGTCCTAAATCGGATAAAATATCCCCAAATAGATTGCTGGCAACCACTACATCAAACCAGTCAGGATGCTGAACAAAATGAGCTGTTAGGATGTCAATATGAAATTGGTTCATTTCAATCTGAGGATAAGCCTTTCCAATTTCTTGAAATCTTTGGTCCCAAAATGGCATTGTATGGACAATCCCATTGGACTTTGTGGCACTTGTAATTTTCTTTCTTCTCTTATTCGCCAATTCAAAAGCAAACTTCATTACTCTATCAACACCCTTTTTGGTAAAAATACTTTCTTGAATGACCACTTCATTTTCCGTGCCTTCGTATTTTTTGCCACCAGCGGATGAATATTCTCCCTCATTATTTTCTCGTACGATGCAAAAGTCCACTTTGCCTGGATTTTTCAATGGGGATGAAATTCCCTCTAAAAGACGTACTGGGCGAAGATTTACATATTGCTGAAAAGTTCTTCTAATTGGAATCAATAATCCCCATAAGGAAACATGGTCGGGAACTCCTGGATAACCTACGGCTCCTAAAAATATACTGTCACTATCTCTTAATTGGTCTAAACCATCATCGGGCATCATTTTGCCATGTTTAATGTGATACTCACAACCGTAGTCATAATTCTTAAACTTGAAGGAAAAACCACATTGGGCAGCTATAGCTTCCAACACTTTTATTGATTCTGGAATAACTTCTTTTCCGATTCCGTCTCCTGCTATGATAGCTATTTGGTAAGATTTCATTTACTCTATTTGGTTAAAAATTTCAGCAAGGCATTTAATGTTTCTTCAGGCGTCTCTTCTGGCAAATAATGCCCAGAATTTATTCCATATCCCTGAACAGAATCTGCCCAGTTAGACCATTCTCCAATCACATCATATTTTCTTCCCACAAACCCCTTCTTACCCCAAAGACAAAGAACAGGGCATTTTATTTTGTTTCCATTGTCTAAGTCAATTTGGTCATGCTCAATATCAATGGTAGCGGATGCTCTGTAATCTTCACAACTGGCATGTATGGTTTCGGGTGTCAGGCATCTAAGGTATTCGTTAAATGCCTCTTTGGTAAAAGCACTACCATCTCTTCCCCATTGTCCAATTTTTTTTTCTAAGAAATACAGAGGATTTTGACCAATCATTTTTTCTGGTATATCATAAGGTTGAATAAGGAAAAACCAATGATAATAGGCCGTTGCAAATTCCATATCGGTCGTCGTGTACATAGTATAAGTGGGGGCAATGTCCATAACGACCAATTTTTCAATCACATTAGGATGGTCCAAAGCCATCCTGTGCCCTACACGACCGCCTCGGTCATGACCCACTAATTGAAATTTATTAAATCCTAATAATTGCATCAACTTCACCTGGTCATTTCCGCTTGCCCTTTTTGAATAGGGTGTATGAGTTTCGTTGGTGGGTGGCTTATCACTATCCCCATAGCCTCTTAGGTCACTTGCTACAACTGTATAATGCTCTGCCAATTGGTCAGCAACTTTATGCCACATCACATGAGTTTGAGGATAACCATGTAGTAATAGAATTGCAGGTCCGCTTCCTCCAATGACATAATTGATTAATAATCCCTCAATCTCTACAGTAAATTTTTTAAATTGATTGAACATTTCATTCTATCTCTTTATTTTTTTTCACTAATCTCATAAGTATAAATAGCCAAATAAGATAAGGTAATACCATTGGAATAATTAAAAGACCTAAGTCAATATATTCTAAAGTGCTAAGAATTAAAGAAGCTAATACTATTACGGTTGCAATAATAAATAAGGTCTTATTGTATAATATTTTCTTCATTCATTCTCCTTTGTTTGAGCCAGAGGCGTTTCATTTTACTAATCAATGGCTTCCGAAGATTGATTTACTGTATCAGAAAAATAAAATTTAATTTTAAGTTTTCCATCTACTCTAACCATATAAGCACTTTCAAGCCATTCAAAATTAAGTAGTGTTTTTTTACCTTCATTTAGGGCTATGAATCTTCCTTTGTTATTGAAATATGCATGAGCAGATTCCTTATCAATAGAAATTTTCATGTCACTTAATTCCCAATCATCTTCAATTGTATTAAAGGAGCTTGCAAAATCGAGAAACTCTGAAGCATTGAATTTCTTCCCCATTTCATATAATACATAATCATCTGTTACATAATTATAGAAATTATTTTTGTCACTGCTTTCAACAGAAAAAGAATCAAACATCCCTAAAATTGTATCTTTGACATCCTGTTCCGTTATTTCTTGATAAGAGCTACAACCACATAATAGATAGGTTATTGATAGTATAATTATTCGTTTCATTTTATTCTCCTTTATTTGACCCAGAGGCGTTTCATTGAGGTTTGTTAATTATTTTACTTTTCTAATATCTTTAGATAAAATAAAGCGCTGATCCCCAGTTCCATAATTATTTAAACCTAATGGTTTTCCATTTTCATCTAAGCAATAACTAATTGCACCCCCACCGCTTGATTCATTGACACACTTGATTTTGCCATTTTTATGAAAAGTATTTGATATCTTGTCAGGCCCCCATAAAGCGTCATCAAGTTCTATTTTCTGTTCTAGAATTTCAGTTATATTTCCATCAACATCATATTCAATTGTTTTAATTTGACCGTTCAATCTTATTACACTTTCCATTGACAATAAATCAATTTCTTCAGGAGTTATCATCATCATTTCATCCTTGGCATCAACAGGATTATCAAATTCAACAACAACATAAAATTCATCTTTTGTTATATCCCCTGATTCAGAGTAATAAGTCCACACACCTTTTCGAATGGATCGTGAGTATTTTTCTAAGAAACCATCAAAAACATATCCTCTAACTTTTAATCTAATTAGTGGGTTTTGATAAAATGTTTTAGGTAAGGGATATAATCCTTCAAGATCATACCAATATAGATCCGTTTTGTAAAGAAGTTTTGGATTAGCAGAATTGTGTTTGATGTTTTTATTGTCATATTCCGCAACTATGATGCCAGTAACTTCTACCCACTCGCCTTTAATTTCACTTTTAATTCCTGTTACTCTATCAGTATCAATTACAGTTAATTTTATACCTGTTTTAGATTCTACCGTAACTGATATTCCATAGGGGAGTTTGCCTATTGTTTTTGATTTTAAATCAGGGCTTTCTCGAACGTTTAGACCACTTTTTGCAGAAACTTTAGATCCTATAATTTCCTCAAAAGATTCGCCTGTTACTTTTATTTTACCATTTTCATAATATGATGAGTATGATGATTGCCCAAAAGAAACTAACGGCACAAACAGTAAAAAAGAATTAGCTTTTTCATTATGATACTCCAATTAAACATTATAGCAAAATTACATATAATCACTCAGCAATGTGGGTGTCTCTTTTACAAACAAAAAAGCCCCCGTGAGAAGGCTATTTGACCCAGAGGCGTTTCATTTAGATTTAGAACCGAAAATTCAAACCAACAAAAGGCAAAACACCAGTGTCACCACCATCTTCACCCGAAGTACCACCCAGTAGCATCAATCCCATGCCACCAATTTTTACTTGAGTCCTCTTTGATAAATTATATTCTAATGCAAACGAAGCAGTTGGCATAAAACCAGAAAATCCCAAATGCATAACCCCTTGTCCTGACAATACAGAATAAAAAGAAAGCTTCGATTTTTTATAATAATGTTTCCATCCTGCAGAGCCTGTAAATGCCATTATCATAGTCCCAGCGCCTATAAAGAACTCATCCATTTCTGTCTGTCTAATATTATAGGTATAGCCAATAAGACTAAATCCTGTTTTATCATCAAGCATCCCAGCTGAGATATTATGTTTATTAATATCTTGAGCAAAGAGAGGCAGTACAAATAATATGACCCAGAGGCGTTTCATACTGGAAATTACATAGAATTACCCAGCAATGTGGGTGTCTCTTTTATAAACAAAATAGCCCCACGCTAGGTGAGGCTATTTATAAATAACTTATAAATTAAATACTTAGAAAAGATTACTTTGCATATGTTTCCGCTGTTGAACTATCAAATTCATACCCAACAAAAGGTTCATCTCCAACTACCCAACCATCATGTCCTGGGTCAATAACATAAGCATCACCAGCCTTAATTTCCATTTCAGTACCATCATCCATTTTAACTACCATTTTACCAGATACAACACAACCTACATGATGTGATTGGCAACTAGTTTCTCCAGTAAATGGCCCTACACACTCAGACCATACCCAACCTGGTTGTAATGTTGCACGCATTAATGTTACAGTACCTAAACTAACGACATCGACCTTTGTTTTAGGTGGAGTACGTGATTCGTCTGGTGTAGCAAATTGTTTTACTATTAATCCTGCCATTTGATATCCTTTTTTAATATTTTCAGTCAAAAATATTACAAATATTTAATCATACCCACAAACAAAAAAGCCCCCGTGAGGAGGCTTCCTTGTCTACAGTGTAGCGTTCATACTACTTCAATAAGACCATCTTTCGGGTCTTAACAAAGTCTTTCGTCTGAAGTTGATATAGATATACCCCTGCACCTACAGGGTCACCATAGTCATTAGTAGCATTCCACTTGATTGAATGGTAACCTGCAGGTGTATCGTTCATATTGAATGTTCTGACTCTTTGCCCCAGCATATTATAAATGGTCAGGTTTATGCTACTTACCTCAGGTAAGTCAAAGCGCAGGGTTGTAGTTGGATTGAATGGATTTGGATAGTTTTCATGCAATGCAAATTCAGTTGGTATACCTTCCATTTCTGTTGAGAGATATTCATAGCGATTCACATATACCACTCTATCATCACCCGTTACTTTCACTGTATCAATCCCATCTGTAGCAATTACGCTAAACTTGACCGTTACTCCCGATAACATAGGAAAGGGTTCAAATACATTCTCCAAAAATTCCTCATAGGTGATCTGAACTGAAGTACTGGTTGTATCATATACTTCTTCTGCTGGATAAACCCCTATTTGAGCATATAACAGATAATCGATTGTGTCACCATCCGCATCTGTACTTTCACCCCATTGAAGGTCATAAGTAATTTCAGTATTGTCTTTGGTAATATTAATAGTATCTATAGCGCTACTTACCCATTCAAAGGCAGTGGGGGCATCCTGTGTTGGTGCTACAGACAATGAGAAGCTTGTTGTATCTGATGGGATGGGGAAACCAATCCAGTCCGCAATAATATCCACAGCTAAATCACCATTCCAATCATCTGGAAAATTAATTCTCAATGTATCTTCGCTAATAGAAGCTGTTACCTGATCATCTGACAGTTGAGGTAAAATGTTTATAAATGGTCGAATGACATCCGTTAAATGAATACCAAGGATAATCATGGGATCTTCATCTTCAATGATTTCGACATTATCAATTTCATCTATCAATTGGGCATTTATACCCAGATTTCCGCCACTTCCGATCTGTTGTGCAAAGATATCAGCAGATAAACTATTTCCCCGATCTTGTTGCCATGTGACGATTAAGCCTCCTATACGATCGTGTGAGGCATCATATCCGTTGGGACTGTTTCTGCCAGCAACGCCTGACTTGTCATGGACTACAATCTCTGGGGTGCTACTATCCATTTGATTATTTGTGTTCGCAATAATTTTTCTAGCCAGAAGGTCACCATCACTACCAAGCCAAGTAACAAAAGCTTCCTTTTCAAATAATGTTCCATCAATATCATGGACCATTCTGCCCGTATAGTTAGGCGATGAACTATTATCACTGATTACGTACAAATCCGAAAGCGTTCCATCAGGTTTTTCAATATATTTTCCAAAAAGCCCATACTTATTATTCGTGCTATCATAATCATAAAAGATAATAAACAGTCCTTTTTCAGCGGTTTGAGAATTGTCGAGAGAAACTTTAGGATATACATAGGACGCTGTACAGGAATACACCTCCAATGGTGCAGCCAGAGTTGCTTCTAATCTATTGTTTTCATTTAGTTTTACATGTTGATATACGAGCTTATTCGAACTATTTCGCCAAACAATAAATACGCCTGAATTCCCATCATAAGCTGCGTCCATTTCCCAATTATTTTTATTGTGCAAATCCCCCAATCCCAATCCAGACGGATAAGTTAGAGATTCAACTGCATCCCCATCAGCATCGATATAGTTAATCCGTAAAGAGTTATCACTCGTCGTGTTTTGTGAAAATAGTATAAATGCGCCGTTATCTGGGCCTTCAATGAGTTTTGTATCCAGGACACTATAACCACTTGTATTTCGAGAAGCTGCAATTTTACCGCCGGCACCCCATTGGACAACACCATTGGTAATTTTTTGAACATATCCATATCCCCAGTCAGTTCCACTGCAACCGGGTGCCGTAAATGAAACGATTACATTATCCCGGTCAATGACATACATTGAGCTGTTTTTCCTGTCGCATTCTAAATTTGATACGGACAATCCTCCATCTTCAAATACCATACCATCATTTGCATCAACAGCTGTACTCAATTGTTGAATCCGCAGTTCGTCCCTGCTGTCGTTAACCTGCTCCCATAAAATGTATGCTCCCAGATCTTTATCGCTGGCTAATGCTTCAATGTTTCCTGCGACACTGGAGGAATGTGCTCCTGTGACCACATAATCTTCGACTCTATTTCCAAAAAAATCAAATTTTACTACTCTATAGTCATAATCAGGAGTACCACGCCGGTCGCCCCAGGCAATATATGTAGAGCCATCAAACACGGTTGTAACCAATGGATTTAGTTGGTTTCCAGCAGCAGATTCAACGACATTATTTACAACAGCATCATCTGTCCATTGACCCAATGCAACTGATAAGCTGCAAATTAGAATAAAGATAGAATGTTTCATTAAGCAAGCCTCTAATTAACTAAGTTGAATATAAACAGATTCGAATGCGAATTCATATAATACTTAAAAAAGCATATATGATTTTATTTCCATAAACCACTGATAGAATTGAACCGAATGCAATAAATGGGGCAAATGGCAATATCTTGATTTGTTTTTTCTTGAACAATAGGAGGTATACGCCTACAATCGAAGCGCTAATAAAGCTTAGATAAAGCGCCACGACAGCTAGCTGCCAATTAAATAGTATTCCTAAAATAAATCCCATTTTGATATCACCTACACCCATTGCTTCACGTTTATAGATAATACGACCAATAAATCGTAAACAGAGCAAGAAACCTCCAAACAGTCCAACACCCAACAGCGTATCCATTATGCCCACATCTATAAATAAATATCGATAACAAATTGAAAACGCTAGCAGTGAATATAAATGAGACTCATAAATGAATTTTTCTTTTAAATCGGTCAGGGCAATGGCTAGTAACATAGTACCCATACCCATTAATAAAATATATGATAAAAACGACGAATTATGCACATAGAATACTACAGCCAATATCCCCATCACTAATTCAACCACAGGGTATTGCATTGATATGGATTCT
>Ga0209776_1000120_pt1 | contig 64289 bp, 48 predicted proteins | sample SaaInlLV_10m_DNA_3_FD_184670 | JGI IMG/M metagenome (GOLD analysis project Ga0209776, IMG submission 184670) | Marine microbial communities from expanding oxygen minimum zones in the Saanich Inlet - Saanich Inlet SI073_LV_165m_DNA (SPAdes) (version 2) | ecosystem: Environmental > Aquatic >...
CCAAAGAAAACAGCTTAACCAATTGTCTAAATTTCTTCTCGGAAATATGGGAACGCCTAACATACTTGTTTCTCATTGTCATATAAGAACTTACAGCCTTTTATCTTATGCATTCTAGTCATGACCCATAATTAAATATAACGGGTATTAGAAACACCCAAGCCCTAAAAAAAGAAAGGGGACTAATTACAGCCCCCTTTCTGTCCAGATTACTAAAACAACCTAATTAAAACGGGAGGTCGTCCTCATCTTTAGGCGAACCGCCATCTGGACTTTGCGAATTTCCGCCCTGATTATCAGAACGCCGACCAAGCATTGTGAAATTATCACAAACAACTTCTGTGGTATAACGCTTGACTCCATTCTTGTCTTCCCAAGAGCGGGTTTGTAAACGTCCTTCCACATAGGTTAGCTGGCCCTTTTTTAGGATATCACCAGCAACTTCTGCTGACTTTCCCCAAAGAACACAGCGATGCCATTCGGTTTTGTCCTGATATTCACCATCGCTATTTTTAAACGTTTCGTTCGTAGCCATGGTAAAGTTGGTTACCGCTGTCCCGGATGGGGTGAAACGGCTTTCAGGATCGCCACCCAAATGCCCCGCGAGCATTACTCTATTTACACTTCCTTTTTGCATGATGTACTCCTTTCAACTTGTGTTATGTATCATACGCGTGCTATTAGATTACAGGTTTTTTATAGGGCAGTGCAACTCTTTTTTTTCTTACCCACTACTTAGGTGCCTAAAAGGCACCTAAAAAATATTCCATTCTTAACTTTCCTGTAATCGTTTTGCAGATGTAATCTTAGAATACCTTATTCCCAAGTTTAAAGCATGATTCCCAAATCAGAAATACCAAACCAGCGCTGATAATTTGCCTTTAAAAAAATCTAACATTACCGCCGTCGTAGGTGCCCAATGGGGCGATGAAGGCAAAGGAAAAATCACTGATTTCTTTGCTGGTGAATCCGACTACGTGGTTCGTTTTCACGGAGGTAACAACGCCGGCCACACCATCATCGTTGACGATGTCACTTTCAAACTTCATCTTATTCCGTCCGGAATTGTTTACGGCGAACCCATGTCCATTATTGGTAATGGTGTCGTGGTGGACCCCAAAGCATTGCTCGATGAAATTGCTTATGTAAAAGAAAAAGGTATCGACCCAAAACTCATGGTCAGCGATCGTGCTCATGTGATTATGCCTTATCATATTGCCATGGATGGAGCCCTTTCTGGACATCAAGGCAATCTCGCCGCCGGAAGCACTCGCCGTGGAATTGCTCCGGTTTATGCGGATAAAATGTTCCGAAATGGGATTCGTATGATTGACCTTTTGGATATGGATATTTTTAGAGAAAAATTGGAAAAAGGGTATGCTTTTTCCAAAGGAATCATTGAAAAAACGCTTGACCAATCTTTGGATATTTCCATGGGTGAGATTTTTGATACGTATTTAGACTACGGCCAAAAATTAAAATCCTATATTCATGATACGTCGGTCATTTTATACAATGCCCACAAATCCGGCAAATCTATTTTATTTGAAGGCGCACAAGGTATATCGTTGGATGTGGATCACGGCGTTTATCCTTACACCACTTCTTCCAACACAGCAGCGGGACATATTTCTACCGGAACCGGCGTAAGCTTTAGAGATATTGATAGAATTATCGGCGTTACAAAAGCTTATTTGAGTCGTGTAGGTGAGAGTCCCTTACCATCAGAAATTCATGGTGAAGAAGCGAAAAGTCTTCGGGATAAAGGTGGGGAATATGGCACAACAACTGGACGACCTCGCCGAGTGGGTTGGTTAGATTTGGTTCAAGTGCGCCAAGCAGTTCGCGTGAATGGACTTACAGAAATTGCCCTGACAAAATTAGATATATTAAATGGATTTGACGAATTACCCATTTGCGTCGCTTACGATGTAGATAGAAAACGCATCACCGAAATGCCTGCAAGTTTGACTGAATACAGAAATGCAAAACCTATTTATGAATCACTTCCGGGGTGGGGAGACCTTCCTGAAAATATTTGGGATAAAGGATATGATGCCATGCCACAAACTTTAAAAGATTATATTTCATTTATAGAACACGAAGTGGATTGTCCTGTTAAGATTGTATCAGTGGGACCCCAACGCCATGAGACGATTATAAGATGAATCTCAGCCACAAAGGCACAAAGACACAGAATAAATCTATAGTATCTTTGTGTCTTCGAGCCTTCGTGGCATAATCAAATGGCGTTTACAAAAGAAATTATCGACTTCGCCGGGCTTTCTGATTCTGATATCAAATCCAAACTTGTTGAACTCAATATTCCACTTACGCCAGATGAGGTGCTTAAGATCCAAAATGAAATGTTGGGCCGCGCGCCATCGTTGGCTGAACTTATTTTATTTTCTATTCAGGGTTCAGAACACTGTTCCTACAAAAGCAGTCGCAACCATTTAAAACAATTTACCACAGAAGGTCCTGATGTAGTTTTGGGTGCCAAAGAAGATGCGGGCGTTGTAGCTGTCGCCACAGATAATAACGGCCATCGCTGGTGCATTGTTATGAGTCACGAATCCCATAATCACCCATCTCAAATTGTGCCCTACGAAGGCGCAGCAACCGGCGTGGGCGGGAATGTTCGCGATGTATTATGTATGGGCGCAGAAGTGATTGCTGTCACCGATTCTTTTCGATTCGGAAATATTAACAATAATAAAACAAAATGGATTCACGATGGTGTAGTGGCGGGTGTGGCGGGTTATGGGAACCCGTTAGGCATCCCCAATATTGGTGGCGATTTATATTTTCATGAAGGTTATAATGAAAATTGTTTAGTTACACTCGTAACGCTTGGTATCGTTCGGGAAGATGATATTATTCATTCTTACGCCCCAAAAAATGCGGATGGATTTGATTTGATTTTACTGGGGAAACCCACAGATAATAGTGGGTTTGGCGGCGCCAGCTTTGCTTCATTAGAATTAGAAGAAGAAATGAAAGAACAAAACAAAGGAGCTGTTCAGGAGCCAAATGCGTTTTTGGAGCGGCACTTGCTAAAATCATCCTATGCCCTGTTTGACATTTTAAAAGAAAAAGGTCTAATCGATAAAATCGGTTTCAAGGATTTGGGTGCAGGCGGTGTGGCGTGTGCCAGTGTGGAATTGGCCGAAACATCCGGCTATGGCGCAGAAGTCTGGATGGATAAAATTCATATTGGCATGGATGGATTACATCCGTCTGTTTATCTCTGTAGCGAAACACAAGAGCGATTTATGTGGGTATGCTCGCCTGATGTAACGCCTATAGTTTTAGACCATTATAATTCAGTCTTTGATTTACCGGGGGTGAGTGAAGGAGCGCGCGCATCGGTTATAGGAAAAATCCGAAATGACGGTCAATATATAGTCCATAATGGATATGAAGAAATCGTGAACGCTCCAGCGAAAGAAGTAACGGAAGGTTTTTTATATGATCGCCCTTACAAAGCGCGGAAACAAATTTTTACTGAACCGGAACTTCCCGAACCGACAGACTACAATCAAGTTTTGTTGGATATTTTATCTCATGAAAATATGGCCAGCCGTGAACCTATTTACGAACAATACGATAAACAGGTGCAAGGGCGAATTCATACAGAAACGGGGTTGGCAGATTCGGGCGTATTGGCGCCCTTTAATTCTGAAAATTATCCCGAAGAGATTCGGAATATAGGCATTGCTCTTTCTACTGATCATAATCCAAGATACGGACTTATTGACCCTTATTGGGGCGGTGTAAATGCTGTGGTGGAATCCATGCGGAATGTGGCAGCCGTGGGCGCAACTCCCCACGCTTTGTCAGACTGTCTCTGTTTTGGGAACCCTGAAAAGCCCAACCAAATGTGGGAATTTGTGGAAGCGACTCGCGGTGTTTCCGATGCGTGCAACGCCATCACTTTAAAAGATAACCCCAATGATGCCACGCCCATTATTGCGGGGAATGTGAGTTTTTATAATGAATCAAAAAGGGGTGCAATTCCACCGAGCCCTATTGTGAGTTGCTTGGGTCGGTTAAAAGATGTGAATAATACTATTCCTATGCATTTTCAAAAATCCGATTCTGTTTTACTTATGATTGGCGAACGGAAAGATGAATTGGGTGGATCGGTTTATTATAGTCTTTTTGATGAGTTGGGCGCCAACGTGCCAAAACCAAATTTAAAAGAAGTTAAAAACCAAATCTTTGCGCTCACTGACTGCATTGATGCAGGTTTAATTTTATCCTGTCATGATATTGCGGACGGCGGTATTGCTTCTGCAATTGCAGAAATGACTTTTGAGAACGCGATTGGATGCAAAGTAAAAATTGATTCCGAACTTTCAACTGATAAAATTTTATTTTCTGAAACGGGTGGATTCGCGTTAGAAGTATCGCCGGAAAATTTAGATAAAATAAATACCGTATTTTCAAAATATGGATTGAATGCTATTGAAATCGGTACAACGGGCGGAAGCAAAATTCAAATCAATGGTGTTATCAAAGTATCTGTAAATAAAACAAAAGAAGCATGGACAAATGGTCTTCGAAACAAACTTTAAACCACAGAGACACAGAGCACACGGAGAAAATATTTTGTTTCATTCTCTGTGCCTTCGTGTCTTCGTGGTAAAATAATATGGCTAAACAAAAAATAGATTACAAATCAGCCGGTGTAGATATTGATGCTGGCAACGAAGCAGTCGATCGCATTAAAGATGGGGTTAAGTCAACTTTTACATCCAATGTGCTTACAGGGCTCGGTAGTTTCGGTTCGCTTTACGATCTGAAACCTATACTTGAAAATTACGATCATCCCGTCATGGTTCAGAGTATTGATGGTGTGGGGACGAAAACAATTATCGCTCGCAAGATGGAAAAGTTTGATACCATCGGGGTTGATCTTTTGAGCGCGGCCGCCAACGATATTTTGGTCATGGGCGCTCGGCCACTCACCTTTTTAGATTATATCGCCAATGATAAGCTGAAACCCGAAATTGTTGAAGAAATTGTATCCGGGATGGTAAAAGCTTGCAAAGAAACCGGCGTGTCTTTGGTAGGTGGTGAAACAGCAGAAATGCCCGATACTTATTTACCCGGTGAACACGATTTGGTTGGCATCATTACGGGTGTCGTAGAAAAAGAAAAAATTATTACGGGCGAAAACATTAAACCCGGTGATGTGGTATTGGGACTTCCTTCTAACGGTTTACACACCAACGGCTATTCATTCGCGCGAAAACTCTTTTTTGAAATCGGCGGTTATGATGTGAATGATACGATTCCTGAATTGGAAAAATCTGTTGGGCTCACATTATTGGAACCACATATTAATTATACAAATCATGTTTTTTCTGTTTTGGATTCAGGGATTGAGATGAAAGGAATTGCCCATATTACCGGCGGTGGACTGGTAGAAAATATCCCGAGAATTTTACCAAATGGATGTGGCGTTAAACTTCAAAAAGAATCCTGGCCATCACTTCCAGTTTTTGATGTGATGCAATCCATTGGTGATGTGGATGAAAACGAAATGTTTCGCGCATTCAACATGGGAATCGGAATGGTCTTTATTCTAGATCCTTCTGATGTAAATGAAGTAACAGATGCACTAAAAGATTTAACAAAAGTATATGAGATTGGATCGATTATAAGTGGAGAGAAAAATGTTATCCTTAAATAAAATAGCCACAGAGACGCAGAGAACACAAAGAAAAAAATTATAATGTTTGGTCTTTCATCAATTGAATTCTTCTTAATTTCTTCGTTATTGGGGTTTACTGTTGGGTGGCTGGTTTTCTTTTTTAATGACAAGAAAAAGAAAAGGTTACGGTGTGATGAATTTTATAAGGAAGCAAAATATCTTTTTGATAAAAAAGAATATAATGCTGCATTGGTAAAACTTGGTTGTGCATCAGCAAATGAAGAAAATCATGAAATCGATAATTTAATGGGACATATATATGGTGAATTAGGACAACCAGATAATGAAGCCTGGAGCTTTCATTGCGCCAATTCTGGAATTCTATCACAATATGGATTATCAAAAAATCGACAACTTCCATCAATTGTTACATTTTACTATTATCGAGAAGCCAAGGCATTTTTAAAAGCAAAAAATTGGGAATTCGCAATATTAAGAACTGATGTTGCAATAGATTTAATAAGAAAAAGTGAAGTATCACCTGTTATTGATAGTTTCGATTATGAACAAGAATTGGTCGGAATAAGAATGATGGCAAAATTCCACCATTTTCATGGGAGTGAATCCTTTCAAAAAATAAAAGAAGACGCTGAATGGTTGGTAAATAATGCATCTAAAAAATTACTAATTGACCTTGCTAATTCTTTTATCAATTTGGACGAATTAAATGATGAAATTGTCTCAAAAATAATGAGTTCGGATGAGTTCATTTTGAATTAATAACTATCAAATATGACAAACAAAATAAACATAGCTATCATCCAATTCCCTGGATCAAACACCGAACGGGAAACGCTTATGGCCTGCCGTCGAGTGGGACTAAATCCAGTTGAATTTTTATGGAATGAACCGGCAGAAAAATTGTCGGACTTTGACGGCATTATTATTGTAGGCGGATTTGCTTACGAAGACCGTTCTCGCGCCGGCGTGATTGCGGCGCTTGATCCTATTATGAAACAAATCAAACTTGAAGCGAAAAACGGAAAACCGGTTTTGGGTATCTGCAACGGAGCACAAATTTTAGTGGAAAGCGGGCTCGTTCCCGGCTTGGCTAACCACCGCGTGGGCATTGCAATTACAGATAATAAACGGGTGAAAGACGGCCACGTTCTTGGTGTGGGCTATTATAATACATGGGCAAATTTGCAACTCACCGCATCGGCAGGTCGCTGTACTTTTACGCGCCATTTAAAAACCGGCGACTTTATCAACGTTCCGCTGGCACATGGTGAAGGTCGATTTATTATTCCCCATGAACTGTTGGAAAAAATGATTACAAATGAACAAACGGTATTTCGCTATTGTGATAATAACGGAATTATTTCAGATGAGTTTCCCACCAACCCTAACGGTTCTATGCATAACTTGGCTGCGGTGTGTAACCCGAAAGGGAATGTAATGGCCATGATGCCCCATCCCGAACGAACGGAAAATGGCGACACTATTTTTTCATCCATGAAAGATTATATTGAAAACGGGAATCCCATCTCAAGCCACACCCTTTCCTTTGATCGTCCCCATTATGAAGTTAAGAATTATGAGTCGAATGGCGATTCCACAGAATGGATCATCGAGATGATTATCACAGACAATGAAGCTGCATCTGTCCACAATGCACTCAATCATTTGGGATTTGATGTTTCAATAACACGCCAAACCCATTGGGAAATATCTACGGACGGTGAGCGAGATTCCATCCTGCAAAAAATTGATAAAACAGGCGAACTTTATAATTCCAACAAGGAATTTATCAGTCAAACAACATCCGCGAAAAACACTGCATCCTTCTTGGTGCGGCAAAAAGAAGACATGATTGGGCGGGCAAAATTTGAATCTCTGACAGAACGATTTGAAATTGATGGAATTTCCGAAATTAAACGCGGTGTCATATGGAATGTGACCGTAAACAGCGGTAATTTGGAAAATGTTTTAGGCAACCTTTTAGATACACACATATTATTCAACCCACTATCTCATGAATGCTATAGAATCAACTGAACATTACAAAGACCGCATTAAGGCGGAACTAAATAACACTTTAACCAAGACCGAATTGTCCGACGGATTTTCTGATCGCCGCATAGGGAAAGTCCGGGATCAATATGATTTTGGCGATAAAGTTGCTCTCATTACCACGGATCGACAAAGTGCGTTTGACCGCGTGCTGGCATCAATCCCATTCAAAGGACAGGTGCTGAATCTCACTAGCGCCTGGTGGTTTGAACAGACGAAACATATTATTCCTAACCAAGTGATTGACGTGCCCGATCCCAATGTAACGCTGGCAAAAAAGTGCAATGTTTTCCAAATCGAATTTGTCGTCCGCGGATACATTACCGGAAGCACAAGCACATCACTTTGGACGGTCTATAAAAATGGTGACCGCGAATATTGCGGAAATGATTTACCGGAAGGCTTGATTAAAAATCAAAAGTTGACGGCCAATATGCTAACGCCCACCACAAAAGAAGAACATCACGATCGTCCTATTGCGCCAGATGAAATTGTCAGTGAAGGATGGATGACTCAAGAAGATTGGGATTATTGCAGTCAGAAAGCGCTGGAGCTCTTTGCCTTCGGACAAAAGAAAGCTGCGGAAAATGGCATGATTTTGGTAGACACCAAATATGAAATGGGCCGTGATTCAAATGGCGAAATAATGCTGATTGATGAAATTCATACGCCAGACTCAAGCCGATACTGGATTGCTAAAACTTATGATGAACGCATGGCAGTTGGTAAGAATCCACAGAATATTGATAAGGAATTCCTGCGGTTGTGGTTCGTGGATAATTGTGATCCATACAACGATGAAACATTGCCAGATGCGCCGGATGAGTTGGTAATGGAACTATCCAGTCGGTATATCTATTTGTATGAAACCATTACTGGCGGGGTGTTTCCTTTTCCTGATGCAAGGAAACCCGTTAACGAAAGAATGAACGAAAACTTAAAGGACTATTTATAGCCACGAAGGCTCAAAAGCACAAAGAAAATAATTTATACTTTGTGTCTCCGTGTCTTTGTGGCGAATAAAAAGGAATAAAATGAAAGCTATACTAATTATGGGTTCCACATCAGACGAACCACACGCAAAAAAGATTACCGACAAATTAGACGACTACGGTATCGCATGGGAACAGCACGCAGCTTCAGCCCATAAACAACCGCTGAAAGTTTTGGAAATTTTAGAAAATAATAAAGATGGTAAAAATATTGTTTATATTACCATCGCTGGACGGTCCAATGCATTGTCCGGATTTGTGGCCGCAAATTGTGAATTCCCAACTTTAGGCTGTCCGCCATTTTCTGATAAAGCAGATATGCTGGTGAATATTCATTCGACTTTGCAAATGCCCAGCAATACACCGGTTTTAACCATTCTTGATCCGGGGAATTGTGCGTTGGCAGTAAAAAGAATTCTACAAGTGTGAAAAGTTTTAAGGTGTTCAGGTGTTAAAGTTAGTAACGATAATCACACGAACACTATAACACTCAAACACATGAACACTATAAAAAAACGGAGTTAAAATGAAAATAAATCATGAAATCCCAGACCTAACAAATATCAATGTTCAAATAGCAAATACTTATTCACATGTTGTGCGGGCCGAAAATTTATTATATATATCCGGCCAAGCTGGTGTTGATTATAATTCGGGTGAGCTTGTTGGAGACGACTTTGAATCCCAAGCACGACAATCTTTCAAAAACCTTTCAACATTACTGGAGAATTGTGGAAGCAATATGAGTAAAGTTGTTAAAACAACAGTTTGGCTCTGTGACGCAAATAATTTTGCAAAACTAAATGAACTTTTTGTTGAGTTTTTTCCAAATAACCCACCAGCAAGATCAGCGCCTATTGTAGGTATGCCAATTAAAGGAATACACATATCCATAGAGTGTATAGCATTAGTCTAAAAGTATTAATATGAACATAGTATACAATAATCAAGTGAGGAAAAATTATGAAACCAATAATAAATGTTGATGATATTACAGAATTCAAGGGCCATGACCACGGTGTGTTTAAAGCACAATACGCTGATGTTGGAGGTCGTCTTGGCGCAAACCAATTGGGTTACAATATTACCATTATCCCATCTGGTAAAAAATCTTGGCCTTTCCATAATCATCATGTAAGTGAAGAGATGTTCCTTATTTTAGATGGGGCAGGTATTTTAAGGTATGGTGAAAATAATTATCCAATAAAAAAGAATGATATTATTGCTTGCCCAACCGGTGATAGATCGGCAGCTCATCAAATTATAAATGATAGTGATGCTGATTTAAAATATTTAGCCTTGGGCACAAAAAATGATTTTGATATTTGCGAATATCCCGATTCAGATAAAATTTTGACTCGAGGAACTTCTGAAAAAAATTCAGAATTGTGGAATATATCAAAAGGTAAAGAATCATACGATTATTTTGAAGGTGAAGAATAAAGGAAATAAAATGAAAACAATGACATGCAAACAATTGGGCGGTGCCTGCGATAAAGAATTCACAGCAGCCACTTTTGACGAAATCGCAGACATGAGTAAAGCACATGGAATGGAAATGTTTCAAGCGAACGACGCCGACCATCTCAAAGCCATGGGAGAAATGCAAGAATTGATGCAAGACCCAAAAGCCATGGGCGAATGGTTTGATAATAAAAGAAAAGAGTTTGAAAATCTTTCATAGTGTTCAGGTATTTAAGTGTTAGGGTGTTAATGGAATTATGATATGAACAAAATCACAAGATTTGAAGATTTAATCTGTTGGCAAAAAGCACGCGTTTTGGTAAACAATATTTATTCCATTACAAAATCAGGGCTTCTTTCAAAAGACTTCGGTTTAAAAGATCAATTGCGTCGAGCGGCTGTTTCTTCCATGACAAATATTGCTGAAGGATTTGCCCGGTATCATCGAAAAGAGTTTATTCGATTTTTAGATATTTCTCAAAGTTCATCCATGGAAGTTAAAAGTTTATTATATATCGTCTTTGATCAAAATTATTTAGATGATAAAACAGTAAACAATCTACAAAATGATGCCGAAGAAGTGCATGCTGTAACAATGGGCTTATTAAAACATGTGAATAATTCTATTTCAAAAAATAAAGTAAGTGAGCCTATTTCAGAATATGGAAAAAATCAACAAGATTGGGGCCTTCCAGAAGAATTCATCAACTGCGAACACCTAAACACGCCAACACCCGAACACCCAAACACATGAACACTTTAAAAAACATATCCCCATTAGACGGTCGTTATGCAAATAGCATGAAAGACTTGTCCGCTTATTTTTCTGAATCAGCATTGATGAAATATCGTTTGAAAGTTGAGATTGAATATCTTATCGCTTTGGGAAGTGAAAAAGGCATCAAAGAACTCCCGCCCTTCTCCAAACAAGAAATAATTCGTCTGCGGAAGGTATATGAAAACTTCAATACGGTCAGCGCGGAAAAAGTTAAAGAAATTGAAGCCACCACCAATCATGATGTAAAAGCGATTGAATATTATATTCAAGATAAGGTGAAAAAATCACTACATCCATGGATTCACTTTGCACTCACTTCTGAAGATGTAAACAATTTATCTTATTCACTCATGTGGCAAGATGGATTGAAGCAAATTTATCTCACCACTCTACAAACCGTAAATAAAGAATTAAAGAAGTTGGCGCAGAAGTATAAAGGTTCATCCATATTAGCGCTCACCCACGGACAACCTGCAACACCTACCACATTTGGAAAAGAATTGGCCGTATTTTGCGCTCGATTGGACCGCCAAATTTCACAAATTAAACCCCATACATTATTGGGAAAATTTGGTGGCGCTACTGGAACTTGGTCCGCTCACATGGTAGCTTATCCAAAGGTGAATTGGACGCGGTTTGCTTCCAAATTTATTGAATCGTTAGGACTCGAACCCAATTTGATTACTACCCAAATTGAGCCACACGATTCTTTGGCGGAAAGTTTTCACCAGGTCGTTCGGGTGAATTCTGTTTTGACCGACTTATGTCGGGACATGTGGGCCTATATCGGCCGCGGAATTCTCGAACAAAAGAAAGTGGCTGGCGAAGTAGGCTCTTCCACTATGCCCCATAAAATTAATCCCATTCAATTTGAAAATGCAGAAGGCAACATGGGAATCGCCAATGCGCTGCTCAATCATTTAGCAACAAAACTTCCTGTTTCAAGAATGCAGCGAGATCTCACCGATTCCACCACACTACGAAATCAAGGCGTGGCTTTAGGTCATTCTTATTTGGCATTACAGAATATTTTAAAGGGCTTAAGCCGAATTACAATTAACAAAGTAAACATGTCGGCAGAGCTCAATAATCACTGGGAAGTTCTGGGGGAAGCGGTGCAAACCATCCTGCGGAAATCGGGCAAACAAGATGCCTACGAACAATTGAAAAATATGACACAGGGGCAATCCGTCACTGCGGAATCCATGGCTAAATTTGTATCCGGATTAAAAGTATCGGATGAAGATAAACGGACGCTCTTAAATCTCTCTCCAACGAACTATACAGGGTTGGCGAACAAACTGGTGGAATTATTATTATGAATAATAAAAGTGTTAAAGTATTCATGTGTTCGAGTGTTCATGAATACCTAAACACATACGAACGTGAATATAGAATATATTCCCCGAACACCTTAACGCTTAAACACTTCGAAAACTTATTATGTGCGGAATCATGACTTATGACGATCGCATGCATAAAGAAAAAGGGATGGGTCTCACGCCTGAAAACTATATTGGGCTTTCTTCAAATTTAGTTGATTTATTATGAATAATATTAAAAGTGTTCGAGTGTTCAGGTTTTCAAGTATTCATGAACACCTAAAAAGGATAACTTAATGAATTGCATACTTTTTGGTGGAAGTGGTGAAGTCGGTGGGGCTGTTTCTCGCGAACTGATTCAGAGTGATGTTTGCACAAAACTGACTCTATTGGGTCGAAAATCCGTTGCATCGATGCAATATGAAACTAAGGTTGAGCAGGTTGTGATTGATACAAGTTCGCCCAACTTGGAAGAACTTGTGAAGGCTACGGCAGAAGGCTGTGACATCGCCATCAGTTGCATTGGAATTGGAAGCGGAACTGCTTTTATGAGCGAAGAAAAAATGCTTGAGATTGAAGTCAATATGTTGGGAAAATACGCTAGAGGTTGCAAAGCCGCAGGGATAGATATTTTTGAACTTTTGACTGCCGTTGGGGTCAACGAAAACTCCGCAACCTCAAGAATCAAAGCACTTCGCGTGATGGGAAAAAAGCACAAAACCGTGCTTGAAGTCGGATTTGAAAAACTTGCTATTTTTAAACCTGGAATGATCGTCGGCAATTCACATACACCCAAATGGCTCACCGTGCTAACGAGTGTTATTCCGAATTCCATTGGCTGGGGAAACATCCGGCAAGAAGATGTAGCTAAAGCCTTTGTCGCCCATTTAGAAAAAAGAGTCGCTTTGCAAAATAAATCAGTTGTTTCCTACGAGAACAAAGAAATGAAATTATTAATTTCAGAGAATAATTGAATTGATGAAATTTAAAAATTATAATCGTGTCGCATTTGTGAAAATAAATAGCGTTCAAGTATTCAAGTGTTTGAGTGTTCGTGAACACCTTAACACTTACACGCATGAACACCGGAGTAAAATCTAATGTGCGGTATAGCCGGAATCTATTCTCATAAACCTGTCGCAACAGAACTCTACGATAGTATCATCCATTTACAACATCGCGGGCAAGATGCTGCTGGAATTATGACGTATGATGATCGCATGCACAAAGAAAAAGGAATGGGGCTCGCCAAAGAAATTTTTAACAAAAAAAATATGAAATTGCTCACGGGAAATATTGGAATTTCTCATAATCGTTATCCAACGCATGGCGGATTTTCACATGGTGAAGTTCAACCATTCTGGACATCTGTTCCTTATGGAATTGCTTTGGCGCATAACGGAAATTTGACTAATTATCAAGAACTTGCTGAAAAAATCACCCATAAGGACAGTCGCTATTTAAACACCAATTCTGATTCAGAAGTGCTGCTCCATTATTTTGCTGATCTATTACATACAAATAATCCACCTGAAGACAGTGAAGAATTTTTCTATCTTTTGTGTAATGCTGTTACTAAAATTTTTAAACGAGTGAAAGGGGCTTATTCTGTCGTCAGTATTGTTATTGGAAAGGGGCTCGTTGTTTTTCGCGATCCACAGGGAATTCGTCCATTAGTAAAAGGTGAACGGTCCAATGGAAATGGCGGTAAGGATTATATTTTTGCTTCTGAAAATACCATGTTTTATTCAATGGGGTTTGAACCAAAAGGAACTGTGCTCCCGGGTGAACTGATTTATGTGGATGAAAGTGGAAAAGTTTTTAGTAAGCGTTTGGTTAAAAAATCTTTTAATCCATGCATTTTTGAATATGTGTATTTTGCCCGCCCCGACGCCACTTTAAACGATGTAAGTGTCTATCGATCTCGATTGCGGATGGGACAAAATTTAGCCGAAGCATGGAAGAAAAAACATCCTGATATCGTTCCAGATATTGTCATCCCTGCCCCCAGCACAGCAAACACAGCTGCCCTTTCTTTCGCCCACGAATTGGGCGTGCGATATTCAGAAGGACTATATAAAAACACATTCATCGGGCGCACCTTTATTATGCCAGGACAAGCAGAGCGGAAAAAGTCCGTGAAATATAAATTGGTGCCACAAGAGACTGAAATCCGCGATAAAAAAGTAATGATTATGGATGATAGTATTGTCCGGGGAAATACGAGCCGTGAAATTGTGCGAATGCTAAAAGATTTTGGCGCAAAGGAGGTCTATTTTGCTGTGGCCTGTCCGCCGGTAAAATCGCCATGTTTTTATGGGGTTGATATGCCAACAAAAGGGGAACTCATCGCCGGTAATATGAATGAAGATGAAATCCAAGATTATCTTAAAGTTGATGCGTTGCTGTATCAAAAAATTGATGATTTGGTGGAGGCGGTGACTCGGAAAGGCGACCACCATATAGATACGCCTTGTATGGCTTGTCTGGATGGAAACTATGTGGCGAATGATATTGATGAAGCTAAAATTGCAGAAATGGAAAATATGCGCATGAATGATCGGAATGGGAAATGAAATATGAAGAAAGTGTTTGAGTTGGAAAAGTGTTAAAGTGTTCACGAGCATTGACTTTGCGAAAGTTGGTTTTACTTCCGCAAAGTTTGAAACTTTACTAAAGCGCTTAAACAAAATGAATAAGAAGAAGAACAAATCAATCGGGCTCGGGCTTGCTCTTGGCGCTTCTTTTGGTGTAACCATCGGTGCGGTTATTGGCGCCGTTACTGGAAATGTCCCTTTTTGGGTCGCCATTGGCGTTGCGATCGGACCCGCTATCGGAATGACAATTGCCATGGCTTTCAATCATGGGAAACAAGGTAAATAATAATGACCTATAAAATTTACATCATATTAATTATGGTTTTGGTGGTGGGTGCTTTTGCCCTTATCCAAATACGTAAACAGCGGAAAATTCAAAAAATACTTACCGGGCATCCAAAAGGATATTGGATGGAGCAAGGTCTTGGGGTTGGTGTAGCAATAGGCGTGGGAATTGGTGTGGCGTTGAACAATGTTGCAATGGGAATTGCGATCGGTGTCGCAATCGGTGTTGCCATTGGCTCGGGAAATGAAAAAAAACATAAAGATGAAATTCGTCCTATTACCGATGAAGAAAAAAAGCTAAAAAAACAGTCTGCTTTATTCCTAATTGGAATGATCTTGCTTGGAGTTATTGTCTTTTTAATTAGATTTTGTTTTTAAATCTCGGTGTGCTCTGTGGCTCTTCATGAACTCTGTGTCCCCCTTTAAATGAAAAATATATTTTTAGTCATCGGTTCTGGCGCAAGGGAACATGCCATCGTTCGAGCTTTAGATCGTTCACCCCAAGAAAAAGAAATTTACTGTCTTGCCTCCAATATGAATCCAGGCATTGCCGAACTTTGTGATGAAATTTTAATTGGCAACTTCAACGATCCTGAATTTGTAGTCAATTATGCTAAGGAAATTGGAACAACCTTGGCTATCATTGGCCCAGAAAATCCATTGGCGAATGGTGTAGCAGATGAACTTTGGAGTGCAGGCGTAAAAGTGGTTGGACCCAAAAAAGATCTGGCTCAATTAGAAACATCCAAAGCGTTTACCCGAGATTTATTAAAAGAATATAATATCCCAGGTGGACCGAAATATCAAACCTTCAATTCCATGAATGGTGTAGCTGAATTCCTGAATGTGTTGGGTGAAAATTATGTGGTAAAGTATGACGGTCTCGCTGGTGGAAAAGGCGTAAAAGTTTCGGGAGATCATTTACATTCCCACGATGAAGCAATTGCGTATTGTCAAGAACTGGTGAATAGTAGTGGTGAATTTGTCATTGAAGAAAAGTTCATTGGTGAAGAATTTTCTCTCATGAGTTTTTGCGATGGCGACACTTTAAAACACATGCCTGCCGTCCAAGATCATAAGCGCGCATACGAAGGAGATACGGGACCCAATACCGGCGGTATGGGGACTTATTCTGATGCAAATCATTCGCTTCCTTTTTTGTCGGATGATGATATTTCCCAAGCGCATGAAATTAATATTCAAACCGCTAAGGCGGTAAAAGATAATTTTGGGGTCGGATACAAAGGCATCCTTTATGGCGGATTTATGGCAACGACGAATGGAGTAAAACTCATTGAATACAACGCCCGATTCGGCGATCCGGAAGCCATGAATGTGTTGCCGCTTTTGGAATCTGATTTTATTGAATTGTGTCACAGAATCGCCGATGGCACTTTGGATCAAATGGATGTAAAATTTGCCAACAAAGCGACTGTTTGCAAATATGCCGTGCCTGAAGGATATCCGGATAATCCTGTAAAAGGCGAACCTATTGATGTTTCCAAAATCGAAAATCCAGACGAATTGTTTTATGCGTCCGTTGATTTTAAAGGCGCAAATCTTGTAGAAATTGGAAGCAGAACAGTTGCTGTTGTGGGAATAGCAGATACCATTTCTGAAGCAGAAAAAATTGCGGAAAAAGAAGTGTCTTCCCTTTCGGGTCCACTATTTCATCGGACAGATATTGGGACAGATGATGTGATTCGAAAACGGGTTGACCATATGAATGCTTTACGATGATAAAACTCGGCGTTATTGGCTCAACCAACGGCACAGACTTACAAGCCATATTGGATGCCATTGCGTCCGGTGAATTGGATTCGGACGTTTCTGTGGTTCTATCTAATCGCAAAAATGCCTATATATTAGAGAGAGCTGAAAATCATAGCGTGCCGGCTGTGTTCATTTCTCATAAGGATAAATCGCGAGAAACTTTTGATGCTGAAATGACGGCTATATTGAAAAGCCATAATGTTGAACTGGTTTTGCTCATTGGATTTATGCGAATTTTGTCTACTGAATTTTGCCAAGAATGGCGGGATAAGTTGTTAAATGTTCATCCGTCTCTTTTGCCTAAATATGCCGGCGGAATGGATACCAACGTCCATGAAGAAGTATTAAAAAACGGTGAAACAGAAACGGGGTGCACGATCCATTTTGTTACGGATGACGTGGACGGTGGACCTATTTTAGTTCAGAAAAAATGTAATGTAGATTCTGACGATACTATTGAAACATTAAAAACAAAAGTACAAGAATTAGAAGGACAAGCCTTTATTGAAGCTATAAAAATGATTAGCCACAAAGACACTAATACACAAAGTATAAAATGAAATCTTTGTGCCTTTGAGCCTTCGTGGCAGGAAACAACATGATAAAAAAACCACTATTAAATCAAAACCCAATCAAAATTAACCGAGCGCTTATTTCTGTCTTTGACAAAACGGGCGTGGTGGAGTTCGCTCAAACTTTACACAACCACGGCGTAGAAATCTTGTCAACCGGCGGAACTGCAAAAGTTTTACGTGATGCCAATATTCCCGTTACCGATGTAAGTGATTATACAAAATTTCCGGAAATCATGGATGGCCGTGTAAAAACCATTAATCCGCTTGTTGAGGGAGGAATTCTCGGGCTACGGGACAAACATGCTGATGATGCTACCGCCAATCAAGTCAAATGGATCGACCTTGTGGTCTGTAATCTATATCCTTTTTCAGAAACAATTTCCCGTGATGATTGTGACTTGGCGTTAGCATTAGAAAATGTAGATATCGGTGGCCCCACTATGATTCGTTCTGCTGCCAAAAATGTGGGCTGGGTTTGCGTTACAGTGGATCCTTCCAATTACTCCACTATAATCGATGAATTGCAATCCGGAGAAATTTCTTTTAAAACTCGGAAGCAACTTTCGTCCAAAGCGTTTGGCCACACAGCAAAGTACGACACCATTATCCACAATTATTTGAAGAGTGACGATTTGTCTGATAATCTTTCGCTCACCTTTGAAAAACATTCTGAAATGCGCTATGGTGAGAATCCCCATCAGTCCGCTGCATCCTATAAAATCCCCGGAAACAATGAGCCCAATATTTTGAATGCCACGATTCATCAAGGGAAAAAATTATCCTATAATAATATCATGGATGCGGATGGCGCCTTGGCTTGCATTCGAGAATTTGACAAACCAGCCTGCGTTGTAGTAAAACACTCAAATCCCTGCGGGGTGGCTATTGGGGATAATTTACTCGATGTTTATAATCGTGCTTTTAATGCGGATTCGCTATCAGCGTTTGGTGGCATTATTGCGCTCAACCGAACTTGCACGAATGACGTGGCGATCGAAATCAAAAAAGTATTTGTAGAAATTGTATTGGCGCCGGATTTTGATCCGGAAGCACTAGAAATATTCAAAAAGAAAAAGAATCTACGCGTGTTGGAAATCGGAAAAATTGGGAAACGAACCCAAAAATTAGAAGTGCGAAATATTGATGGTGGATTATTAGTCCAAGATACAGACATTAATACCTTAACACGCGAACACTACAAAACTGTTACTAAAGCGCAACCTTCCGAACAAGACATTGAAACAGCCTTATTCACATGGAAGGTACTCCGCCATGCTAAATCAAATAGCATTTTGATCGCCAAAGACAATACGACAGTCGGGCTTGGTGCCGGACAGGTGAGCCGCGTGGATGCAGTTCACATGGCCTTGCGAAAGGGATGCAAAAATGTGAAGGGCGGCGTCTTAGCTTCCGATGCGTATTTTCCGTTTCGAGACAGTATAGATGCCATCAAAAATTCTGGGATTAAAGTGGTGGTACAGCCCGGCGGTTCAATTCGAGACCAGGAAGTGATAGACGCCTGTGATGAATATGGCATAGCTATGATTTTCACCAGCACACGGTGTTTTAAACATTAAGGGATTAAGTATGAAAAAATTTATTTGGCTTTATCTATCATCGTTCGGCATTACGTTTGCCATATTATCTTGGACACAAGAAAGCGGATTTTTACCAGAGGGCCCGGGATGGATGAAGGGTGTAATGGCTTGTATAATTGGTGGAATTTTATATTATTTTTTACCGAGAAAAATGGAATAATTACAAAAATAATTTAAGTTCTTTTTCCATACCCACCACCACCGGGGGTCTTTATTACAATTTTTTCACCGGGGTTAATTGTTTGCTCTTCCGTTCCGTCCATTTTTATTTCTTGTCCATCCTCTTGAATTAAAATATTTTTCCCTATTTTCCCGGGATTACCATACTTCATACCGTACGGTGGAAATACGCGCCTTTCAGTTAAAAGAGATACTTTCATTGTTTTAAGAAAACGTATTGCTCTTTCCACTCCATCACCTCCAATCCATTTCCCATCGCCACCAGAGTTTTTCCGAATTGCAAATTTTTCAATTCTTATATCCGGGAACCGTTGTTCTAATACCTCCGGATCGGTAATGCGCGTGTTTGTCATGTGCACCTGAACGGCAGATGCGCCATGGTGGCCGTTTGTAGCTCCCGATCCGCCAGCGATAGTCTCATAATATTGTTTTCCACTTCCATCCGGTAAACCAAATGTAAAATTATTCATTGTACCCTGTGAAGCTGCAGTTAGCTCAAGCGCGCCATACAAAACATCGACAATTCTTTGGGATGTTTCCACATTCCCACCAGCTACCGCAGCCGTTGAGGATGGATTCAAAAGGCTATCTTTCGGTATTATGATATCTACTGGTCGAAAACAGCCAGAATTGAGCGGGATGTTTTTCATAATAAGCGTGCGCAACACATAAAGAACAGCGGATTTAACAACCGAAGATGGCGTGTTTAAGTTTTCCTTAATTTCAGAACTGGTACCCGAAAAATCTATTTTTATTCTGCACCTATTATCAGATCTACTTATTATTATTTCTACACATATTTTCTGACCACCGTCTAATGTATCAATGAATTTTTTATTATATATTTTTTTGTTACCAAGGAAAATGTTAAGAGCCTCTTCCATCGCCTCTGTTGCGTTGTCCTGTATGTGCTGCATATAGGCCGTAACGACATTTAAAGACATTTCATCTACTAATTGTTCTAAAATCTGTATTCCTTTTGCATTAGCGGCACATTGGGCGCGAAGATCAGAAACTCGCTCCGGAATATTTCGTGCTGGGTATAATCCACTTGACAACAGTGTAGAAATCTCTTCTTGAAAAAACGCTCCGTCTCTTACCAATAAAAATTTATCAATCACCACACCTTCTTCCTCTAGAGTAGTTGCGGTGGACGACATGGACCCCGGAGTGATTCCTCCAATGTCCGAATGGTGACCGCGGGTTGCCACAAAAAACACAAGTTTGTTATTAATTATGACTGGAGACACGGCAGTAATGTCTGGCAAATGAGATCCTCCATTGTGCGGATTATTAATTAAAAAAACGTCACCTTTTTTTAAGGTGTTTTTATTTTGTGATAAAACCGTTTTTACTGAATCTCCCATGGATCCAATATGAACCGGGATGTGCTGCGCGTTAGCTACCAATTCTCCTCTAGCATCAAAAATTGCACATGAAAAATCAAGACGCTCCTTTATATTAATCGAGTGGGCTGAATTGGCTAAAGTATAGCCCATTTGCTCCGCTATACTCATAAAGCGGTGGTTAAATATTTCGAGAAGAATGGGATCTCTTTTTTCGCTAGTTTTGGATTTTATAATATTTGCAGCAAGTATTTCTAAGTGCCCAGCCTGATTGAACGAGCCTGTAAAACCGGGCTCTACAATAACTGTAGTAAAATCATCAACAATAACCGCCGGTCCTGAAATAATAAAATTTGGGTTCAAAGTTTTTCTATAAAAGACCGGTGTTTTTATCCAACTTCCCGAAAAAAATACTTTTTTGAACTTATCAGGTTTGGGCTTTGATTTAGTTTTTTTAAAAGAGCCAGAAAATATATTTTCATAAAATCGTCCCAACCCTATTTTGGACACCTCTGTTCTTATATTAACAACTTCGATTTCACTGTTTTCCGGATAAAACCCAAATCGTTTTTTATATGATTTAATAAATTGTTCACGGATTGGATAAATCTTGTTCACATCGGTTACTTTTATTGTAAGATAAGTGTCGCTGCCAAGAGGGCGCATATCGAGATAACGATCAATCCTAATTGAATCAAATTGATTTTGAAATTGAGATTTATATATTTCGGATTCCAATTGATTAAATTTATCATCAAGATGAGAAAGAAGGTTTTCTGTAAGAACTTCCATAATTGCCATTGCTTTTCTATTTGTTTTATCTGCTATAGCAATTCCATATGCAGATAAAATTCCGGCTAGGGGATGAATAATAATTTTATTTATTTTTAAAGATTTGGCAATAGAGCAGACGTGTTGAGCGGCGGCAGATCCAAAACAAATTAAAGTGTGTTTTCGAATATCATATCCTTTTGCAATCGAAATTTTCCTAATAACCCTACACATCGCTTCATTTGCAACAGCAATATATCCTTCGGCTAATATTTCAGGCGTATAACATTCATTTGTTTTTTTGTTGATGGTTTTAGTTAAGGACTTAAAGGACCGATAGGCAACTTCAATATTCAAACCTTTTATTCCCGACGACCCAAAATTTATAGGCATATTTTCAGGAAAAAGCCGACCAAGAATTAAATTGGCGTCAGTAATGGTAAGCGGCCCTCCGTTTCCGTAACAAGCTGGTCCCGGATAAGACCCCGCGGATTGAGGTCCGACAGTAGTTTTTTGTCCGTCAAAACCAAGAATTGACCCACCACCCGCTGCAACAGTTTCAACATCTAACTGATCCGTCTGATATTTAATTCCTGCGAGTTCTGTTTCAGAAATGTGTTCTAACTCTCCATCATATCGGCAAACATCTGTGGATGTGCCACCCATATCAAAACCAATCGTTTCTCGAATTCCTAATTGGTCACTTATCGCCGCTACTGCGACCGCCCCTCCGGCGGGCCCGGAAAGAATGGAATCTTTAGCTCGAATTATTTTTGAATCCACCAAACCACCCGAACTTGTCATAAAATGTATGTTTGGTTTCCCAATTTGGGTTTTTAGGGTTTTTATGTAAGATAAAAGCAATGAAGACAAGTACCCATCTACTAACGCGGTCTGACCGCGAGTAACCATCTTAATCAATGGCAAAACTTCGTGGGAACATATAACATCAGAAAACCCGTTGTCTTTGATAATTTTGGCTGCTTGTTTTTCATGGGATGGGTTTTTCCATGAATGCATAAATAAGGTTACAACCGTCAAAATCCCCTGAGTTTTTAATTCTTCAATTGCTTTTTCGATATCGGAAATGTCCAGCGGGGTCTCAACTTTTCCTTCAAAATTGATACGCTCGCGAATTTCTAGTGACCGCTGATATAGTGGTTTAGGTTTTTCAATCCATAAACTAAATATATCTGGGCGCGTTTGGTCTCCAATTGTAATGAGATCTTTAAACCCCGAAGTTATTAACAATCCAATCTTTGATCCCTTACGTTCTAAAAGTGCGTTTGTACAAATGGTTGTTCCAACTCTGATTTCTGAAATCAATTTTTCCGAATAATTTTGACTATTTTTTTTAAGAACGCGGCGGATTCCTTCTAATACAGAATCTTCATATAGAGCCGATTCTGATAAGATTTTTTCCTGGTGAAATTGCCCATTTGGATCAATTCCAAGAATATCGGTAAAGGTGCCTCCACGATCTGCAGCAAAAGTCCATTTGTTATTATTAGAACTCATATAAAAAAGAGGAAGAAAAAAATTGGAGGTGATTTATATCTTGCAAAATTTGGGTCGGTCGGTGATTATACCATCAACACCAATTTCATCTAGCCAACTAATCCCCGGCTTGCTATTTACAGTCCAAACATTTAGTCCCATGTTTCTTTCTTTGGTATATCGTATTAAATCTTTACTTACCAATCCATAGTCCGGGTGAAGGAAGTCCGGGTGTATCCAATCTATTAGCCAAATCCATTTCTTTTCCCAAACAATAAAGGCAGTATAAATGCTTCTATTTAATATGTGGGTCATTAGAAGAACAATAGGATTAAATGAGGAAAGTATCGTTCTGTCTGATATTTTATATTTATTGATTAGGCGTACGGCTTCTTTGACGGTTTTCAAATCCCACAAATTTCTTGTTTTAATTTCTATGTTTACAATTACATGTTTCGGAACGATTGTAAAAACATCCTCTAATTTTGCAATAAGCCTTGTTTGAGATTTTATATTTTCAAATGTCGTTTTATCAATATATCCCTCGGCAGAAGTTTTTCGCTCAAGGTCAAAATTATGTGAACACACAACCACCCCATCCTGCGTACTAACAACGTCTAATTCAATGGCGGTCAATCCTGCGTTAACGGCGGATAAAAAAGATGGGATGGTGTTTTCCGGTTCGCTGTTCGGCGCTCCTCGGTGGGCAATGTAAAGGGGGCTTGACTTATAAAAAATATTTACGTTTTTGGGGCTCCATGTGTTGTGATAAAAATAAAGTACTAAAAATATAATAAAACCTACAAACATGGTATTATTCTAGGGGTTGAAAAACCATCTTTTGAAAATCGTTGGCGGTTCTAATATAATTTTCTTCAAAATATGTTGTTCTAAATTTTCCATTAACAAACATTTCTGCTTGATCTTTGTAATGGGGGCTTGATGGAATTCCGGACTGGCCCGTTGGTAAAATAAATTGCGTGTTGTTTAAATTTCCAAAATCAACAATGCGCCGCATCGAAGGGGCAACAATGGTCGTGTATCCCGATAAGTGTTTATACTGTCCCTTATTTACTGTTCCCGACGAACCTCCAGATAAAAAGGGACCCACGTTAAATCCAAATAGTTTATCAAGAATGGCTATTTTGCCCAGGGGGTGTGTATAGGTAATCTTATGCACTTTTGACCAAACCCATCTGCCTGGAACTGTACTAATATTTCTTTCTATTTCGCTTACAGCTTCGCGCATTGAAATATATAATATCTCTTCCATAGTTTCAATTCTTGTTGTTCGAACGTTGTCAAACCAACTCGAAGATCCAGACCTAAGAAGTGCCAAAAGACTTCTGATTGGCACCATCGGCATTTCTAGAAAATCCTCTAATATGCCATCTTCAATTTCATTTAATTCGTCACCATAAATATTTTTCAGCAAATGGCTGAATGCCACGTGAAAAACCAATGCAGCTTGTGAATTTGGCGATTCAATAAAATCCCAGTCAGCTAATAAATCATAGGCAAACTTAAGATTTCCCGTTTCTGTTCCTGATCTACTTTGTAAAAAATATCTGGTTATTTCGCGAGATTGGGGTGAAAGTTGATCAATCAGCATTTTCTTCACATCTTCTATGGTAATATTTTTTGTTTCCGTCACCATTTCCGTAAAGCGAATTGCTCGGCTCGGAGGAGCAAACTGATTTGATATATAATATGGATATGAGTCGTCTATCGTTTTATTGTTAGCTGTTACTATAAATCCGGCGTCCGGGTTTAACAAGTATGGCATTTCATCAAATGGGACAAACCCTGTCCAATCATATTCGCCCGATTCTCCGGGTCTGGGAATAAGGCTGTTTCCTTCTTTTCTAATAGGGATTTTGACCGCAGGTCTCCAGCCTATGTTTCCATTAATATCCGCATATACAATATTTTGTCCGGGTATCGATATTTGTTTTACAACTTTTGAATAATCTTCCCAGTTTTTTATATATGACATTTCTAAAAGGGCTTTTATTTCATTTGATTCTCTATTCCCGACCCACGCCATAGACACTGCCGTATTTGATCCTTCAATTAAATCGTGAATATCGCTAATAATCGGTCCGTGAACGGTTTTACGAATGATAATTCTTTTTTCGCCGCCCGATTTAAGGGGTATGGTTTCTTCGACCTCTTCAATTGTTTTCCATTCGCCCTTATGTTTATATAGTGTTTTGTTTTCTGGGTGAAGGGTTTCTACAAAAAAATCCATATCGTCCGCCATTACGTTGGTGAATCCCCATGCACAAAACTCATTTTGCCCAATTACAGGAAGAGGTAAGCCCGGCAAACAAATACCGCTAACATTTATATCGCCACCTTTTAAATGCATTTCGTACCACCAGGCGGGTTGGGACGTTCCGAGATGAGGGTCGTTTGTTAAAATAGGTTTTCCTGATTTTGTAAGAGGTCTTCCGACTACCATATTATTAGAGCCCATAACAGAGCCATCCGAGTGCATAATGGATCGGATTTGGTTTTCAGAATTTTTCATGGATTGAAAAAGAGAGGAAAGAGATGTTTTTATCGGTACTATTTTTATATCATCGGCATCCAAAGGAAAAAGTTCTCTGACTTTTTCTACACCAAGCTTTTCTACAAGCAATCCCATCACAATTTCTATTCTCCACGATTGTTGCAGCTCTCGAGCCATTAGTCTAACCGATGCAACCACGTCTGATGGCTTCCATTTTACTGGCTTCGATTTTAAAATTTTAAATTCAATTGGAAGTTGGTCTTCTGACTCATCTATCCATTTATTAATTCCTGCACAATATGCTCGAAGAAATGATAATGTTTTTTTATCGGTGTTTGCTGTGATGCGCCTTGCAACTGATGGAATGCCAAACGTTCTGAGATAAATATCGCTTGAAACCAGGTCGTCTCCCAAAAAGGATGCTAGTTCACCTCTTCCCGCTGAGGCTCGGAGTGATAATTGAAATAGCCGTTCCCTTGCAGTTAAATATCCCGACATAAACATGAGATCTTGTTCGTTTTCTGCAAAAACATGCGGAACGCCGTACCTATCAGTGAAAACCTCTACTTTGCTTTCGAGCTCTGGAATGTTGGATGATCCTGAATATGAAATGACCGGCTGATTAAAATATAGTTTTAACCAAAGCATGCCAAAAAGCCCCAGTAACAAAAATGCGGTGATTATGATTTCTTTTTTATTCATGATGCTTTGGAATATATCAACTTATCAGTCGTTTTGTCTAATCACAATGATATAGATTTTTATCGTGATTGTTTTATTATGAAAACGCGTGCTTCTCAAAACTTCGTTGGGGTTTTCTTTATTATTAATGCATTCACTAAGGTTGGTTTATTTTTTAACTGACTGTAAAATCCAGCCACAAATTTCTTAAATAAATGTTATTAACCTTTGCCGCCATTTTAGTTTTAGGGACAACCGCACTCCTTATCTGGGACCTCAGTGACCAGAGGATTATTAATAGTAAATATCAATCTTTTTATAGTCCCTTTATGTCGGAGACAATCGTTCGACATACATTTAGTGCAAAAGTTGGGGGCGTGTGGAGGGCGCTTACATCGCTTTCTAATTACAATTTATGGTTCCCCGGTATCAGACAAATTCTTCCAATTGTTGATGCCGAACGATATGCGCATAAATTTTCCTTCGACCGGTTTGATTTTTCTCCCGGCTCTTTTGTTCTTGTTCGCACAAATGCAATTTCGCCATTATATCGAGGAAGAATTATGGCTGTTGAGCTAAACAAAGAATTGACTTTTTCTTTACGATTTAATCCACTGTCTAAAGAATTGGTAACTTTTACTCTTGAAACAGCTTCTGACGGAAATACTATTGTTACCTGTAAAAGAACAAGTAAGGGTCTATTTTCGTTTTTTACGCTTTTTGGTTTTAGTGGCGCCAAATCTCATATTCTTTCAAATTTGGGATTTTTTATTAGGGAGGATAACGTTGGCGAAAGCCCCGAGGTTTTGATTGATAAAACTTCAACAATGACCCCCGAACAAGAATTGTCTATGATTGCTTTTGCTGTTCAAGCTGGGCTTTCCGGCAATATGGACCCCATCGCCGTTATTGGATCAAAGGCAACGCGGGGAAAAGCAAAATCATTATTGGTGCGGGCAAAGCGAGGAGGGTCGATCCAGAAACATTTAGAAAAAGCATTAAAAGATGGACCGCCTCCAGAATCGGACTCTGCCGACGCTTCTGATGCTTCTGCACTACCGCTATTTTCTAACGATGATGATTGTATTGCTTATGTTGTTAACGAGGCAATCGGGGGAAATATGGACCCTATCAATTCTATCAAAGATAAAGCACTTCGGGGAAAGGCTAAATCAGCCATGGTTCGAGCGAAGCGATCGGGAAATCTTCCGCCAATGCCTAAAAATATACCCGAAGTTTCGCCTGTTAACACGGCGGCTGTGGGGAATGAAGAATCTGAGGATGATTTCATACAAAGGTTGGTGGACGAAGGGCTTGGTGGAAACATGGATTCCATAAACGCCGTTGACGATCGTACGCTTCGGGCTAAAGTAAAATCAGCTTTGGTTAAAGCTAGGCGGGCACAAAAATAAATTATATTTCCTAAAATTAGCTGAAAATATAACCCCTTTTAGTTTCAGCGTGTGTGATGAATATCACGTCGTACTTTATATTGATACTGGTAAACACCTTTTGCTGGATCTATTTCTACTAAGGTTTGAAAATTTAATTCTAAGTTTCCATCTAATTCGAAAAACAGGGGGATTCCTTTTCCAAAAATGAGTGGATGTGGGGTTAAATATAAATGAGTTAAGTAAGGAGCGAATACTGAATATGTTTTTCCGCCACCTATAATAAAACATTTTTTTGAATCTAGTTTGGATAATATCTCTTTTGGATCGTCCTGCCGATGAAACACAATCAGCTGTCTTTCATCTAGATCCGTTGCAAGGGTCTTTTTAGTGTTTGATCCCATTATAACAGGAAACCCGGTGGTTTGTTTTCGGAATAGGTGTAAATCCAGCGACCACGTGATAATCTCATCATGAGATTTTGCAATCATTCCGTTCGCAGTTACGGCCGCAATAAGAATTATATCCATCTTAAAAAAGAAAGGGCGCTGTATGCGCCCCCCAGTTATAATATAAACGAAATTGGGTATTAATCCTCAAGCGGATTTCCATCTATATCAATGGTCCCCGCTCCAACTGTAATGAGTTTGTCAACATTAATGTAGGTTTTAATTGCGTTGTTTACATCCTTTAATAACAGTCCGTTAATAATTTTCGGATATGCATCTAAAAACGACAATTCTCTTCCTCGCTCGGCATTGGCAAGAATTTGGCGCGCTAACCCCGATGTTGTTGCAAAACCAACTTTATAAGATCCGGTTATTGTTGTTTTTTTGTTTTCAAGTTCCTCAGCAGTAACCCCTCCAGAAACCCATGCTTTTATTTGTTTTAGTGCGGATTCTCTCCCCTTGTTTAATAGGTTTGGGGCAAATGTGCCAGACACATACCAAAATCCATCATTCCCAAATGCAACGCCACTTACTCTTGAACCAATTCCATAGGTTAAGCCCTCTTCGTCTCTAACTGTTTGCATTAGTCGAGCAGAAAAATTCCCTCCAAGAATATAATTCCCAAGCACAAGCGGGTAGTAATCCGGGTGATTTCTGTCAATCCCAATTGGAATTCCAACAACCACGTCTGCGCTTGTTTTATCCTTAATTTTTAAAAACTCTGTGCTTCCTTTTTTTGCTTTTGCATTTAGGCCGGACGGCTCTTGTTTAAGTGTTGAGTTCTTCCACCCTTTGAAAGCTTTTTGGATGCTAGCGTTCAATTTTTTGGTGTCTAAGTCTCCCACGGCTGAGATTATCATATCACCCAACCCGTAACTGTTTTTATGAAAACTGGATAAGTCTTTGGCGGTTGTTTTTTCGATAAACTTTATTTGAGCGTCTGTATCCAAACTATAATTCGGATGTCCTTTTGGATATAGCGTTCGTCTAAATTGACCCATGGCTTGGCGACGGGTGTTTTCTTTTTCACGCTTTAAGCTTCCAACATATCGGAGCTTTACGTTTGTCAAATCTTCTTTATTAAATGCGGGTTCTTTGAGCTGTTCCGCAACAAGATTTATAACCATTTGGATGTCTTTTTTAAGACATTGGGCAGAAAAGTTGACCCGGTACATCCCGCTCGAAAAACCCACCGAAGCTCCGACAGATTCCAGCATTTCACTTATTTCGAGTTTGTTGTGCGACTTGGTTCCCTCGTCTAACATCGCTGCGGTTAGGTCTGCTATCACAGGATTTGTGTTTGGGCTAAATTCGTCGCCTCCCAAAATGCTTCCACGAATGGTAACAACATCTTTTACCGTGGTTGGCATCGTATAAAGCGTGATTCCTTTTACGGGATAAGATGTAACAATCTGGCTTGAAAGCGACGTGGTGCTTACTGCGCCTTCACTTGTCGAGCTAGACAATTGGTTCACACCGGGGATTTTCTTGCTTTCGGGTCGCCAATTTAATGGCTGGTGAACACCCGACGCACCGGGGTTATTCTCTCCATCAGATCCGGATTTTGGAATAAAATATCCAGTTGTGCTCTGATCCTCTAAGAGATATTTTTGAGCCACTACTTTTACATCAGATGTTTTTACTGCGTTTATATTATCAGCATATGTTGTATAAAAAGTCCAATCTCCGGCGGCAATAGCCTCGTTAAGCGCGCTTGCTATTGAATAAGAACCATCGCGACTAAAGGCCATCTCAGACTTTATCTGTGCCTTTGCTCTTTTTAGTTCATTTTCGGTAATACCATCAGATTGCAAAGATGCATACTCATTTAGAATTATATTTTCTATTTCTGAGTGGTCTGCGCCAGGTGTCATAAAAACGTACGTAATAAATAATCCATTATCTTTAAATGGGAAATCCCACATAAAGAGCCCGGTTGCTAATCCTTTGTCCACAATTTTTCTATACAACCTACTGGATTTCCCATCGCCTAATACTTTTGATATTATCTGAAGGGCATATGTGTCTTTGTGAATTCCTTTTGGCGATTTATGTGCAATGCCCACGATGCCCGTTTGCCCAGATCTTTTTACAAGCAGTCTGCGTGCGCCTTGTTGTTCGGGTTCCTCTGTATACATTTCGGGAATGTCGTGAGCGCTTGATTTGTGTTTACCAAAATGTTTCTTAACCATGCCCAACGCCTCTTTTTTGTCAAAATCTCCAATAATTGTTACGGTGGCGTTGTTGGGCCAGTAATAGGTGTTATAAAAATCTTTCAGCCTATCCGTTGAAACGTTTTCTATATCTGTTTTCCAACCAATCGTGGAATGGTGGTAGGGGTGTGCCTGATATGCTGTCGCCCAAATATTTTTATCTAAGACGTCCCACGGATCGTTTTCTCCGCGTTCGAATTCATTTCTAACAACTGTCATTTCTGGCTGTCTGTCTTCGTCTCTTAAAAACGCATTGCGCATTCTATCCGCTTCAATTTGTACTGCTCTTTCAAGGTGTTCGCTTGGAAGCAATTCAAAGTAGTTTGTTCTATCCAGCCAGGTTGTGGCATTTATTTGCGCGCCCACATTTTGAAGCATGGTCCAAATTGGTTTTCCATTATCTTTGTTAAACCGTCGCGATCCTTTGAACATAAGGTGTTCTAATAGGTGCGTAGACCCCGTGTGCCCAACCGCTTCATTTCTTGATCCAACATGGTACGTCACCATAAAGGTGACAACCGGTGCTGAGTGGTCTTCCATAAGCAAGACCTTTAATCCGTTTTTCTTTAATAAATACTCGTCGATACCTCCTGACGATTTTATATAATCATATCCTGAAACTTGTGTTTTTGCCATTGTGATTCCTATCATCGCTAAAAAGGTTAATATAATGCGTGTTTTTTGTCTGACTTGTTCCATAAGTATCCTTGTTTTTTAACTATTTTGGGGACGGAAAGTACTCTTATCTGGCGTGTTCTTCCAGCTTTTTCAGCGTGGTTAGTTTTGGTAAAAACTGACCAGTTACTTCCATATATTTTTTAGGGTCATGACTAGTTTAGCGGGTTATTTCGAAAGTTTTCGAGTAATATTTGGTAGATATTTTCATGCCTAAAATTGAACCTAAACTCACTTTCTTTCAAATGAAAATAGAACGCATTTTTATGAATTCCACGATGTTTAGAAAGCCTGGTTTTAGCATATCCCCAAAAGCTTTCAATCCCATTAATATGGGCTCGACCTCTTGCAAATTCATTCTTTCCATGATGGACTCTAAAATGCTTTTTGTACCCCAAATCGACCAATCCATTGTAAGCTCTCCAGCCATCTGAATGTATAATTGTTTTCATATCTACTCGTCCCCGTATGATATCCTGAAGCGTCTTCCGACAAGCATCTGGAACAATTTCTGTATAAACTTTACCTTTACGTTTCAAAATTCCAAACACAATTGTTTTACCGCTAGCACCACGTCCACGCTTTCCTTTAACTCGCTTTGCGCCAAAGTAACTTTCATCTATTTCCACCTCGCCACCAAGTGGCGATTCAATTTTACAAAGCTCTGCGATTCTAGTTCGAATAATCTTAAGATAGCGATTAACGGTATTGCGGTTAAGATGGGAAAGTTCACTGATTTGAATGGCGTCAAGATCCAAAGAAAACAGTTTAACCAACTGCCTAAATTTCTTCTCAGAAATATGGGAACGACTAACATACTTGTTTCTCATTGTCATATAAGAACTTACAGCCTTTTACTTTACGCATTCTAGTCATGACCCATTTTTTATATTCATTCCCAAATTTTGTAATCATGAGCTCTTCTTCTTTTTCAACCAGCAATGACCAACAAACCGAAATGGGGATAACGAATAAAACCCAAATCCATGATTGAAACCAAAGAGCAAGTAGTCCTGATCCCGAGTAAATTATTCCACTGTAAATGGGATGGCGAATGTAACGATAGGGTCCTGATTTTATTAATTTTATCCCTCGAACCGACAGCCTTGTATATAAAGAGCCAACAATAATTAAATAAAAAGCGTCAACAAAAAAAACTAGAAAAAGAATAGTTTTGGCGGGAGTCGGGATGGATATTAAAAATTGTGGGAAGATTTGAGCGACCTTAAAAGCAAAGGTCCAAAAGAGTAGGGTAATACCAAAGCCTGTCGGGCCGACACCGAATATTCTTGCATAGGTTGAATTCATTTTCAACACATCTATGCGAAAGTTTTATTACATCTCACCCGGGCCAACAGAGCTGTGGTCGTTATCTAGCCAGTCGCCAATAAATCCGTGGGCGGAACGAAGTTCTTCTAGAGGAGCAATCATAATTACCAAATCTTGTTCCTTGCCTTTTAAATCATGAACATAGTCAGGTAAAACGCCCTCTATTTTAAACCCAAGGTTTGTATAAATATCCAGCAGGTCCTTTTGCGGGCGCATAAACTTGGCAGTAATTTTTTCTAGTTTTTTATCGTGAGCGATGTCATACATATCTTTTGCCATCGCATATTGAATCCCTTTTCCAAGATGTGTCCCCGGCACCACCAACCTGAGATAGGCTGAGCCGCTTTTCCACGAATCTGATTCAACCTCCAAGGATGCGTCCCCTACAATTTTATTATCCAAAAGAGATATTCTTCTAACTATTTTTCCCGCTTCAGACTGTTTTGCTCTTTCATTTAAGTGTTTTTCGTTAGTCACGTCACTTCGAAAAAATCTTCTTTTCGATTCCGGAATAGCACTAAAAAACTCTAGGGACTTTTTTAAATCCTTAGACGTTAAATCTCTAATGATAATTGTATTATTGTTTTTTAAACGGAAGGATTTTTTCTTCATTTAAATCACCCCTGCTAGTTCTTGAAGAATGTGCCAGTTTGCTAGGCGGTCTTCCTGTGTGGTTTTCATAATATCGTTCGGCAGTCCATCCTTATCAAAGTGTTTTGCAAACCTGCCTTCAGTTTTCGCAAAATATGTAAAATCGATTTGTTCTTTTGTTTTTGGATTTACAAACCAATCTTTGTTTTTTGCTGGGTTTCCTTGTAAAGAAAGACGCTCTGAAAACCTATCTCCTTTGGTTGGGTCATAAATGAAAACGGGAAACGCTCGCGAATCTGCGGCTAATTTTGCCTGTTGCATGGCCATATCATCTGCAACACCATGCTCGGGTTGGCAAGTTGTGTAAACATTGATTACGGCTGGTCCCGGATATTCATTGGCTGCCATAATCGCTTTATAAAAATGATTTGTGTGGGCTGATGTTGTTTGGGCGACAAAAATATCGGGGTGCATCATACAAAGATTTGCAATTTCTTTTCGGCGTTCGGTTTTTCCACCAATTTCTTTGCCAACCATGGACATTTTGGCGTCCTGACCCGTGAAGGTTGCTGTTGATGTTTGACCGCCCGTGTTTGAATATACTTGGGTGTCTAATATTAGCACATTGATGTCCATCCCTGACGCAAGCATGCGCGACATCGATTGAAAACCAATGTCAACCATTGCTCCATCCCCGCCAATTGCCCAAAGTTTTTTATCCTGCCAACCCATTTGATTCCATCTTGCGCGAATCCCCATAGCATCAGCAGAAACGTTTTCAAAAAGAGAGTTGGTCCAAGGAACCAAAAATGGATTATAAGGGTAGGTTGACCCATAAACCGTATTACAGCCCGTAGCGGCAACAAGTCCAATGCTTTCTTTTCCATAAACAAACCCCGTTGCTGCAAGCATCATTCTCAGCGCCGTTCCCTCTCCACAACCCATGCAGGATCCCGCCCCGCCAGTATATAACATTGAATCATTGGCAAGCATCATATCTACAAGTACGCGGTCGTTAATATATTCTGATGGAGTTGGTCCCAATCCATTAAAGAAATCAAACGCTTCCTGATAGGTTGGAATTGTATTGTCAACTTTTGTGATCATAGTTAGAGCATCGTGGTCACCACAAGCATCAACGCATTCTGCACATCCTTTACATTTTGTGGGATCAATAAAAATGCCAAATTTTGCAGGCTCTTTTCCTTGTTTTCCGGGAACCTTGTGAAATTTATTTGTTTCTGCCCATTGGTCAGAAATCCAGCCTTTTATTTCACCTTTTTCTATCTTATCAAGTGTTTCGGAAAGCTTGGATTCTGGAATTGCTTTCCCAAGAATGGCGGTATCTGGGCACTGGGTTACACATTCCATACAAGCAACACAGTTTTCGGACGCAAACTCGGGTATGTCAGGTGCTATATAACTAAAATCTCGAAGAGCCGCGGTTCCAGCGGGGATTAAGCTTCTTGCGGTCGTTTCGTCAGCAGGTAGACCTTCGTCTGCCGTTCCACCGTTATACGCACCAACAATTCTTTCATTAAAATCTTGAATGTCTAATATGTCTGATGCAGTTTTTTTATTTAGTTCTGAAACTTGAGTGCTCATGTCTGACTTTCTTTTAGCGATTCTTGTTTAACTTCAAAAACCTCGGAAAAACCGCGTTTAACTGCATTTAAGTTGTCTTGCACAACTTGTTCGCCTCGTTTTCCAAAATATTTCCTGAGAGACTTTTCCACGCCATCCATTAATTCGTCTTCGGTTATTCCGGATCGATCTAAAAACGGTGTTGCTTTTAAGAATATACCAAGAAGCACAATACCTTGCATTCTTTGTATTAAATCTGGTCGCGATGAAACTTCTTTGGCTATTTTCACAGTGTCTAGCGCTAAGACTGTGATGTTTTTTTCGCTTATGGTTTTCTGTGCCCAGCTTGGAAAATCACACCAAATATCTTTGGATTCTGTTTTGGGAGACTGGACAAATAGCATGCCGTTTCTTTGTAATCCTTTTAATGGGTTGGCAAGGTTGAAAGCGTTAACATCGTTAAGTGGAACAAATTCAACAAGCTCAAGCTCGTTATGTGTTTTAACACGTTCGGGGCTTACGGTTAAATAATAAGTGGTGGGGAGCCCTTTTTTCTCTGACCCATATTTTGGATAGGCTTGTACATACATATCGAAAAGGTCGGCTACGATCGTTGCAATAATTTTGTTTGTTGTGACCGATCCGTACCCACCGACAGAATGACCTCTCATAGAAAATGTGCCTTTGCATCGGATGTCGGTTGATTCGCCCGTTTCCAGAGATAGGTCATGTGGAATCCCGAGAGCAAAATATTTTTTCTCATCTTTAACCATATTTTCAACAACAGCCATAATATCATCTGGGCGAACATCTCTTGACCCTAAGCCCGCTGAACCAGAATAAATTTTCGGCACTTTAATTCTTCCGTTCTCGTCTGATGCCACATTATCAAAAAAGGCGGATTTAATCTCCATTGTTAACGGGTTGCTTTCCGCAAGAGGATTATCCAATCTTTCCAACACCGAAAAAGATTTTACATTTTTTAGGGTTTCTGCTATCTGTTTTCCCGGGAACGGTCGGAACGATGTCATGTGAACAATCCCAACTTTAATATTTTTTTCTGACCTAAGATGATCCACCGCGGATTCTGCTGTCTCTATCATTGATCCCATACCTACAATCGCATATTCAGCATCTTCCATTTTATATTCCGAGATTAAACCATATTTCCGACCTGTTAATTCATAAAATTCTTCAAACGCTGTTTCAAGTGATGTTTCGATTTTGTCGGTATATAATCTTTGGGCAATTTTTCCCTTCATATACGAATCTTGGTTTTGTACCACTCCAGACATAATTGGATGATACGGGTCCATCATATTAACGAGCTTATTTTGGGGTTTTCCAACGAACCTTTCCATCATTTCGGGCTCATGTAGTTTCACGTTTTCAATTGTATGTGTAGTTAAAAAACCATCCATAATGTTAAAAAAGGGTGTTTGGGTGTCTTCCGAAACGCGCCGAGAAATGAGTGCAAGGTCGCCGGTTTCTTGTGCGTTTCTAGCAAATAACATTCCCCAACCACAATCGGTAACCGCCATAACGTCATCGTGCCCAGCGTGAACGTTTAAAGAGTGGGATGTCAGCGCTCTTGCGCCAATATGAAATACGACGGGAAGCCTTTTCCCGGAAATGGTATAAAGAACTTCTTTCATCAAAACCAATCCCTGTCCGGATGTAAAATTGGTAACACGTCCGCCCGCAAGGGCAAATCCTTCGCATGCAGATGCGGAGCTGTGTTCAGATTCTGACTCTATAAAAGCCATGCGTTCTCCCCAAATATTGGTTCCGCCGTTAGCAAGCACCGCTTGATAGCCAGATCCCATCGTTGTTGACGAGGTTATTGGGTATGCGCACGCACCCTGGGTGATGTGGGTTTCCACCCAAACAACAATTGCGGCACCATCTGCTGTTGAATTAATTCCGGGGTATTTTTTCATTTTTTTAAATATCATTCGTAATTGAACAAAGAATTTACTTGAAAAATTTTTACATTTACACTTCTATCTCTTTCCACTTCCCCTGCAAAACCCTCCAAACCATAATAACTGCAAATAGCAAAATGTGTCCGGATAAAACCAACCACGGACCGATATAGCCTGCGTCTAGATAAACTCCCGTTAAATAACTTATGGGTATTAAAAAAAACCACACAAGCACCGATTCAACGATAGCAGGAAAAAACGTATCACCTGCGCCAGAAAGAGCAAACCAAAGCGTAAACCCAACGGCGTCAATAAACTGGATCGCTCCAACCAGCCTCAATGTAACTATACCAACCCGAACTACATCTGGGTCGTTTGTAAAAACTGGTAATATATAATTGGGAAATAGTATAAAAACCATTCCCATGGTTCCCATGATGTACTCTGAAAACCGAATGCTTTCTTTAATGCTCTTTTCTGCTTTTTCTGTTCTCTTTTCGCCCATGTGTTTACTTACTAAGGTTGAACACGCCTGTCCCACGCCCAGCGCTGGCATAAAAGATGCGTGCATTATTGTAAAAACAACTTGTGTTGCGGCAAGCTCAACCAGGCCAATCATTCCCATAATTTTATAAAAAAACGACCACCCCACAGCAACAAACATTTCCTGAATTCCTTGGGGTAGGGCTAATTGGATTTGTCTTATTAACATTTTTTGTTTTAACGATGGTTTAGTGATCCCAAACTGGTTTTTTATTTTCGGGGAAAACAAATAAAGGGCGTAGTGCGTTGTCATCCACACAGAGGATATAAGCGTTGCAATTGCGGCGCCCTTAACTCCCAAAGAGGGAAATTCTGTCCAAGACCATAAGCCTGGGATTTGATTAAATGGAAAAATTGAATCTGCAAAAACCTTTTGAAGTCCGCTCGTACCAAAAATAAGTCCCGCGTTTAAATATATGTTTAATACATTGCTGGAAATAGTTGCTTTCATGTGAATTTTGGGCTCCTCTATTCCTGTAAAAAAACCCTGAAACACAAACCCAATAGACGAAAAGAAAAGACTTAGAAAAACAATTTCTGCATAAATAATACACTGAGCCTGTGATAGTGGGTCAAAAATAAAAAAGGGGACTACATCTTTAGAAAATATGTAGCCCAAAAAAGTGCCGGGAATGCTGTATAGGGAACCCAATAGAAGACCATTAAAAAGAGCGTGGCCGCACTCATGGCGCTTGTGTTCGCCAAGCCGTCTTGCTGAAACGGTTTGCGTTGCTGTCCTTATGCCTATCATAAAACTTAAAATACCCCAAAACAACATATTGCCCATACCCGTGGCTACGAGCGCTGATGTCCCAAGGTGCCCGACCATCGCAACGTCCGCTATGCCCATAAACACCCGACTCAGATTACTTAAAATTATCGGCCACGCGAGAAAAACAATCCGATTAAATAAAATCTTATCGTTCGGTAGTATATATTTTTTTATCACATCCATTGGTTTGTAGTGCTGGGGGTTGTTTTGTATAATTTATCTTGGTCCAAACAAAATGGTTCCCAATCGAACCATTGTGCTTCCTTCTTCCACCGCAATACGATAATCTCTGGACATTCCCATAGAAAGTTCGGTTAATTTTTTATCAGCTATTTGCGAGTTTAGCCTTGTTTGGGTTTTTCTTAATAAAACAAATGAATCTCGAATTTTACTTTTATCGCTAGAAAGCGGGCCAACCGTCATTAATCCTTTTACGGCGATATTGGGGATGTCCATACATTGGATCATGTTATCAATATCGTCTGGAGAAAACCCCCCTTTTTGTTGCTCGCCGCTTGTGTTCACCTCTAATAAAACCTGCGTGTTTTTATTTTGTGCTTTCCTTCCTATTTTTTTCGCCAACACCAGCGAATCAACCGAGTCAACTGTATCAAACAGCTTTAGACATTTACTAATTTTATTGGACTGAAGGTGCCCTATCATTCTCTTTTTAAGCGGGCGGATATCTTCTGGTATTAGGAAAAACTTATCGGCAGCCTCCTGTACTTTATTTTCGCCTATTGATCTAATTCCGCCGGCTGCGGCTTTTATGATTGTTTCTATGGGGTGGGTTTTAGTAACCGCAACAATTTCAACGTGGTGAAAAAGTCCGGCTTTGTTTTGAGCTTTATGTATTGATTCTTGAATTCTGTCGAGTGTAGTCGAAAAGCTCAAGATTCTTCTGAAATATCTGCGCCTTTTTCTTTGGGGGTGGGCTCTTCTTCGTCAGCGTTATCCTTATCAATTTGCCCCTCTTCGTTTATAACGCGGGTGATGGATGATATGCTTGCGCCCTCGTCAAGCTTTACAAGTTTTACGCCTTGTGTCACGCGACCAATAATTCGAAGAGCCGACACCGGCTGTCTCATCAAAACGCCGGAATTTGTAATAACTATTAAATCGTCTGAGTCCACCACTTCCATTATTTTAACCATCTTACCTGTTTTGTCGGTGCAACGCATGGCCATTACGCCCTTTCCGCCACGCGTTTGGGTGCGAAATTGAATCACGTCTGTTCGTTTTCCCATACCCTTTTCTGTTGCGACTAAAATTGTACCTTCTCTTTTTACAATTAGCATTCCGATGACATAATCTTCTTTTGAACCTAACTTGATTCCCTTTACGCCCATGGTTTTGCGACCCGTAGGGCGAACGTTTGACTCGGAAAATCGGATGGATTTTCCTTCATAGGTTCCCAAAAGGATATCGTGTTCCCCGTTTGTAATTCGCGCCTCTATAAGCTCGTCTCCATCCCGAACCTCAATGGCATAAATACCACCCTTTCTTGGTTTACTATATGCAGATAGGACCGTTTTTTTAACAATACCTTTTTTTGTTGCCATCACAATATAGTGACTTTCGTCAAAGTCTTTAACACTAACAAAAGCTTCAACTTTCTCGCCTGGGTCGCAGCCTATTAGGTTCACAATGGCGCGGCCCTGGGTTGCTCGACCGCCTTGTGGAATATCATACACTTTCAACCAATAACACTTTCCCATATCGGTAAAGAAAAGCATATAGTTGTGCGTGTTTGCTATAAAAAGGTGTTCTACAAAATCTTCATCCTTGCTTGTTGCGCCCTGCACTCCGCGACCCCCGCGCCTTTGAGTGCGGTAGGTGTTAAGGGCGGTTCTTTTGATGTAACCTTTGTGTGTAATGGTGAGCACAACCTCTTCTTCTGCAATCATGTCTTCCATGGAAAAATCTGTATCCACCGGAATAATTTCTGTGCGGCGCTCGTCTCCATATTGATCTCGAATTTCAAGAAGCTCTTTTTTAATGATGTCCATTCGTTGTGGCTTGCTTTCTAAAATTCCCTTAAGGTGTGAAATAACTTGGATCAGTTCTTTGTATTCAGAAACCACTTTATCAACCTCTAACCCTGTAAGTTTTTGAAGGCGCGTTTCTAGAATTGCCTGAGATTGAATTTCTGAAAGATTGAACCCATTCATAAGGCCCTCTTTGGCTTGGATTGGGTTTTTGCTTCCGCGGATAATTTTTATCACCTCGTCTATGTTGTCCAGGGCTGTTTTTAATCCCTCTAATATGTGGGCGCGCGCTTCTGCTTCTTTTAATTCAAATTTGGTTCGACGTACAACAACCTCGTGCCTAAAATTCACAAAATGCGTTAAAATTGTTTTGAGGGGCATTATTTTGGGAATACCATTAACAAGCGCCAATAGAATAATGCCGAACGTGTCTTGAAGTTGGGTGTGTTTATATAGTTGATTGAGGATTACCTCTGGAACTGCGTCTCTTTTTGTTTCAATTACAACGCGGATTCCATCTTTGTCTGATTCGTCGCGAAGGTCAGTTATTCCTTCGATTTTTTTATCCCTAACAAGGTCTGCAATTTTTTCAACAAGATTTGCTTTATTGGTTTGATACGCCACCTCTGTGACAACAATACTATTTTTACCGTTTTTATTTGTTTCTATGTGGGCCCGGGCGCGCATTTTAATTTTTCCGCGACCCGTTTCATAGGCGGATTTAAGCCCATCCATTCCAAGAATTAGTCCCGCCGTTGGAAAGTCGGGGCCCTTAATAAATGTCATTAGTTCATCGGTGGACATGCTTTCATTTTCAATCAATGCTATTAAACCGCTTACAATCTCTGTCAAATTGTGTGGTGGGATTTTTGTGGCCATCCCGACAGCAATTCCTTCCGATCCATTTACAAGCAGTGTTGGAACCGCGGAGGGAAGGACGGTTGGCTCTTTTAGCGTTTCGTCAAAATTTAAATCCCAATCAATGGTGTCTTTTTCCAAGTCTTTAAGCATTTCTCCGGAAAGTCGGGTCATTCTGGACTCTGTGTACCTCATCGCTGCGGCATTGTCGCCGTCTATTGAGCCAAAGTTCCCTTGACCGTCAACCAGCTCATACCTCATTGAGAAGTCTTGCGCCATTCGAACGAGCGCATCATAAACCGAGCCGTCTCCGTGTGGATGGTATTTTCCTAAAACGTCTCCTACTATTCTTGCGGACTTTTTATAAGGCCTGTTCCAGCTCGACCCCAGTTCACTCATACCATAAAGAATTCTTCGGTGAACCGGCTTAAGCCCATCGCGCACGTCCGGTAAGGCGCGAGACACAATAACGGACATAGAATAGTTTAAATAGCTTTCCCGCATTTCATCAACAATGTCGCGTGGAATTATATTGTCTCTATTAAAATCGGTCATAAGAATTTCCTAAAATGTTAAACGTCCAGATTAACGACAAATTTCGCGTTTTTTTCAATGAAGGTTCTTCTGGCCTCAACGTCGCTGCCCATTAGGTTTTGAAACGTTTCTGCCGCCTCTAACGCGCTCTCAACGGTTACCTGCATCAAAGTTCTTCGTTCGGGGTCCATCGTTGTTTCCCAAAGTTGGGCCGGATTCATCTCCCCCAACCCTTTGTAGCGCTGTAATGATACTTTTGTATTTTTATTATCTTTTTGCATTCTCTCAACGATTAAGTCTCTTTCGTTGTCATCATAGGCGTAGGCTTCTTTTTTGCCTTGGGCAACACGATAAAGCGGTGGCAAAGCAAGATATAAATACCCACCCTCAATAACTTCTTTCATTTTTCTATAGAAGAATGTTAATAAAAGTGTGCGAATGTGTGAGCCGTCAACATCTGCGTCAGTCATAATAATGATTTTGTGATATCGAAGTTTTTCAATATCTAAATCTCCAGGTGATTTTTCACCGCTATCTTCTTCTGACCCGCCAAAGCCGGCGCCTAGCGCTGTTATCATAGATTGAACTTCGTTATTTGAAAGCAGTTTGTCGATTCTAGCTTTTTCTGAGTTGATAACTTTTCCGCGAAGAGGTAAAATTGCTTGTGTTCTCCTGTCGCGCCCCTGCTTTGCGGATCCGCCCGCAGAGTCGCCCTCAACCAGATAAAGTTCGCAAAAAGCGGGGTCTCGATTTGAACAATCAGCAAGTTTTCCGGGTAGAGATGATCCCCCAAGTGCGCTTTTCCGCCGGATTAGCTCTCGCGCTTTTCTTGCGGCAGACCGACTTCGAGAAGCCAGCAGCGCTTTTTCTATAACGCGCCTGCCAATAGAGGGGTTTTGTTCAAGAAAGTCTAAGATCCCCTCATAAACTGCCGTATCCACAATTCCTTTAACATCGCCATTTCCAAGTTTTGTTTTGGTTTGTCCCTCAAATTGGGGCTCAGCAACCTTTACGCTTATAATGGCGGTTAATCCTTCGCGAAAATCTTCACCAGACAATGATATCTTTTCGTTTTTCTTTGTTTTTATGAGGTTGTTTTTGGTCGCATGGTTGTTCATGGCGCGGGTTAGTGCAGACCGAAAACCAGACAAGTGTGTACCGCCCTCGATTGTATTAATATTGTTTACAAAGGTCAGGATATTATCATTATAGGTGTTGCTGTATCGCATCGCCACCTCGACCGGAACCTCTCCCCCGGTTTTGTTTACCGTAATTATTTTATTATGGATGGGGTTGTTGTTTTCGTCCAAATATTTTACAAAATCGCTCAAACCCCCTGTATATTTAAAGCGAGTTTCTTCTGTTCCCTCTTCTCTGTCGTCTCTATCGTCTCTGAGAATTATCTCGAGATTTTTGTTTAAATACGCAAGCTCTCTTAACCGCTCTGAAATAATTTCGTGTTCAAATTTAATTGTATTAAACACGCTAGTGTCCGGCATAAATGTAATTTTTGTGCCAGAGTTTTTTGTGGGGGATCCTTTTTTCACCGAAGATGTTGGCTTTCCTCTTTCGTATGATTGGCTGTGATTGTGGCCATCTCTTTTAATGTCCGCAACCAGCCGCTCGCTCAGCGCATTTACAACAGAAACTCCAACGCCATGAAGCCCGCCGGAAACCTTATATGTGCTCTTATCAAACTTTCCTCCGGCGTGTAGAATGGTCATTACGACTTCAAGTGCGGGGATTTTTTCCTCTTTATGAATATCAACGGGTATGCCCCTGCCATTATCCTCGACAGAAACAGAACCATCTTTATTAAAAGTAACGGTGATTCGATTACAGTACCCGGCCATTGCTTCGTCCACACTATTATCAACAACCTCATAAACCAGGTGGTGCAATCCACGACGACCGACATCGCCAATATACATTGCCGGGCGCTTTCTTACAGCTTCAAGCCCCTTTAGAACCGTAATTTTTTCAGCGCCGTATTGCGTTTCTTCCACGTTTGGTTGTTCACTCATAAAAATTTTATATCCTTAATTGCCCTAAACCCCGCCAAACTGTTTACTTGGTTTAAAATTTCGGTTTTTTTCAATTGAAGTTCTTGCCTCCATGTTGGAGAGGATACCCGAACAAACAAAACGCCGTGCTCTGCTTTTTCTGCTACTGCCTGTTCTGCAATTGTTTCTCCAACAGCCTCTTTCCACGTCAAAACCGCCTTCTCCTGTTTTACGCCTTTTTCTAGCCCCGATTTTGTCAAAAATATATTTAGGGCTGTTTTTAAGGACTGCATTAAAAAGACTATTTATAATAACGCCTCAAGGATGGTTTCTGGTACAATAAAACACTAATCGCTAAGCCTAATAGGCATTAGCAGCATGGTCAGCTCAGAGTCTTTTTCTTGTGTTTCGGGAAAAAACAATCCGGCGCTTATAGATGATTTTAATTCAATTCTAATATCTTCTGTTCCAATGTGAGACAAAACATCTTTTAAATAATTTGCATTATATCCTACGGTAACGGCTTCGCCTGACAGTTCCACATCTAGCTCTTCTTTTGCTTTGGACGCTCTCTCCGGGTCTTCGGTTGTAAGAAGAGCTTTTCCTTCTTGTATGTTGAGCGCTATTTGGTGCGTTGATCTGTTTGAAAAAATAGATACCCGCTTAACTCCGGACAATAAGCTTTCTCTGTTTGCGGTAACGGTTTTATCGTTTTCTTTTGGAATGACGCTTTCATAGTCTGGAAATCTTTCATCTATTATCCGGGTAAAATAGGTGTCGGATCCAATTGAAAGCGTCATGTGGCTGTCTCCCATCCACACTTGAATCGTTTCTTCTGCCGGAATAATATTTGAAATCATATTCAGAAATTTTTTAGGGATAACAACGTCTCCCTGAAATTCTTTAGACTCATAGTCATTCCTAATATACCTTACCAGTCTGTGCCCATCAGTAGAGACTGCAGTTAAGATGTTTTCTCCAAATCTAAACAAAACACCCGTAAGAGAGGGCTTGAGCTCATCTTGGCTAACTGCAAAAAGATTGGTATGAATTATTTCTCTAAGAATTGATCCCTTAATTCCAGCTGCTTTCCTATTGTCCACATCAGGAAGCGCGGGGAATTCTTCGGATGGTTTGCCGGACAAATCGTATTCACCAACCTCTGTTGACATTTTTACCTTATTAGACCCATCCACAGAAAATGTTATACGGGTCTCGGGCAATGCGTTTGTTATTTCAACTAATGGTTGAATTGGAATAGCACAAGATCCAGGTTCTTCTAAACTGGCTGGTAAAGAAACAACAATTGCAATTTCTAAATCTGTGGTTCTTAATACCGTTCCGCTTTCTTGAGCATCAAATAATACCGAAGTTAGTATTGGCAAGGTAGATCTCGTGGGTGTCGCCTTAGATAGCTTTTGAAGGGCTGACTGCAGTTCGGTTTTGGATGTGGAAATTTTCATCTTTTATTCTCAATAATTTTACAAAGCGTTTTAGTCTTTTATTCTCTTAAAATTGCCTGATATCTTAATTCAGAGTTTACCATTTCACAAGTAATTTTTGTCAAACATATATACCAATAATTTTACATTATTAACATAATTGTTTATTATATATAAATAGTTTTTATTTATTATTTAATAATTTATTTTTATTTATAATGTTGAGACTGTTAACAACAAACACCCAAGACAAAATAGATTAATTTGGGCGGTTCTTTAGCCGGTGTTTAATAAAGGGTTTCTTTATGTGGATTAAATAATAACGATGTGGAAAACCAAATAGTTATTAACAGAAATAAGACATCTTTTTGAAGATTGAAAATTAAATAAAAAGGTGGAAGAATTGGGTATAAACTTGTTGAAAACCTATTCAAGCACAGTAACAAAAAACTTTGTACGAGCATTTTTTATCCAAGCACCGTACCACATCATCCGCTTATGGTTTAAAGCGAGAGACTCAATTTCATACCAATGCCCATCTAAAGAAGCGCGTCCCCCGGGCCTTAGCCCCTCTGGCCATATAAGGTGGTAGCCAAGGTCTGTTTTTAGTGGGCCGTTTATGGTTGAAAGCTCTAGTTGTTCTGCGACCATTTTGAATTCGGGGATTGGGTAGCTTGACAGGTCGACCCAACCGAGGTCCCCTCCGATTTTTTTTGTTTCTTTATCATCAGAATATTTATTAACCAGAGCCGTAAAGCCTTCAAGGCTGTTAGCCGAATCTTTAAGAGAAACACCAAGATTATAGGCACGATTTTCATCTTCTGGTGTAAGTTCGGGCGAAAGCAGAATATGTCTGACGTGAATTTTATCCCCACGACGATCAAGCGTTTCAATAATGTGAAACCCAAAAGCCGTTTCAATTGGAATGCTTGTGGTGCCAGGGCTAAGGGAGAAGGCTACAGCCTCAAACTCGCTTACCAAAGAACCCCTTTTTACATACCCTAGAGACCCCCCCGAGGTAGCAGACCCGGGGTCTTGAGAATAAATCATTGCAAGAGAATCGAAGGGTGCGCCGGAAACAATTTGTTTCCGTATGTCTAATAAAGAATTCCGCACGTTTTCTTTTGTTTTTTCTCCGGGCGTAATTTTTATTAAAAGATGCCTGAGCTTCATTTTGTTTGGAAAGTAAGGCAGACTGTCTTGATATGTCGAAAAAAAGTCAAGAACCTCGTCCCTGCTTATGGTTATAGAGGATATCGTCTGTTGTTGGTATCTTTCAGTAATTAATCTATCGCGCATTTCATACCAAAAGTCTCTCTTAAAGCTTCTAATTGATTGTCCCAACATTATTTCAGCCCTATCCTCTCCTCCCGCCTGAGCAATAAAAGTTTCTACCTGTTGATCTAAAGCCCGACTAACCTCTTTTTCTTCAACAACGATGGAATCTATTTCCGCCATTTTTAATAATATTTTTTGATCTATAAGGCTTTGTACCACTTGCTCTTGTAGTTGGCTAATTAATTTAGCGTCTTTTTCTGGGTCTAATCTTTGTTGGGTTGCCGCCATTATAACCATCTGGCTTACGTCGCTTTTTAGAATAAGATGATCGCCAACAACCGCAGCAACGCCATCGATGGTCGTTGTTTCTACGCTTTGTGCAACTAAAAACGAAAGCAACAATGTTTGTGCTTTAAGTGTTTTAAACTGTATCATATTTAGACACCCAATTTAAACGATTTAAAAATTGTTAAACTAAATGATTTGTGTTTGATAAATGTTCCCCAATTTTTCGAACTAAATGTATGTTTTTTATAATTGAAGGATTGTTTTCCTTAAATACAATCAACCCTTTGTTGTTTTGTTTTACGCTCGCCAGCGGATCGTTTTTCATAATATAATTTAATACGCGCCTAAGGATTTTAATCCCGGCAACAATCTCGAAACTATCACGAAAAATATTTATTTTAGACACCCCCGCGCTTGAGTAATCCAACTTAACCGCGTTTATAATTAGCAGGTTTTTTATCTCGGGGAAGAGCGCACCAAACCTATCTATAAGCTCGGCTTGTATTGCTTTTAATTTATCTACAGAATTGGCAGATACAATGCGCGCATAATACCCCAACCGAACAGAATCTGCTTCTATATAGGACGCGGGAATGCCCTGAGATATATCAGCAAACACACTAGTGCTTGGTTTTTTGTTGCTGTCTCCAAGGGCCCCAGAAAGCAAATCAACAAACAACGAATAACCAATGTTTTGAATGTTACCACTTTGTTTAGTACCAAAAATTTCTCCAGGTCCGCGCATTTCTAAATCTTTTTGAGATATGGCGAAACCCGAACCAAGTTCCCAATTTTCAACGATAGTTTTTAACCGTTCATGTGATTTTTGAGAAAGAGGCTTGTTTTTCGGAATAGATAAAAAACATTGAGAGTTTTTATTTGATCTTCCGACGCGACCCCGCAGTTGGTGAAGTTGTGCCAATCCATATTTTTGTGCATCACAAACAATGATAGTGTTGACGTTTGGGATGTCTAATCCAGATTCTAATATGGTGGTTCCACAAAGTATATTTGTTTTTCCAGTATAAAACCGAAGAAAAGCGTTTTCTAATTTTTTTGTAGAGAGTTTTCCATGAATAACATCCACCACAGACCCCTCACAGCGAATTTCTATTTGATTTTTTAATTCAGAAAGCTCGTCAATATTATTTTGAACAACAAGAGAGCTCCCACCCAAGTCCACCTCTCTTTGTAGCGCCCGGGCTACCCAACGGTAGTCAAAATGTTTAATAAATGTTGCAATGGGCAGTCGCCCGGGTGGCGCCGTAGACAACGTGGATGCAGAAAGATACCCGCTCAACGATTTTTGCAATGTTCTAGGTAATGGCGTTGCGCTAATAGTTAGGTAATCTACTTTTGGGTAGCCCGTAAGAAGTTTGTTTTTTTGTTTTACTCCAAACCGATGTTCTTCATCTATAACAATTAACCCCATCTTTTTAAAGAAAACCCCGGCCCTAAGAATTGAATGTGTTCCAATTAAAACATCTATTTTATTTGATGCAAACCTATTCATTATATCATCACGACGGCCCTTGTATATAAATCTAGATACAAGGCTTACTCGTATCCCGAGGCAGCCAAGCCTAGATTTGAAAGTAAAATAATGTTGATCTGAAAGAAGGGTGGTTGGCGCGAGCACAACCACCTGATATCCGCTGGTAATTATATGTAAAGCGGTTCTTAGGATTATTTCTGTTTTACCAAATCCAACGTCTCCGACCAATAGCCTGTTCATAGGATAGGGGGATAACAAGTCTTCCTTAATATCAGAAATTACGTTTTTTTGATCACTCGTTAATGAGTGGTGGAATGATTTGTCCAGCTCTTTTTCATATTCAGCGTTAATGGTATATACCCTGTTTTTCTTTTCTTGACGAACAGAATAAAGATCAACAATTGTTTTTGCGAGAGAACTGGCGTCTTTTTTTGCTTTCGATAATTTTGTTACCCAAGCCCGCTTGTTTAATTTGGCAAAAGAGGGGTTTAAAATGTTTGGCGCAGGATAAAGAAGCGCAAGTTTATCAATTGGTACATATATTTTTCCACCATCAGCGTATTCAAGACACACGTTTTCTGAAGATCCCCCAGCATTTGATTCAATAGTTATTAATCCGCAATACCTGCCCACACCATAGTGTCGATGAACAACGGGGTCGTTAAGAACAATGTTTTCTAAAAAAAGTTTTTTTCTATATATTTTTTGAGGCTCAGTTAGATTGGTTTTTGCTTTAATAGCTTGTTGCGATGTAATTATATCAAGACCATAAGAAGGCATGTGAACATCTGGAAATGAGCTAGGTAGGGGTAATATAAATTTAGTTTTTTTGAAACTGTCGACCCTTGGGGCGTTTACATCGGTTTGAAAATCAATATTTTTTAGAACATTGCTGTCTTTAGATTTAAAAGAGAAATTAAAATTATCACCCCCAATATAAATAGAAGCATAGTCAAAATTTTTAAGAAATGAATTTTCATTAAGTTCTGTAGAGGGTGCGTTTTTTGAAGAGTGCGTGGTGAACGATTTAAATGTATTTATCGACAGCTGATCAACAGTTGAAAAAGTTCGAATTGAAATAACTTTTTCACCATCAAGCTCAATTCTAATCGGCTCTCGCAGGGTTTCGGGGTAAAAGTCTACTATGCAACCACGAATAGAGTATTCTTTAGAATTATATATTTGATAAGTACGAGAATATTCGGAGAGCCGCAAGAAAGCCTCAAATCCTTTTAAGCTCAGGTTTGAGCCAACATTAATTGTATAACTATTATCGCGCCCGGGCTCTATCTTGTTTAAATATTTTAGATCATTAGAGGTTGTAAAAAAGTTTCCAACTCGATGCATTATTAAATCGTCTAAACTTATAATGTTCGTCCCAGCCTGGTTTGACGTGAAGCCGGGTATATCGCATTCGCCTAACGAAAAAAACTTTGCAAGAGGACCGTTGGGAAACAGTTTTGAAAAACAAAATAAAAAATCCTCATATTTAGCGTAATTGTCAAAAACAAACGCGCACTTGTTCCCAATATGTTTTTGTATAAACAAACTTTGAAAGAGAGCAAGGGTTTTATTGCCTCCGACACACTCAAAACTATATCCAGAGCTAACAATTTGTCGAAGGTTAGAAAAGCATTCTAGCTTCTCTAAATAAGAAAAAACAATATCGAACTCTTTAATTTTGCCTATACCCAATTTTATGTTTTTTAATCCAAATTGATAAAATTGATATATCGGACGAAGTAACCCCAGAAATATTTTGAGCCTGTCCAATGTTTTCCGGGCTTATGTCAATTAGTTTTTCTCTTCCCTCAGAAGAGAGCCCAGACATTGTTGAATAATTAATACCGTTAGGTATATTAACCCCTAAAATGCGCCGCGTTAATTCAATAGACCTACGATGTCTAGCAATATATCCTGAATATTTAATTTTAGACTCAGCGTCTAATAACAGTTCGTTAAAAATATGTTCGGGGATAGTGTCATTTTTAAAATCAAAGAACTGCTTAGATAAGTCATTGATTTTGATTTCAGGCCTTTTTAACAAAGTAGACGCCCTCATTTTAGACGAAGGCGGAAGGGTTGGTCCGAGAAAACCGTGATTGTTTAAATCGGACACATTAACGACTTTGTTTAAGTTGGACATGATTTTCTCGCCAGCAGACAAGTAATCAGAAAGCTCTCTTATAGATTTTTCGCCTAATAGTGAATACTTTTCAGAAAAAGGAAACAACCTCTCGAGAGAATTAGAATATCTAAGCAAAAGACGATACTCTGCCCTTGATGTAAACATTCGATATGGCTCGGGAGTGTCTTTTGTTATTAAATCATCAATTAGAACCCCTATGTAGGCCTCATTCCTTTTTAATAGAAGAGGCTTGGTAGCCAAAATATAGCATACGGCATTAATTCCGGCTATGAGACCCTGGGCGGCGGCCTCCTCATATCCCGATGTGCCATTTATTTGACCCGCTAAAAAAAGTCCCGAAACGGCCTTGGACTCAAGAGATGACCTTAATTGTGATGGTCGAATATAATCATATTCGATTGCATAGCCCGGGCGGAACAAGGAAACATCTTTCAATGCGGGAATTTTCTTTAAAGCAGCAAGCTGAACGCTTTCCGGGAGGCTGGTAGAAAATCCGTTTAGATATATTTGATTTGAGCCCGCCCACTCTGGTTCTAAAAACAAAGAATGAGAGGGATGGTGAGAAAACCTAAACACTTTATCCTCAATCGATGGACAATATCTCGCCCCCACGCCCAAAACATCTCCCGAGAACATAGCTGAACGGTTTTTGTTTTTTTCTATTATATTATGACAACCCAGGTTGGTTTTAACTATATTACACTTTTCATTTGGTGGGTCAAATATTTTTGTTCTATAAGAGAACGGGGTTGGTGTTTTATCGCCATAGGTTTTCACTGTTTTTCCCCAATCAACAGAAGAAGCAATAATTCGAGGGGGGGTGCCGGTTTTTAATCTTCCAGTTGAAAAGCCAAGAGATTGCAAAAACTCAGTAATTCCCCCAGAACCCCGCTCGCCCATCCTCCCCGCACGTATTTTTTTAGACCCAATATGGACCAACCCGTTTAAAAACGTCCCACAGGTCAACACAACAGCGCGAGACCTTATAATGTTTCCGTCCCTTAAAACAACGCCGCCAATGGTATAGGAATCAACAACCAAAGACACCGCCTCGCCCTCAACAATTTTAATTTTTTCACTTGCACCCAATCTAGACCGAACAAGGTTTTCGTATACCCGCTTGTCTACCTGCGCCCGCGGAGACCAAACCGCCCGCCCTTTCGACTTGTTCAACATTTTAAATTGAATCCCCGCTCCGTCTGCAGCCAAACCCATAAAACCCCCAAGCGCATCAACCTCTCTTACCATTTGCCCCTTCGCGATACCGCCAATTGCCGGATTGCAAGACATTCTTCCCACCGCAGCTGTGTCCAGCGTTATTAAGACAACAGACAACCCCCTCTTTGCCGATATTAAAGAAGCCTCTATGCCGGCGTGCCCGCCTCCAACAACAATAATATCATAAGAGCGTTTCACGTGAAACCTATTTACCAACACAAAATGATTTAAAAATATTATCCAGAATTTCTTCTGTTGTTGTTTTTCCAAGGATAACGTCTAGGGCGCCAATAGATCTTCTTACATCTACTGCGGCCAATTCTAGGGCGGGGTTGCCACCTCTTAAATTTTTTATACCCAAAGCAAGGGCCAAGTCTGTTTCTAATAAACCATTATATTGTCTTGATGTTGTAAGGGCCGCGGAGTCTGTAATGGATGGATAAATAGACAACCTATCTTTAATTAGATTAAGTAGTTTTTTAATTCCACTGCCTTCTTTTGCTGAAATTGAGCAATCAAAATTTTTAGCATTTATCTTGTTGTTTGGTATATCTATTTTGTTTAAAACAGAAAGGCGTGGGTCAGACGTGGGGTGGGTTGGCGTTTCGTCGATATCGACAGATGAAAGAAATATAACCAGATCCGCGTTTTTAATGTGTTTTTTGGCCCGAGAAACGCCTTCTTCTTCTATTGTGTTTTTAGCAACTCTTAATCCAGCGGTGTCTATAAGGGTTACCACTACCCCGCTCAACAAAAGCGATACGCTTAGAGAGTCCCGCGTGGTTCCGGGCTGTTCGCTTACAATAGCCCTATCTGAATTTGATAATTTGTTTAAAAGGGTGGACTTGCCAACGTTTGGCTGTCCAGCGATTACCACCGTAGCGCCAGATGTTAAAAGCTGGGCTTGTTTGTGTCCATCTAAAATCGGGGCGATGGTAGATCTGGTTTTTGTCATAGCTTTTAGAATATCTTGATGGTGGTTCGGGGGTACCTCTTCTTCGCTGATGTCTAGCGAATATTCAATTGAAGCCAATATTCCCAAGAGGTTTTTTTTAAGGGCATAAAATTGCTTTGATAGGTGTCCGGAGAGAATTTTATTATTGAAGTTGGCCCCGTCTAGGGACTTAGAGTGGATTAGCTTTGCAACAGCCTCGGCCTGCACTAAATCAATTTTTCCATTTAAAAACGCGCGCTTTGTAAACTCGCCCGGCTCTGCCATTTTGGCGCCACCCTTACAGCACGTATTTATAATTTGTTGAACAATGGCCGGATTTCCATGACAAGATATTTCTATAACATCTTCGCCAGTATACGAGGATGGCTGTTTAAAGTATGTTACGATTATCCGATCGATCTCTTCACCATAAGAATTGTTAAACCCTGTAGTGATAGCGGTGCGCGGGGATTTAAAAAGAGTTGCTGCGCTTTGAGATATGTAATTTGTTACGATATCTATACACTTGGACCCGGACAGCCTAATTACGGAAATTCCGCCATAACCGTATGGAGTGGCGGGGGCTACAATGGTGGTTTCGGCATACATGGCCGAATTATCACTTTTTGGCGGGTGTTAAAAATTTTTGCTGTAAAATAGTAAATAGGTTAAAAAGTGCATAATAAAGATTTAACCCAGAAGGAAAGCTATAAAATATGAACAAAAAGAAAACATTCATCCCATACATCATTAATTTATTTTGACTGTCTCCGCTCGTTGGCTGCATCATTTTTTGTTGGATGAACATTGTGATTGCCATAAATATAGGAAGGATATTCAAAGGAAAACCTCCCACGATAGCGATAGTGTCTGGAGAAGAAAGATCGGTAATCCATAAAACAAAAGGCTGTCCACGAAGTTCAATGGTCGAACGAAACACGATAAACAAGGACATAAGAAGCGGCATTTGTAATAAAAGGGGAAGACAGCCCCCAAGGGGATTAACACCATGTTCTTTAAACAATTTCATTTGTTCTTGATTCAGACGTTTGGGGTCGTGCTTATATTTTTCTTTTATTTTAGCAATAAGGGGCTGAATTGCTTGCATTTCCCTTGAAGACTGGTAACTCTTTTTTGTTAGGGGATAAATCAACATTTTAATTAAGAAAGCAAAAATAATTAAAACGACTCCATAATTAGGTATGAGAGAATGCGTTTTTTTGAGACTCCAAAGAACCGCCTTTGCTATATATCTAAAAATCCAAACACCAAAGTTCATTGTTTTTTCAAGACCAACTCCAAGGTTTTCTATAAGGTCTTTTTGCAGTGGACCAAGATAGAGCTTAAAAGAGGTGTTGAGGCTTGCATTGTTAATTAAAGAAATGGAATAAAGAGGGTGGTCTTCTTCAATCGTTCCTTTTACTATTGCGCCAATCGAAGGTTGGTTGGGAATAATTGAAGATGTGAAATATTTTGATCTAATGGAGACCCAGCGCGTTGTGCCCCGTAATTTGTCTTCAGTTAGTTTGTTAGCCGACAACTTAGTTGAATGAACGTCGGTACCCAAAAGAGCGTTTCCCTCGAAATATGAGCGATCGTCTTTTTGGTTTTTCTCAGTAGTTGGAAGACCCCCATCCCAAGATAGGCCATACTCACCCTGAGACAACAACTCAGTTGCCCGGGCAAATGAAATATCGATATTGATTATATAACTTTCGGGATTAAAAGTAAGGGTTTTTGTAATAGTTTTGTTTTCAACAGAAGTCACAAACTGTAAGGCCCCACTTCTGGATAAAAGGTCCATTTGGCCGTTGCTCGAAACCCCGCTCCAATTATTATCTAACGAAACCGCGTCTCCGTCAATTGTTCGAAAATTAATTAAGAGATTGTCTTTGTTAAATTGGGTTATAAGGTTGACAAAAAGGCTGTCTTGAAATTTATAGTTACGCAGTCGAAAAGATTGGATTGAACCACCGTTTTTTGAGCTTATTTCTGCGGTATATAACGGTGTTGTAACGGAGAAAGACTCAACGCCGGTATTTTGAATTGGCGTTCTATAATCATCTAGGTTTTCTTCTATTTCTTTGACGACCTTCTCTGGCTGGCTTATTGACTCCACACCCTCAGCGTCAATGCGATTTTCAACCGGATCTAACCAATTAAAATAATATGGTGTTAGGATGAAAACGACCGCGATCAACACGACCGCCAATAATGTATTTCTTTCCATTGATTAGGGGACGGGGTCGTAACCGCCACTATGAAAAGGGTGACAGCGAGCTATTCGTTGTAATATCAAAAAAGAAGCGGTGGGCAGGGGCTTTGTTTTTAATGCTGTAAGCGCGAAATCGGAACACGAGGGCGCAAAACGGCAATGGCTACCAAGAAGAGGAGAGAGCCCCTTCTTATATCCAAGAATTAATACTCCTAACAAATATGCTATTCCTCCCAAGAGGAAGCCCTGAACGTTTGATGATTGAATTGGTTTCAAGCGCTCAGCTTCTTCCGTCCCTTTTTTCTTCTCTTGGCGATAACCGCTCTGCCGCCAACAGTAGACATTCGTTCTCGAAAGCCGTGTTTGTTTTTTCTCTTACGCTTACTAGGCTGATAAGGTCTTTTCATTGTTTCTCCAAAAAATTGAACGGGAAAATAAATATCATGTTGGTTAAGACCAATAGAAATGGGAATTATTAAAAATTAAAAATAAATCTTTAAAAACTACTTATTAAGATTGATACCATAAGAAAAAGGTTCTTAAATTAGGAAAACGAGGAGTGTGGAAAAGCTGTGGAAAACCTATTAAACGATCCGGCAGAAGTTTGGGCCGGAACCAAAAATGATCTTCGAAAAGATATAACCAATCATGCATATAATACGTGGTTAGACCCGATTAGCGTAATCGGGATAAACTCTAACCAACTTATTTTGGAAGTACCCAACCAATTCTTTTTTGAATGGATAGAATCTCACTATGGGAAAAGGATTGAGAATGTTTTAAAAAAGAAAACAGGAGGGACTCTTATTCCAAAATATACCGTTTCTACCACCAGCGAACAGCCTGCGGCACACTCCCCGCAAGAAGAGTTTCAACACGAAAACAAACGACAAGGCCGGTCGTCAACAAAATTAAACACCAGATATACTTTTAATTCTTACATCGAAGGTCCAAACAATCAATTTGCCAGAGCGGCAGCAAAAAGCGTTTCTGAGGAACCCGGCGACCAAAGATTTAATCCGCTGGTGATATATGGAGGGGTAGGCCTAGGAAAAACCCACCTTCTTCATGCGATTGGAAACCACATCCTAGATGAAAGAAACGACTTAAAAGTTGTGTGCGCATCAAGCGAAAAGTTTACTCTTGATTTTATTTCGTCCATTCAAAAAAACAAAACGGTAGAATTTTCTAAATCATACAGAAGCGCCGATGTATTGCTTATTGATGATATCCAATTTTTTCAAGGAAAGGAGCAAACCCAAGAGCAGTTTTTTCATACTTTTAATGAATTGTTTCAATCTGGGAAACAAATTGTATTAACAGCGGATCGCTACCCGGGAGATATGAAAGGATTAACAGACAGACTTTTATCGCGATTTAAATCTGGCCTATCTGTTGATGTACAGCAGCCCAACTATGAAACACGCGTGGCGATTTTAATGGACAAAGCTGAACAAAATGGTGTTGAAATTCCTTTTGATGCAATTGAATTTATGGCCAGACATTTAAAGAATAATATACGCGAACTTGAAAGTACAATTATACGATTGCTTGCACACGCATCTCTCACCAATCAAGAAATTGACTTTGGGTTAATTAAAAAAGTCGTGAAAGAGAGGCTGGGAAACAAACCTCTTAATGAAATAACCGTAGAAGATATTACAAACAGGGTTGCAGATATTACGAAACTCTCAACCTCTGAATTGGTTGGCCCGAGCCGCCGGAAACCGATCGCAGAAGCGAGGCAGGTTGCCATTTATTTATGCCGAGAAATTTTAAACACATCTCTCGTTTCTATTGGTCTTCACTTTGGAGGGAGAGATCATTCAACCGTAATTCACGCATGTAATAAGGTAGAAAAAATGGTATCTGAAGAAGACAGAATGAGGTCTTTGGTAGGGGAACTAAAAAAAGAATTTAGCTTCGGTGTAAATTGATTATTTGTGCCGATCTAGTATAGAATTAGAATATTCGCGTAAAGCAAGCAACCCAATAATAATAAATATCGCTTTATAAAATTTTTCGTGAACAATGGTAAGCGTTGCCAGTACATACGATCCCTTAAAAATTAATACGCCTACAATTGGAAACAGAATCAACAAGATCCCGTGATAAACGCACATCGTCAAAATGAATTGGTGTTTACGGCTAATGATAAACAAGGTAAGCGGAAGAAGAAAAAACCCTCCAAATGGAAGGTCAAAACGAATCTTCGGAAAATCCAACGGCACCAGGAAAAGCTCATCTTGGGCAACACTAACGTTTATATTGTTATATTTAAGGGAATATTTTACAACCGCGGGGGCGAGGACATTTTGAACTAAATCAACCTGTGTAGGACGAATTACGCCCATATATAAAATTGAAAATAGGCTCAGACCGAGGATGGTCCGACGCCAGAAAGCAAACTGGGCTGTTCGCTGACGATTGTCCATAAATACCATAAGGGTAAAACTACGGGATAGAAAACAACATAAGAACTGTAAATATGGGCGACTTCCCATGTATTTGGCAAGTAATAAGACCAAAGAGCAAATCCGGCGATACGAAGAACATTTGCAATAAATAACAGACCTATTCCACCGCAAACAAACATTAACATTTTTTGCTTAGGTCCGGGGTAGGCGATAATAAAACCACAGTACAGCCCAATTAATTCTAATCCATTGCAACCGTTTTGAATTTCAACACCACTAGATCCCGGTAGTCCAACAAACCGCCCCATTGATTCTACCGCCCACCCTAAAACCGATAAAAGACCCGCAGCCAAAGAAACGCCGGAATAGCTTAAAAATGTGTCCAATCGTCCATCGGGAAGAAGAACAAATGTATATAATAACTGCCAACCGGCATACACGCCACCCGCCTTAAGCAAGAATCGAGTTAGCGGGGAAAGGTTGAAAAAATTACTTTTTATGTTTATCACGCAACTTCTTCACCGCCCACGCACCTCCAGCAGCCGCCAAAAACCCAAGCCCGCCAATGGGCGCTTGATTCGGATCAGACGGAAAACTCGGTTGAGCAGTGATAAGACTAATGAGTGGTAATACAACTGCTATGATTTTTGTAATCTGTGTCTGCATGGTTTTTTCCTTATTTACTATTGGAATAATTAAGCTTTGCGGAAGTTTTTTTATCTTCCGCGAAGTTGCTTTTAGGAAACGGATAAATGGATGCTTGAAACATACAATAATCTTTGCGGAAGTTTTTAACTTTCGCAAAGAAGTAAGCATCAGCAATCCAATACTCCATCATTTGATAAATGTTATTTTTTGATTAAATGTTTTTTCTCCTGCTTTCATTTGAACCATGTAAATCCCGGAAGATATGTTTACTGGATTCCATTTTATTTTATGTGTCCCCGGTTGCATCTGTTCGTTGATAAGCGTTTCCACCAATTGACCATTGATGTTGAAAACCCGCATTTGTAGGGAATGCATTATTGCATCCTCTACTGCGGGAACATCAAATCGTATGGCGGCGCTCGGATTAAATGGATTCGGATAAACCGGGTGAAGTTCAAACGCTGTTGGAACCACGCCTGTATCCACACTCTGGGTTAAGGTGTTTATAGAAAGAGACAAAACCGGGGACCCAACCATGGGATAGCTATTGACGCCGGAAGATCCGTAAACAACAGAACCTTTTTCTTGGGTAAGAAAACTATATTCATCACTATCTGCCAAATGAACCGTCTCTTGGGTTTCTGTGTTGGTTACGGTAAAACTGAGACCGGTTGGAACATTGCTTAAATCCCACGTTAGGGTTACTTCTTCTACTTCTGTCTCAAATATGTCGCCCAATACATTAAGCGACAGTATATCCATATCAATTACTGTTGTACCCGTTAGATCTAGTGGAAGGTTGTTAACGGCAAGCGCACTGCCATCGTCGGCAAAGGTCGTTCCCACCAATCTTGGGGTCATATCTAAAGGCATGAGTTTATGGGCATCATAGTTATCCATTCCTACATCGCCCCCCTCATTGAAAGAAAGATAAAACGTTTGAGTTTTTGTCGCTGATGTTGCCGTGAAAGTTGCGCTGTAGGTTTGAGCGGTTCTATAAAAAGAGCCTGAAGAATTAGATTTGTCCGCCGTGGCAATCGTTAAAGACCCCGAACCGCCCGAGCCTTTTACCCAAAATCCTTGATAGGGCGCAATTAGTCCGTCTGTTAAGGAACCCGCCGAACCGTTCCAGGTTATATAGGCAGAGGTTGCATCGTCCCACACATAGCACGATGTTGTAACGGCAGCTTGGGTTACATCATCCCAATCAATAGTCTGTGCATAGGGATTTCCCGCAAGTTCCCACGCAGCATCAGCGATGGAACCGGAACTTGGCACGGTGGCACTACTGCTGTTCTCTGTTCCACTGACACTTAAAGTTGCGGGTAAATCATCTGTACCATCATTGTCTGTATCAGCAAACACATACACCAAAAATCCTTGTCCCGCTGTAAGGCTGGATCCACCACCAGACCCTGTTATATCGCTCAAGGCAGACCAGCTCGACCCATCGTAAGTCCACACATTGGCATCTCCGCTGGTGACGTCTGCGCTTGTCATCCCTTGGGTCCAAAGTTCAGAAAGCAAATCGCTGTAAATTTGGCCGGCCACTGGGCTGCTCATCATGCGGAAACCGGAATTGCCGGAAATGGTAACACTTCGATACCCATCCCACGAGCCAGGGTCAAAACCGTTATCTGTAAATGCAGTAGTAGTGGCAACAAGGGAATTACCAGCATTTTGATCAACCCCAGCAAGCCAGGTTTCGCTATCGCTGAAACAGTTCCAGTCGGAAGAGCTAGCAGTTGCGCCACTAGCCGATGTTGCCGTCGACACCCGCTCTGCGCGACCATCTTCAAATTCGTGCCATTTTCCACTTCCATCTTCTCCAACAACACCAAACATATCAACAATGTCATAGGTGTTTGCATCGGTGTGAGAAAATGTTTGTCCCGCCGCCTCTGTGACTATGGCATGATTATCATCTCCATTTGAATCGGCGGGTCCGCCGGCTGAAACATCTACAACGGTCGTCGCCCCAGCGCTAAAGGTTGAATTAAGCGTTGTATTATTTACAGCAAAAATTAGAAATTCTCCCGCCGCCAGCGAATAACTACTTAAGTTAATATTTGCTGTAGCTCCAGCGTTTGTGTTTGTCCATCTTATGATATAATAATTTGTAAGCGTAACTGATGAGGCCCCCGAATTATGAATTTCAATATATCTAGCAGACGAATTATCGTTTGGGTCTGCAATTTCAGTAATAATTATATCGCCCCACCCAAAGCTTAAAATTCCCAATATACCTAAATAACGAATTGATTTAACTAAATTATTTGCTTTGAGCCTTATCATAATACTATGGCAACCAATATACGCCTTAAAATCTTTTTTAGTCAAGAAAAGTCTTCGCGCATCGGTTTAAACCGGGCTGAATTCTGCAGAAAAATGTCTGAGGAAATCAGGCTGTTTGGTTATTGTATATCCACCCAAAGCCCCTTTTTCTTTGAAAACGGCATCCATGATTTCAATCACATAATCTATATGGCTTTGGGTGTGGGTTCTGCGTGGCAACGCCAAGCGGACCAACTCCATATCGGCCGGTGTTTCTTCTCCGGTTTCTGGGTTTATTTTTCCAAACATGACCGATCCAATCTCCACCGTTCGAATTCCTCCGGCGCGATACAATTCCACAGATAAAGACTGTCCCGGATATTGCAGCGGTTTAATGTGTGGCAAAAGCGCCTTTGCGTCTATATATATTGCGTGTCCACCGGGCGGTTGGATAATTGGAAATCCAATTTCTGTAAGATGCTCGCCTAAATAGCGCGTTTCAGAAATCCGATAGGTGAGATAATTTTCATCCAATACTTCGTGCAATCCAACAGCAATCGCGTCCAAATCTCGTCCCGCCAGTCCGCCGTACGTTGGGAACCCTTCTGACAAAATGAGCAAATCTTTTTCTTGTTGAGCAAGGATGTCATCATTGGTGCATAAGAATCCGCCGATATTTGCCAATCCATCTTTTTTTGCGCTCATGGTGCACCCATCGCCGTACCCCATCATTTCTTGCACGATTTCTTTAATGGATTTATCTTGAAAACCATCTTCCCGCTCTTTGACGAAATAGGCATTTTCGGCGAATCGAGCTGCATCGAAATACAGCGGAATATTATACGGATCGAGAACTTTTTTTACACTCCGCACATTTTCCATAGATACAGGCTGACCGCCTCCGGAATTGTTGGTAATAGTTAACATGCAAAGCGGAATATTTTTTGCCCCATATGTTTGGATCGCCGATTTTAATTTTTCAACATCCATGTTTCCCTTAAATGGAAATAAACTTTGCGGATCCAAGCCCTCATCAATGACTATATCTATTGCCTTTGCTCCGAGATATTCTACATTGGCCCTGGTGGTGTCAAAATGTGTATTATTGGGGACAACAGATTTTTTATTACACATGACCGAAAAAAGTATTTTCTCTGCGGCGCGTCCTTGGTGAGTTGGGATGACATGTTTGTATCCAAAAATATCTTTAACAGAAGATTCAAATCTTTGGAAACTTTGACTTCCGGCATAGGATTCGTCGCCTCGCATAATTGCTGCCCATTGTTCCGAACTCATGGCGCCGGTACCGCTATCGGTTAATAAATCAATGAGAACATCCTGCGACTGTATTTTAAAAAGATTATAATGTGCTTTTTTTAAGATTGCATCGCGCTCTTCTCTTGTGGTCATTTTAATAGGCTCAACCGACTTAATGATAAACGGTTCTATTATGGTTCTAACGGTGGGGGTTTTTTGCATTTTCTTCTACGGTTTTTTGTGGTTTGGGCTTTGTTTTGCGAAATTAATATAAAGACGTTTCACCTTTAATCGTGCGCAAAATGTTTCAATCACCATCCACCCTCCCAGTCATTCCGAGCGAGTCCCATCGGGATGACGAGGAATCTAAATTCGAAGAGCAAGGTCATCTGATGAAGATTCCTCACACTTCGGTTCGGAATGACAGACATTTTTTTCACAAACCCTAGCTTTGCGAAAGTTTAGAATCTTCCGCAAAGGTTTTTATGTACCACTATCCAAATTTTCTAGTTTTTTTCTCGCCTTGGAAGAATCCGGGATCCAGAGGAAGTATTATCCTAAAGGAAGAGGCGATTTTTCTGTATGACCCTTTGGAGTCAAAATTTTTGTTAAACAAAGAATCCTGGGGAGTTAAAAATCGACCCGTTGGATAATTCTTTTTCCTCGGATTGTTCCGTAGCGAAAGCTTCTTTTGATACTTTTCTTACGTTAAGAAAAGTAGATACCCCTAAGGATTATATTGTACTTCTCCCACCCCAGTCATTCCGAGCGAGTCCCATAGAAACACCATCTCGGGTTTTCTTTGTGGATAAAAAATACCATTTTATCCCAAAATAAACCAAAAAAATAATTTTCTCGTCGGTGAAAATTTATTTTTTTACCAATTCCTTGTCGGGTGTGATATAAAACACAAATTAAAATAGTAACCTTGACACGTTTAAAAAGTGAGTTTATATTCATCCCCGCCTCAAAACCTCGGAGGGGCGAAGCACAGCAATTATGAAACAATGCTTAGACATAGAAATATTTTACTTTAACAACAAAGGAGCTGCACAATGAAACGTACTGCTATGAATACCCTTACTGTATTTTTAATCACCGTTCTTATGAGCACCATGGCTTGGGCCATTGATGGCGAAGAGCAGGAACATAAATTAAAAATGGAAGCCATGGGCTTACAGGTGCCCGAAGCGGCTCCCGCGCTGGAACAGGAAAAATCAATTACTATCCGCGCAACATCCAAGCCATACAGCGGATTTCAGGGCGTTGTGGTTACACCCAAAGCCAAACAATATCCCGAAGGCGCAGAAGGCATCGCGCTGGATCTACTGGACAACTGGGACACCATGCCGCTTGAAGACGCATCCAAAGCGCAGGAAAAACTCAGCTCCCTAATCCGGGAGATGTCCTATGAAGAATTAAAAAACATTTATGAAGGCTACCCCAACAATTCACTTATTGGAAATGCCATGCACCAGATATGGCAGACAACAATGAGATCCGGCGAAAACGGATTTCGCGTATCGCGGTCGAGCGCATCTGAAGTCGAACCAAACGACGATATGTCTTCTGCCAATGCAATGGCTACCGATACTGTCTCTGCTTATATCACCGCCTACGATGAAGACTGGTACTCAATTACTTTAACTACAAGCGGAGATTGGGCAATTGAAACACACGCCACCACAGCGGACGATAATATAGGCGACACTAAGCTTTATCTTTATGCCGACACCAGCAGCACGAATTATGTCGAGTACGATGATGACGGCGGCTCCAGCAGTTATTCTAAAATCACCCGTCGTTTTGAAGCTTCCGATGCCGGCACGTATTACGTTAAAGTAGTTGGCTATTCTTCATCCTATGCGGGTGCATATCTACTGACCGCTTCTTCGGCCAGCCTACCCGCTGCCTACGGATCAGTGGTTATCAATGAAATTCATTACAACCCCGCCACATCGCAGGGCAGTGACAACGATTATGAATTTCTAGAACTTTATAATATGTCAACCTCTGACGTTGATCTACATGGTATGACCGTGGGTCAAGTGGGCTCCACAACCAGCATTGCGAGCCTTGATAGTGTAACCATAAGCGCAGGAAGCTATGTGGTAGTTGCATACACGGGCGCCACTTACTCAAGCCTAACGGTACCGGTTGTTGATAATGCCGGTTATTTTGGGTTGAGAAACGATGGGAATGCCCTTGAATTAATAGACAGCACAGGCGCAGTCGTTGATAATGTGACCTATGATGATTATTACGATTGGCCAAGAGATCCAGACGGCGGCGGCCCTTCGTTAGAATTGATTGACGCATCCTCGGACAACAACCTTGCCTCCAGCTGGCGCGGCCACGGTATAAGCGGCGGAACACCCGGCGCAGCCAACAGCGCACAACCGGACATTTCCATGGGATCCAGTATTACATCCTATCAAACAGTGAGCTCTACCGCCACAGCAACCTTTCAGTTAAATAACAATGGTGATGCCGACCTAACGGTTTCCTCCATTACGGTGGACAGCACGTATGTGGCGGGATCAACAGTGTTAAGCGAAGATTTTGAAACTACCGCACCAACTGGTTGGACATTTGAAAACGAAAACACATCTGACGCCGGGTTTGTTCGGTCATCTACTTATGTGCATGGCGGCAACTATTCGTTCAAACACAATGATAATAACCTCTCATCCGCGGCTGATTCTTGGATGATATCTCCGGCCATTACCTGCGGACCCAGCGACGAGCTATCTCTCTGGTATTACCAGACGGGCTCTTCTTACTATGATTATAGTGGTGTTTGGATATCAACGGCCTCTAACGATCCATTGACAAACACAGGGGATTTTGCGGAACTTCAAGAACTTGCTCCTTTAAGCGGGTGGACTGAATATACTGTAAATTTATCCGCCTATAGCGGGCAAACGGTTTATATTGGTATTAAGTACACTGGAGATTATGCCCACGATTTATACATAGACGATTTTGCAATCGCCGCCGCCGGCGCCAACATTGTAACAACTTGGCTTTCGGGCGCCGTACCCTCTGCAGCTATTGCAGCCGGCGACTCCGGCGATGTCAGCCTCACATTTAATGCCTCATCTTTTACCACCGATACGACATTAACGGCGACCGTGAATGTGATTAACAATGATCCGCAGGACTCCTCCGATACATTTACGGCCACGATGACCGTGAGAGCGGACACGGCTATTCTGGATATTACTTCCGGTGCTGGTGCTTGGGCATTTGGCGGAGCAGTTGTAGGAGACACCTTGAGCGGAACAGCCTCTATCACAATTCAAAATGATGGTGGCGCAAACCTGGTGGTGGATTCTCTGCGGCTTGTTGACGGGACGAACTGGTACACTGACCTTGCAGACAGTACCGTTGTGGAACCAAATGCAACATCCAGTTTCAAGGTACATTTTAGTCCTCAAGCAGCAGGGCTTCATAGCGACACACTTGCGTTCTTTATTAATTCAGACTCTACTTCCGGCGAAACGGTATCTATGGAAGGGTTTGGCTATACAACGAACGACAGTGTTTATTCAAGCAGCGCTATGAGTAGCTGGACGAACTTGTACTACTCATCCTCTGGTTTCTTCACAAATTATTTTACATCCTCTGGACAGGCATACGTTGTCTCTCCTTATATGGCTTTAGGAACAGATTATGATATTATTATTAGGTCTGCCAATACAAATACA
>Ga0209776_1000123_pt1 | contig 63643 bp, 59 predicted proteins | sample SaaInlLV_10m_DNA_3_FD_184670 | JGI IMG/M metagenome (GOLD analysis project Ga0209776, IMG submission 184670) | Marine microbial communities from expanding oxygen minimum zones in the Saanich Inlet - Saanich Inlet SI073_LV_165m_DNA (SPAdes) (version 2) | ecosystem: Environmental > Aquatic >...
GATTCAATTGTGGAGAATTGGCGGGGCAAACGGTTTGGCATATTCATCTTCATTTGTTGGGTGGACGAAAATTTACTTGGCCACCGGGATAAATAAACCAAAAATAACACAGCCTAACGTCCCGCGCTTGAGTGGCTTCCGTATGATTTATCCTTTTTCAGTATTACTGTATCCTGCGACATAATTTTCGTAAAGCAATCCATTTTAGTGAGTCCGCTCGAAGCAGCATGTTAGGTGGGAGACTAGAAGTAAAAAGCTACACCAAAACGGACTGTCGAGCTAAAATCAATTGTTGAGTATGTCCTATTGTCACCATCAAGTCTATAGTTTCCTAATGTATATGTTTCGCCTTCATAATCCTTTTTATAGAAGCGGTAATACAAGGATGTTGCATATTCGCTAAGGATATGAATATTTTGATTTATCATCCATTCCACACCAAAAATTCCCTTCGTTCCGATGGTGAAATCGGTCACCTTAGAATCTTCCCATGTAGTGTGTTGAATATTTGTCGATTCTTTCAAATAGTCATACTCATTGTCGTCCGTCGAGCGATTTAATGATAAGAATGGACCCAAACCGTAGAAGCCCCTAAAATTATTGTGTGGCTCCAATCTCCAAATTTTGTATGCACCGATTGTAATATCATAATCATGTTCCTTCTCAACGTTCTCAGTCCCTGTAGTGTCAGTAGGCTCAAAATCTGAATTCATTGTTAGATAATCATAATCAAAATTCCGTTTTTCAAAATCACCAATAATTGACAACGAAAATCGATATGTATGACCCTTTGAATTTTCCATCATATATGAAAGCGTGCTCCCATCATATGAGTTAAGGCTTAACTTAGATATTGAAAATAGAAGAGCCCGCTTATTTAGTGATTGGTCAGTACTATCTGGAGTTGAGCTGAACACAAGTACTGGTAGACTTAAAATAGCAATAATTGATTTCAATTGGTAAAGCATATCATTCCCCTTTTTGATTATTTATTATTTTGGTTTTTAAAACTTCTGAGCTACACTGTGATAATAGTTTGATCCCACATAATGGCGTTTTTCAGCTGCTGCGGCTTTTTGCGGTCTGCTGTAAAAACCTTGTTATGCAACAACAATCTGAAATTACAGAACTATATTATTCAGACCATACCGCATATTCATTGCCATTAGGGTCGGTAAAGTGAAGTCTTCTACCACCTGGAAAAGAAAATATAGGTTTTACTACTTTCCCATCAGCTTTTTCGATTTTTGATTGGGTTGTTTCTAATGCATTACTGTATAAAACTACAAGGGCACTGCCATTATCAGAAGAAGAATTTAAATCCGACTTAAAAAAACCACCATCTAATCCTTCATCAGAAAAAGCGGTATATTCTGGTCCATAGTCTATAAATGACCAGCCAAATGCTTTAGTAAAAAATATTTTAGTTTTTTCCAAATTCTTCGATGGAAATTCAACATAATTTATTTTTTCGTGTTTATTCATATTATCCACCTTTATTGCATCTTGTGTATTGTGATCTTGCAATATAAAAACGGACACATGAAGAAGTCATATTGCTTGTTTGAATATTGATTTTTGATATTGTTCAGGTGATTTGGATCCACTTTTCATTTTAGTGCTATCAGTATCTACTAATCGGTATTCTATTATATTGTTTTTTCTATATACAGCCATAAAATCATATCTGTCACAATTAGGACACTGTATAGTCCCGATATTCTCACCCATCATTACTCACTTTATTTTGCCATATCTTGCGGTTACGTTTCCTAAATACCCACTATCTCCTGGTCTCCACCCCCTATTCTTATTGTTTAATGCCCATACATGAACACCAAACCCAATCTTTTCATTTCCCCCTAACGCAGCACCTCTTATTATTGCTTTCCAATCATTTGGCGTGGGGTTAAAATTAATATAGATAGTATTTTCATCAACCTCCCACCATTTCACTTCACTTATATCGTCTAAATAAACCATTAATGATTTCAGTTTTTGTTCTTTGGATGAATGTGATGGTTTATTTATTGTTTGTGTGTTGTTATATTTTTTATTGTTTGTTTCTTGCTTGTCTCCTTCTTTAAACATTATTATTATTACCAAGAACACACCAAGAGCTATAAGTAGTTTTTTCATTTCAGTCTCCTTCTTATTACCTATTTATTAAAATCCCCCCATCATCAACAAAATCAAAAGACCCCCAACAACACTCCCCATTAGTAAGAGAGATAGTAGCATTGTATTTTTCATATTATATACTCCTTTTATAATTATTGTAAGTTTTCATCACTTTTCCTTTGTTGCATAATGGGCGAAACTCACCGGTCTTTTTAATTATCAATTGTAAATTGTGAATTATAAATTCATTTATCATTAATAATTGATCATTAACCATTAAAAAAGTCCGGTGGAGTGGGTGTTGGACGAGCGAAGCGGAACCTAGCCAACTGTTAAAAGTCCTGCTTGAATGGCTTGTTAGGTATTTGAAACACCCTGCCACTTTATAACTCTTTTTTCATAACACCAGAAAATTCCAACCTACCTTCGAGTTCACGAAAATCTGCATTCACAAGTTCCCAGCCTTCTGTTCCAAGCTTATTGAGGTAGTCTTCTACATCTTCTCGTTTTTTACCTTTAAATAATCCAGCTGACTCGACATCTTTAGAATCTACAATTTTATATTTATACTTTCTCATGAGTTCTCCATAACCTATTTAATTGGGGAATGCCTAATGGGCGAAACTGATCGGAGATTAAATGATGGTCTTGAGCATTCATTTGATTCTTCCGTTCGAGTGGGGGTTGGTAGGCGCTTGCGCCGAACCGGCCCCCTGACTGTTTACAGTTTCGCCCATTGGAGCGGACGAGCATCGTCCGCTCCAACAGTAAATATCCGGCGTAAAAGTCGTCATATTCCTTTTAAGATTCTCATAGACATACGTTGTTATACGGCGTAAAAGATTTTGTTTATATTTAAGGCGATATGTATGTTTCCGTAAATAATAGACTAAATCCATAACTAAAAATATAAATGAGCAAGATAAAAGGCAAGCCCAAATAATTTGAGGAAATTCGTCTTAAATTTGACGTCATTCTGAAAAAGCGAAGCGAATGAAGCCATGCCTACATTTTCCTCCTACGCTACTCTTCGGCGGACAAGCCTCGCCCAACAAAATGGCGGACAAGCATTACGGCAGATAAAACTCAAATGACATTCAACGGAGATTCTTCGCTGGGTTTATGTTTTCCAAGAATCATAAATCTGGGTTTTACGCTCAGAAGGACGGGGCTTTTCTTAATCATCAATACGACTAACGGGAGGGCTATTATACTAAAACTTTACCTTAAGTTCATAGTGACAGAAAACGCTAAAAGTAAGCAAATTCTCCACTGGAAAATCGATTAAAATGATGTAAAATCAATACTTAATCGCTAGAAGATTTATGTATATATCAGAACTCAAAATGCACGGTTTTAAATCCTTTGCAAGCAAGGTCTCCTTGAAGCTTGGGAAAGGGATTACCACAGTTGTGGGTCCTAATGGCTGTGGCAAAACCAATATTGTGGATGCCATTCGCTGGGTTTTGGGAGAACAAAAATCGAGTGTGCTTCGAAGCTCTAAAATGGAAGATGTGATTTTTAACGGATCTGCCGATTTTAAACCATTGAGCGTTTGTGAAGTGTCTTTGATCGTCCATAATAATAAAGGTAAACTTCCCATTGAATATAATGATATCGAAATTGGACGACGGGTATATCGAAATGGAGAGAGTGAATATTTTTTAAATAAAACCCCTTGCAGGCTCAAGGATATCAATGATTTATTTGTGGATACAGGGATGGGGGCAGATGCGTATTCGGTCATTGAATTGAAAATGATTGAGCAAATATTGTCTGAATCAGGAGATGATCGCAGAAGAATGTTTGAAGAAGCGGCCGGAATTAATAAATATCGGCATCAACGAAAATCAACCTTAAGAAAATTTGAAGCTACCCATTTAGATTTAGAAAGAATCAATGATATTATCGCTGAAGTGGAAACCAAAGTTCATGGATTAGCTCTACAGCTAAAACGGTTTGAGCGACATGCAAAATTAACAGAAAAATTAAAAAAATCTGATATAGAAAGAGCATTTTTGCAAGTTGAACAGCTTAACAAATTGACCGCACCCCTTCAAAGCAAAATAACAGAACTTCAGCACCTTAAAGAATCCAAAGCGACAGAAGGATCAATCCACGAAAAAGAATTGGCTCAATTGCAATCTGTTTATCAAGAACAGAGCGTAGAATTGACAGCGCAACAAGATGCCTTGATTTCATTTAATGACAAAAGAGAATCCATCCAAAATAATTTATTGGTTTGGACAGAGCAAAACCGTTCAGCTGAACATTCCATTAATCGTCTTTCACTAGAATCAAGAAACAATGAAAGTAAAATAAAGCAAATTAATACACAAAGTGAAGCGCTTGAAATTGACGTTGATACTTTGGAACCAATCATCAATAATCAGTTGGAATTATATCAAGTCGAAAAAGAAAACTTTGAGTCCAAAAATCAAATTTACACTTCAACGGTAAAAACATTAGATGCATTGCAAGATGAACGGTGGAGCATTCAACGAAAAATATCAGATGATCAATCCCTTGCAAAACGAACGGAAGCGATTATTCAAGAAAAAGAAAATCGTCATGAAAAATTAGTCCAACAATTTGAAACCATAAGCAAAACCCATTCAGCATTAAAAAAATCCACCCGGAAAATCGAAAAGAATTTATCGAAAGCAAATGCTGATTTAAGCAAGGAGAAAGAGGCTTTCTCTCAAGCAGAAGAATACGTTATTCAGTTAAGAAATGAAGCGGATGCTTTATCGAAAAGTCGCCATTCTCTTTCGGCACAAATTGAGTCACTCACAGGGCAATACGGTTTTTATCAAGAATTGTTAGAGTCCAAAGAAGGTTTTCCTGAAGGGACCCGCTATATATTAGAAAATCCGAAATCGTTTGAAGAAGTCTTAGGCACGATTGCTGATATTTTTGAGATTGATCCAACTTATCATCATGCGCTTGAAGCGGGGCTGGGTGATTTATCTCACTGTTTGATTGCAAGTGATCGAAAATCTGCATTACTTACTTTAGAAAAAGCAAGGAAATTGCAAGCAGGCGATTTGAGCATCATTCCATTGAAAGAAACATCTTCTCTCAAAATAAACTTAAAGCCTGTCCCCAAGGATGATTTGCTCATTGGACGTGCGTCAGATTTGGTCAAAACAGAAAAATCTTTACAGCCATTGGCAGTATATTTACTGGGAAATTTATTGGTAGTTGAGGATTTACAAAGTGCCATGAAAAAATCTGTTTTTGATGGCTGGAGTTTGGTTGATAAAAATGGAGCTTATTCTGGAAACGACCTTGTGCTTAAGAATCGACAAGCGTCGGAGCATGGCCATATTATGGGTCGGAAAAAGAAGATTGAAAGCATTGAAAAGGATCGACGAAAACAAGAAAAAGAATTATTAAAAATTGAAGCCGCGTTAGAAAAAAATAAAGCTTCTATGCAAACGGCGATGGCGTCAGTCCAAGCCAGTCTCCAATCCGTAGAAAAAGCAAATCAACATTTGAGTCTATGTGAAACCGAGCAGCTCCGAAATCAATTTCAATTGACGCAACAATCTGAATCTATAGAAAATATTCAGCGCGAAAAAAATGAATTGGAAGAAGAATTAGCCAAGAATAAGGAAGCTTTAAATGCTTTAAAACCTGCGATGAAAAAAGCAGAAAAAACGATGGCCGGATTTCAAGAGAAAATTGATAAAGCAAATACGCAAATGCTTGATGCTCGCAAAGAGCGTGATGGATTTAGTGAAAAAGTGCAAGATATTCGGATTGCTTTATTGGAGTTGGAAAGTCAAAGAGAAAATATAGTATTTAAATTGAAGACGGGTAAAGAAACGGTTGAAGAATTGAAAAGCAGACAAAAGCAAATTAAAGATGAAATTACGAGTTTTAACGAAAAACAGACCCAATTAAAAGCAGACATTACTTCGGGAGAAAAAGCGTTAAAAAAGCTTACAGCAGAAATCCAAAAAAACAAATCTATTTTAGATTTAAAGCAGTCTGTTTACAAAGGAACATATGCTTCTATTGAGGCGATTCAATCTCAAATTCAATCAGAGCAACATGGTAGAGAGCAGTTGCTTGAATCATTAAAAAACGCAGAATTAGAAGTGGCCGAATCCAAACAGAGATTAGCCTTGGTTCGAGACCGGATTCAAGATCGCTATGAACAATCCATTCCCAAAAACTTAAGCGTTGAACAAACAGAAGAAGAATTAAAATTTGATATAGATAAAATAAGTCGTTCATTAGAGAGCATTGGGCCGGTTAATATGGCAGTGAAAGATGAGCATTCAGAAGAAGAAGAACGACTCAATAATCTAAAAGTGCAATGTGAAGATTTGGCAAGTGCAGAAGAAAATTTAAGAGAGACAATTCGAAAAATTGATCGATCCGCGCGAAAGCGTTTTCAAGAAACTTTCGATGTGGTTAAAGCAAATTTTGAGAAATTATTTCATTTATTTTTTGAAGGAGGAAACGCCACCCTACGTTTACTGGGTGACCCTGATCCATTGGATGCAGATATTGGGATTGAAGCTCAACCGCCTGGAAAACGAAATGCATCTTTACGATTATTATCTAGTGGAGAAAAAGCCCTTACCGCTATTTCTCTTTTATTTGCGATTTATCAAGTGAAGCCCAGTCCTTATTGTATTTTGGATGAAGTGGATGCGCCACTGGATGATGTGAATATCCATAAATTTACCCGCGTGCTCAAACAGTTCTCTGATGAAACGCAATTTATTGTGGTTACGCATAATAAGCTGACGATGGAAAATGCAGATACCATGTATGGCGTAACGCAAGAAAAGAAGGGAATTTCGAAACTTGTGTCAGTTAATTTTGACTAAGATTCAATTTTAATACATGCCGAAAACAAACAAGCGAAAACGATTATTTCTCATCGATGGCTATGCCATGTTATATCGGGCTCATTATGCCTTAATCCGCAATCCACTCGTGACCAGTTATGGTTTACACACCAGCGCTTTATTTGGTTTTGTCAATCAAGTGTTTCGTCTGATTAAGCAAGAAAAACCAGATTATTTTGCAGCGATTTTTGACTCGAAAGAAAAGACATTTCGCCATAAAATGTATTCTGAGTATAAATCTCATCGTCCTCCTATGCCGGATGAATTACAGTCTCAATTGCCCCATCTCTGGGATTTATTGGATGCGATGCAAATTCCCACGATGAAGCAGCCAGGATTTGAAGCGGATGACATCATTGGAACGCTTGCGAAAGAGGGCGAAAGGGAAGATATTGATGTTTACATTGTGAGTGCGGACAAAGATTTTATGCAATTGATGAATGATCATATTTATCTTTATGCACCGGGGAGACGGAACGAGAAGCCCACCATTTATGATGTGGAGGGCGTGACGGAAAAATGGGGCGTTCCACCTGACAAAATTATCGATTTACTTGGCATGATGGGCGATAGCTCGGATAATGTGCCTGGCGTAAAAGGTGTGGGGAAAAAGACGGCCGTAAAGCTGATCAAAAAGTATGGTTCTTTGGAAGCTTCATTAACCAATGCAGAAAGTCAGAAAAATGCTCGCGTTCGCCGTGGATTGATGGAAAATCAAGAGATGGCTAAACTTAGCAAGGAACTCGTCACTATCGATATTAATATGGATTTGGAAAAATCGGTGAGAGATTTGGAACTCCAATCATTTAATACGGATTTGCTTGCGACAAAATTGACAGAATTAGAATTTCATGCTTTAGTCAATCAGCTAATTTCATTTTCACAAGAAGATGCCGTCCCTGAATACGATAGTCCAAAGAAAAATTATCAAACAATCCGAACGATTGATGCGTTAGAAAAAGCAGTTCAAATCATGGAAAAAGCTGAGCTGATTTCTTTTGATATCGAAACGACGTCGCTTCAAGCCATGGAAACAGATATTGTGGGATTAAGTTTTTCGATTGCACCCAATGAAGGTTGGTACATTCCCATTTTATTCAAAGATAAAAGTGAGAATTTGTTTGGAAAAGATGATTTGAAAATCGTCTTAGATGCCTGTCGAAATATTTTGGAGAATGAAGATATTATACTCACGGGGCAAAATATAAAATTTGATGCACTTGTGATGAAAAACCATGACGTTCATTTGGCAGGAATTGCATTTGATTCATTGCTGGCTGCCCATTTGGTAAACCCGGTTTCCCGATCATATAAATTGGAAACACTCAGCTTAGAATTATTGAATTACCCCATGTTGCCCATTGAAGATTTGATTGGGAAAGGGCGGAAGCAAATCACTATGGCAGAAGTGGCATTGGAAAAAACAGCTTTTTATGCGGCGGAAGACGCGGACGTTACAGGACAAATAACGAGCATATTGCAGAAAAAATTAAAGGAAGAAGAATTGTATTCTTTCTACCAGAAAATTGAATTGCCTCTGATTCCTGTTTTGTTAGATATGGAATTTAATGGCACATTTGTAGATAAGGAATTTTTGGCAAAGATGTCTGATGATTTGGGCGAAAAATTAGATCGACTGGTTTCAGATATCCATAGTGAAGCTGGCACAGAATTTAATGTGAACTCGACTCAGCAACTTGCGAATGTGCTTTTTGATATTAAAGGGCTTGAGCCTATTAAGAAGCGATCGACCGCAGAACCTATTTTACAAAAGCTAAAAGAAAAACACCCTATTCCAGGGTTAGTGCTTGATTATCGCAAATTCAACAAAATGAAGAATACGTATGTAGATGCTCTGCCCAATTTGATTCATCCTAAAACGGGACGAATTCATGGCACGTTTAATCAATTTATTGCAGCCACCGGACGGCTTTCCAGCACAAATCCAAATTTTCAAAATATTCCGATTCGCCATGAGGAAGGACGTGAAATTCGAAAAGCATTTTGCGCGCAAAAATCAGGTTGGAAAATTTTGTCAGCGGATTATTCTCAAGTAGAACTTCGCATCATGGCTCATTTAAGTCAAGATCCTGAATTGATCAAAGCTTTTCAAAATGGAGAGGATATTCACGCTAGAACGGCCTCATTGGTTTTTGGTGTTCCAATTGAGAAAGTGATTCCCGAAATGAGGCGGACAGCAAAAGTCGTCAATTTTGGAATTATGTATGGTGCTGGTGCCTTTCGAATGAGTCAGGAATTAGGGATTCCTCGTGCAGAAGCTCAGCTTATTATTGATACGTATTTTAGACAGTATGCAGGCATTCGAAATTATGTAGATCAAACACTTGAAAAAGCCCGAACAGAAAAAATGGTGGAAACGGTCTTGGGACGTCGCCGACCTGTTTGGGATGCAGATAGTGACAATGGATTAAGACGACAAGCGGCAGAACGGATGGCGATTAATATGCCAGTTCAAGGCACAGCAGCAGAAATGATTAAGTTAGCTATGATTCATATTCGAGATAGAATGATTGAAGAAAAATTAGAAGCAAAGATGGTATTGCAAGTGCATGATGAATTAATTTTTGAAGTGCCCGAAAATGAAGTAGATTCACTGGCAGCGCTTGTGGTGAAAGAAATGGAAAATGCTTTACCCCTATCGGTTCCTGTTGTTGTTGATTGGGGTGTGGGTGAATCATGGTTTGAAGCACATTAATGAAATCTATATCTATAATGGTTAAATAAAAAATGGAAGCAAGCGTAACGCTCAAAAAAGTTGGTAAATTAGTCAAGGATAAAACCGTTTTGGCTGGATTGACCTTTGGGGTGGAAAAAGGCTCATTGGTGGCGATTGTAGGCGATAATGATTCGGGCAAATCTACAATCCTAAAAATACTGGCTGGATTTGAAAGCCCAGATTATGGACAAGTATTTCTTTATGGTTTAGATAGCCAAAAACGTCGAATAGAGGCAAGGAAGTTGTTGGGCTTTGTTCCTCACGAAAATGATTTAGATCCTGATTTAACTCTTGCACAAAATATTAAATTTCATGGTCATTTGTTTGGTATTAACGATCAAACTATCCAAAGTCGATTATCCACTTACGCTAAAAAATTAGATTTAGAACTTTATTTAGATGAACTTGCAAGTCAAGTAAGCCAGGGAATTCAAAAAAGAGCTATGATTATTCGTGGATTAATTCATGATCCGGATATTTTGATATTAGATGAACCTACGGGATTCATGGATTCTGCATCCATTCGAAAAACTTGGGATTTGATTACAGAATTAAAAAAAGAAAAAACCATCATTTATGCAAGTAATGCTTTGCAGGAAGTGGAACAATCACATGATCGCATTTTGGTTTTGCGCCATGGACAAATTATTTTGGATGGTCATTTAGATAAATTATTAGAAAGCACGATTGATTATCATCAATTTCAAATAGAATTTGAAGAATTAAGTGATGAACTTTATACAGAATTATCTAATGTAAATACAGTGGTTTCACCCAATCGTCTGGGAAATATATTTCATTTTTATGGGAGAGCGCGAAACGTCTTTTTTGATGTGTTAAAGCAGGTAGGTGAGAGCGAAATGATCGATTTAAATGTAAAAAAATTAGGCTTGAGAGATTTGTTGGATTCAGAATTCGCAGGTGATGGTTTATGATGATAATTCCATTACTTAAAAGGCGTCTTTACTTGTGGCAGAATAATTTATTTCCACTCTTAGTCTTGTTTATGGTTTTCCCCATTATAGTATTTTCTTTGTTGAATCTTTCTCTCCGCCACATTTTTATTCGGAGCCTTTCTGATATTCCCTACGATCAATGGGCATTCCCAGGCATTTTATTTATTTTGAGTTCAATGGTTATTTTTCCCCTCATTTACAGAGAATTTTATCATTTACGCGTTCAAAATAAAATATTAAAGACAATGGCGTTATCGCCTTATACAAAGTGGGATATTGTCATTTCGTTTTTGGGGATAACTATTTTTGAAACGATTATCATTAGCATTTTTGCTTCTGTGGTTTTTTTGAGCCTTGTCTCAGTCAGTTTTTCCCTAGGACAAATGATCGTAATGTATTTATTTTTGCTTTTATATTTGAGTATTCTTGCCAATCTTTTCATATCTTTAAGCTTAGCCGTGGAATCCGTTATTCTCTTTTTTGGATCGGTATTTTTAAGCTTTATTATTTTATTTTTGGGGTCAGGATTTCTATTTGAGTTAGATTTTTTTCCCAGCACACTTCATACATTATTATCCTACTTGCCCTTTGCCCTAGTTTCCCAAGCGCTACGCCAAGCTCTTTTTTATGATGTTTATAATGTCTCTCTTATTATCGGAGTCATTATGTTAAGTATTCTTTGGAGTTTAGGGAATAGCATTCTACTACGGAAAAAGTTAGTTCAGTGATTGCTTATTTATCTGGTGCCATGGAATTTGCCAAAGGAGAAGGGGCCTCTTGGCGAGAAGAAATGACGCTTTGGTTAGATGAAAAACTAGGACATTCGGTGATTGATCCCGTTGTTGAAAATATCAAGTTAAAAAAAGATTTAAATGCTGAAGATTACCGGTCTTGGAAAATAAAAGATCGAGGAAAGTATATTGACTATATCCGTCATGCCGTAGATTTTGATTTGGATGCGGTTACAAAAAAAGCTGATTATATAATATGTCTCTGGGATGAAGCGGTCTTTAAAGGGGCAGGAACTCACGGTGAAGTGACAATGGCGTATTATCTTGGGAAGCCAATTTATTTAATAAATCGCGTCGATTTAGATGATTTGAGTGGATGGATAGAAGCGTGTTCAACGGAACTATTTGATGATTTTGAATTATTGAAATCACGTTTGGTCGAAATATATCTCCATGAATAATCCAGGGCCTAAGGCCATAATTCACCTCGATCGATTAGGTCAAAATATTCAAAATATTAAAAAGCACTTAGGGGGTTTACCGTTGGCTTGTGTGGTAAAAGCCAATGCTTATGGCCATGGGGCTGTCCCAATTGCAAAAAAATTAGAGTCATTTGGTATTCAGTTTTTTGCGGTATTCTCTTTTGATGAAGCCATTGAACTTCGCAAAGCAGGCATTCAAAGTGAAATCCTTATTTTTTCTAAAATTATTCCAGAACGGTTGAATGAAGCGATTCAGAATAATTTTATTCTCAATTTGAGTTCAGTCAAAGATTTGCATTTTCTCGAACACTTTAGTGAGAAAAAAGGGGAGAGTCCACGTTTTCATCTCAAATTTGATACGGGCATGACACGACTGGGTTTGGATATCCAAGAAGCAGAATTTGTTTTTCTTGCGATTAAAAATAATCCAAAATTAAAATGTGAAGGGATTTATTCTCATTTTGCCACGGCAGATGAAGGAGATATTGCTTATGCCCAGCAACAATTGGCATTATTTAATGGACTTTTGGATCAAGCAGAGACCATTAATCTTTCTTTCAAATATGTCCATTTATCCAACAGCGGTTCTATTTTAAATTTACCTGAATCCCGATTTAATTTAGTGCGTGTCGGAATGCTTGCTTACGGTGCAGCGCCTTCAGATGAAGTGTCTATGGATGTCTCTGTAAAGCCAGTCATGAATTACTGTGGGACGATTGTGAATGTGAGACACGTTCCAAAAGGAACATCTGTCAGTTACGGTGGTGTGTATAAAACGAAAAAAGCATCCAATATTGCTGTGATTCAAATGGGTTTTGCCGATGGATTTCCTCGTCCATGGTATGTGGATGGATTTGTAGGTTACGAAGGGAAAGAATATAAAATTGCCGGACGAGTTTGTATGGATCAATTTATGGTGGATTTTGGCGAAGATATGCCAGAAGAGGGAAAGGATGTCCTTATTTTTGGTTTAACGGAGAAAAATAATATTCCTGTGGAAAAAATCGCCAAAGCCATTAACTCCACGACTTATGTGCTCTTAACGGCGATTGGCGGAAGGACAGAGTATAATTATAAATTATAAATTGTTAATTATCTGGGAATTGTTCATAAAAAGGTAAATCATCGTGGAGTTTAATCCATTCCACTTTTCGTTTTCCCCAAATATGCCAATCCGGTTTTAAGGAATTTGGATGATTGATTGTTCCCGCTGTAATATCTAAATAATCTGCTCGTTCGGGATGTGCATAAGTGAGACTTGATCCACATGTATCACAAAATGTGCGAATTGCTTGGTTTGAAGCTTGATGACGTTTTGCTTCAGGTTTGATGGCATATTGGTTTCGTTTGATGACAATCCAAGTCACAAAAGCGGCTCCGACCGATCGTTGACAATTTTTACAATGGCAATGAACAACACGGTAGGGCTCTCCCGAAATCACAAAGCGATGTTTACCACAAAAGCATTTCCCTTTCATTTGGTTTTTACTAGCCACAGCGAAATTTAAGTTTGATTCAATAGGGTTCATACGTGTAAATAAGTTCGGCAATCATTTCTTTTTACTGCACGCAAAAAGAAATGATTGCTTAAATTGAAGCATGCATTGGATTGATATTAGTATTATTATTTTGTTTCTCGGAGGTGTAACTGCTTTTGGGATTTACTCTGGACGCTTTAATAAAACCACTGAAGATTATTTTTTGGGTGGACGAGATTTGCCTTGGGCTGTGGCTTTATTTTCCATTGTGGCGACAGAGACATCTGTCCTCACTTTTGTAAGTGTGCCTGGAATGGCGTATCGAGGTGATTGGACTTTTTTGCAATTAGCCATGGGTTATATTATTGGTCGATTTATGGTTAGTTATTTTTTATTGCCCAAATTTTATGATTCAGGCGTCACCAGTATTTATGAAGTTATTGGCGAACGATTTTCCCCTTCCGTTCAAAAAGCGGCATCAGCTGTTTTTTTGCTCACCCGTGTTTTAGCGGATAGTATTCGATTTTTGGCTACTGCCGTTGTGGTGCAAGCCGTAACAGGCTGGCCCATATGGCAGGCTGTTTTACTCATTGGTATCATCACCTTGGGATACACTTTATCTGGAGGCATTCGAACTGTCATGTGGATTGACAGTTTCCAATTTATCTTGTATTTAGGCGGAGGACTTTTAGCTATTTATTATGCTTTACAAAGTTTGGACGGCTCCTTTTCTGACATCATGGCTTCTTTATCGCAAGCAGGTAAAACCCATATTTTTAATTTAGGGACAGATAATTTTTTGACCGAACCCTGGTTCTTTTTGAGTGCGTTTATTGGTGGGGCTTTTTTGTCCTTTGCTTCTCATGGAGCAGATCACATGATGGTGCAACGAGTTTTGGGGACGCGTAATTTGAAATCAGCGCAAAAAGCCATGATTGGATCAGGCTTTTTTGTTCTTTTGCAATTTTTTATTTTTCTTCTAGTAGGCTCTCTCATTTATTTACAAATGGGTGGTGTTGAAATTCAGAAAGATCGAGAGTTCACCCACTTTATCACAACGGTTTTGCCCGTTGGCGTTCGTGGACTTTTGTTGGCTGGAATATTGTCCGCGGCCATGTCCACACTCAGTTCTTCCATTAATGCGCTAGCCTCTTCTTCTGTCATTGATTGGTTTGGGAAAACAGCCAGTTTATCTCTGTCTAAACTACTCAGTATTTTTTGGGCAGGCGTGCTTATTTTGATTGCCTTAGTTTTTGATGAAGGCGATTCTGCCATTGTGATTGTGGGACTGCAAATTGCCTCTTTTACTTATGGTGGATTATTAGGATTATTCATTTTAACAAAGCTGAAAAGGGATTTCAGTGATGTTTCTTTGATCATTGGTTTATTGGGTAGTTTGGCTACGGTTTTTATTCTTAAATCGTTTGGATTAGCTTGGACTTGGTTTATTTTATGCTCAACATTAATGAATATTGCTTTGGTCTATTTGAGTCACTGGATAATGTCCTTCAAGAAGAGCTAAACTCATGAAATGGTTTATATCTCTGATTTTCTTTTTCCAATGTATTTTTGGGCAAAGTGATTCTGCCCAATTTCAATATTCAAAAGTTTTAGATATTCCTGATTTATCTTTTCTCAATCGCGTTTATTCAGGATTGGATATATTAGAGCAAATGGATTTTGCACCACTTCGCGGAAAAAAAATAGGCATCTTATGTAATCAAACTGCCGTAAATCGAAATGGCACCCACCTTTTGGATTTATTGAAATCTTATCCCGATGTTCAAGTTGAGCAGATATTTTCTCCCGAGTATGGCTTGTGGGGATCAAAAGAAAAAGGGAAATTGCTTAAAGATGGCTATGAAATTGATCCGGTCCATGGCGCAAATATTATTGACATATTTATCCGATTTAGAAAACCGCCAGAATGGACGGTTTTGGACTTAGATTATATACTCATAGATTTGCAAGATACGGGCGCGAGACAAAGCACATTTATGAGCACCATTACGAAATTGATGGAAGTGGCAAGCGACTTTGATGTGCCTGTTATGCTTTTAGATCGTCCCAATCCTATCCGTGCAGATATATTTGATGGCCCCGTTCCTCGTCCCAAATACCAATCTTTTGAAGCTTATCATTTGGTGCCTATTCGACACGGTTTGACTTTAGGCGAATATGCAATTATGGTCAATGAAAATGGATGGGTAAAAGATTTGAAACGGGTTGAATTACACATTGTCCCTATGGCAAATTATGGCAGATCCATGTTTTTTGAAGATTCAAAATTACCGTGGGTAAATCCTACGCCTTACCTCAAAAATATGGAGACACTTTATTTATTTTCAGGAATGGATTTATTGCGAGGTACGAATTTAAACGTAGGATTTGGAACGAAAAAACCTTACTTAAGATTTGGAGCTCCCTGGCTTTCGAATCGATATTTAAAACAGCAATTAGATCAATTGAATTTGCCGGGTATCTCATTTCGGCTCATTAAATACAAACCAGTAGGACAAGATAAAATGCAGAAAAACCCCCAATATGATCATCAATTTTGCAGTGGATTAGAATTGCATATTACCAATTTTAAAACATGTGATCCTTTGGCTGTTGCGACTTCGATTATTTTGATGGTAGAACGACTTCATCCCAGAGAATTCCAATGGATTGAAAACGGTTATATCGATAAATTGTACGGATCAAATTTTCTCAGAATATTTGCAGCGCAAAAAAAACCGCCAAGCTATTTGCCCACTTTGTGGATGCATGATGTCTTAAGATTTGCCACTTTTAGAAAATCCTATTTGATTTATGATTGAGAATTGGATTAGAATTAAACCTTACTGACATTGAATAAACTTTACACTTATCCCGTTTACTTTATTTTTTTCTTATCCATAGGATGGAGTCAAAATTATAGAACTTTGCCAGCAAATGTTTGGCGGTTTTCTATGGAATCTTCATCAGGTACTTACAAATGGGCATTGGCGACCCAATCTATCAATTTGCGTAAATTTGGTCGCCAATATTTTGATTTTTATACATTAGATGATGAAGGACATTTTTCGAGTCAAATGGATTTATTTAATTTAGATCAAACACCTTTAGATAGCACCATATCCATTGGTACATTTTTAGATAATATTAATCAAAATTATGAATTTTCCCTTCCGAACTTCCATGAAAACTATTTTGATTCCACAACAGCTTTTATTCTTGGAGGAAGCGTGTTTGAGAAACGAACAAAAACGCTTAAGACGAATACATATAAAATTGATTATGGCCTGTCTAACGATTTTACGTTTCATTTAAGCATTCCGATTATTCAAACTCAGACCGTTTCTTTTGCTTTTTCCGATTTTGAGGCACGAGAAATCACTGGCATGGATAATTTTATTTCGTATCATGAATCAGCCAAATCTTCACTTGACGATTTCAAGAATTCAATTGATTTTTACACACTTAGCGCCAGTGAACGATTAAAGATTTTAGATATTTACAATCGATTTTATACGGAAGATGGCGAGCAATCGATTCTCTGGGCGTTGAATGGCGGAAAAAATCCATTAGAAAATGGTATATTTCTTTCGGAATTTAATCCTACGACTCAGTCAGACAGCGTAACAATTATGGATTTATTGGATTACTATTATCCAGATGTAACAAGTGCAGTTGGGATAGGCGATATGTCTATGGGTGTTTCTTTTTTGATTTATGGCGAGGCGCCTTGGCAAAAAGAAGGGAGAGCAATTTATGCTTCCGCTTCCATGCTTATCCCAATGGGCAAACGAATGGAAATCTATTCGACTAACAAAGACGCTGAAAATCGTCATAAGCAATTTTATCAAATGACCGTAGGTAGTGGTGTCACAAAATATCAATTGGGTTTGGGATGGGATTATTTTTTAGAAGGTAATACAAAAATGCGTTGCTTTGGTAAACTGGGATTGCAAATATCTCTATCAGAAAAATTGCCTACGCCCATTCGATTATTTGGAATGGGGCATACTCATCCTGATTCCAATCTCATTTCGCTTGGCACGGAGTATAAATATAAATCTGGAAATGCAGTGTTGTTTTCCACAGGATTGGAGACATTTCATGATGCAAAAAAAAGAATGTCCACTCAAATTAAATACAGCCATTATTACAAAGGAAAAGATCAATTTTCCAGCATAGATTCATATTGGAATCAATGGATGCAGGCGCATGAAGATTACGATACAAAGCAAATGATTGGACAGGTAGAAATGTCTTTGATGTTTCATAATCATCGTCCCCGACGCCAAATTGGACCAATTCCGTTTAATGTCAGCTTATTTTTCAATTTTCCTTTATTTGTAAAACATACGTGGAAGGGATATTCGACTGGAATAAACTTCACAACTTATATACAGTATTGGTAAAATTAAGGATGAAATTCAATAAATCGATTTGGAGTTGGTCATTGTATGATTGGGCAAATTCAGCCTTTTCAACTACAGTGATGGCGGGATTCTTCCCTATTTTTTTTGAAAAATATTGGTCAAACCCAGACGATGTAATTCAAAGTACTTTTGTTTTAGGAATGGGCAACGCTCTTGCATCTATCATTGTAGCTGCCTTAGCTCCTTTTTTGGGCGCCATTGCAGATCGGGGTTCAGCAAAAAAACGATTCTTATTTATTTTTGCGCTTATGGGAATTTTAACTACGGGCGGGCTTTGGATGGTGGGACAAGGCGATTGGGAAATGGCTATGTTTCTTTACATTTTAGCGACAATTGGATTCATGGGAGGAAATATATTTTATGATGCGTTGCTCCCATCCATTTCAACAGAAAAAACGGTAGATACGGTATCTTCTTTTGGTTTTGCCTTAGGCTATATTGGTGGAGGACTTCTATTCTTGATTAATGTGCTAATGTATCAAAATCCAAATTGGTTTGGCATTTCAAATCCTGAGACAGCGATTAAATTATCTTTTTTATCCGTTGGGGTTTGGTGGGGGATTTTTACGCTTCCCATATTGCTATTTGTCGATGAGCCAAAGCATGCAAATCAAATCCCTCTCCATCGTGCTTTTTTTCAAGCTTGGGTAGAATTGAAAAAGACACTTGTGGATATCAAATCCTTAAAGATGACGGCCTTATTTCTTTTGGCGTATTGGCTTTATATTGATGGTGTAGATACCATTATCAAAATGGCTGTGAAAATGGGCTCAAATCTCGGCTTTGGAACAAGTACACTCATTACGGCTTTACTAATGGTTCAATTTATTGCTTTTCCCGCAGCGCTAGCCTACAATTGGTTTGCGAGCAAAATTGGAACAAAAAAAGCAATTCAGATTGCCATTGGTGGATACGCAGTGGCGACATTTTTGGGCACATTTATGGTGGATGAAGTCCATTTCTATGGATTGGCTGCGTTGATTGGCCTCTTTCAAGGTGGACTTCAAGCATTAAGTCGTAGTCTGTTTTCGCGCTTAATTCCGTTGGGTAAGGAAGGGGAATTTTTTGGATTTTATAATATGCTGGGGAAATTTGCGGCCGTGATTGGTCCTGTCATGATGGGCTGGGTTACGCTGGTTACAGAGAATGCTCGGATGGGAATATTTTCAATTTTGCTCCTATTCATCGCTGGCAGTTTTTTGCTTTCTAAAGTTGATATGGAAGAAGGCGCGAAAATGGCAAAGGCATTTGGAACCAAATAAATCGTATTGCATTAAATTAGAAATAGGCTTAATATAAAATTGAAAATCATAATAAATTCTCTAATAAAAAAAGGATACCCAATGAAAAATAAAATCATACTCCTACTATTTCCATTTTTAACAGTTCTATTATTCAATTGTGGTGCATCAACTGGACCAGATTTAAGTCCAGAGCCTACAAGGAAAATCATGTCTAATATCCCAGATTGGTTTATGACGACGCCAAAGAAAGATGGTTTTCGATATGAAACAGCAACTGGAACGAGTCAGGATTTGCAATTAGCCATTAACAAAGCAACATTGGATGCTGCTTCCAGACTCGCCGCTACCATTAATTCTGAAATGGAAGGATACACGAAGCGCGTTCAAGAAGAAACAGGATTAGGAAGCGAATCGGAACTATTAGATCGATATTCTCAAACGCAGGGACAAATTATTGCAACTGCTCTTCAGGATTACGTTGTTGCAAAAAAACAAATAATGGAAGAAAAGTCAAATAATCAGAATATTTTCCGAGCTTATATTTTATTGGAATGGGATGAAGGCGCTGCAAACAAACGTCTTTTGGATAAAATTAAAGCGGACAAGGAAATCTATGATGCGATTCGTGCCTCTGAATTGATGGAAGAAATGGAATCTAAAGTTGAAGCTTATCGTAAGCGAAAAGAAGCAGGTAACTAAAGATAGTTAGTATTTATTAGTTTTGTAAAAAGCCCTCTTTTGAGGGCTTTTTTATTGCACAGAAATATTCATTTCTTTCAGGAGTGAAATTAAAATATCTGGATAATCAGTAATGATTCCGTCCACGCCTAAATTGATGAGAAATTCCATTTGAGATTTCTTATTCACAGTCCAAGGAACCACTTTATATCCAGCAGCTTGAATTTCTTCAATGGTACTATTCATAAAAACGGATGATCCTTGAACAATAATTAGCCCAGATGGAGAAAATATATCTACATATTCTTGTGCTTCGTTGAGTAGCCCCAATGAACTTTCGTCCACTTTTTTATAATGAATGCCATTTGTCCAAGGCGAGGCTTCTCCGGATTCTGTTGGAAGACCTGTGTTTTCATCCAAAAGGGCAGCCGTTATTATTTTTGCTTGAAGTTTTTTAACCCTTTCCAAGACAGCCCAATTAAAAGATTGGATTATAACCCGATTTATGAGGTTATTTTTTTCAATCACATTTACAACAGATTCCACAAAAAGATCAATGGAGACTGTTTCATCTTTTGTCGGATCAAGTTTGATTTCGATATTAAAACGCACGGAACTATTCTTGGCTTTAGCTAAGTCAAAAACTTCTTGCAGGGAGGGGATATTTTCTTCAGGAATATTGATACGTGGCGGTTCAGGAAAATGCTCAATATTTGGATTTAATGAACCGCAATCAAAAGATTGAATCTGGGCTAGGGTTAAATCTTTCAACAAGTAATGTTGATCCATATCGAGAGGAAAAGGTTCATCGTAGGAGAGACAAATTTTGCTATTAATGTAGGCATCATGATAAACGACTGGAACTAAATCTTGACTAATGCCAATGTCCATTTCTATCGTGGTCACACCTAAATCCATTGCAAACTCGAAGCCAGATAGGGTGTTTTCAGGACGGAGCCCTCTTGCGCCACGATGGCCTTGGACATCCAACGAATTTTTAGATTGATTTGAACAGGTATTCATAGTGATTGATAAAATAACGAGAATAGTGGGAAAGAAATTAAGATATTTTGCCTTATATTTTTTCATAAATCAATAGACTTCTCTCAATCTTATTAAAAAAAGTTATAGAATCAGCTACAAATTAAGAATATATTTGGAAAAATGTAATTAGAAATGAGTTCTAACTTGATTATTAATTATTGGATATTGAAATACATTATTAATTAGGCCTAAATTAGCAAGGTCTGATTGTTTCTTTATATGTGTTGTTTTAGCTAGGTGTCTCTAGATGCATAGCAAGGAACTTATTTCTTATTTAGTTTAATATGTTGGAGTGATGATGCAATTTTTGAAGAAAAAAATACGAATTATTACAGAAACGAGATTATTCATTTCCATCTTAATATTTAATTTTACTTGGGGACAATCAGCTCCAGGTGATATTGCTTTTATTGGATACAATGGTGATGGTAACGACGATTTTTATTTTTCGGAGGATAATCTATGTTAAAATTGCAAAAAGTAATCTGTATTAATCTCTTAAAAATATTACCTATATTATTAATGATAGAAATATTACATGCTCAATTTTGGACACATTCATTCGAATCAAGTGGTGGCTACACTGCCAGTGTTACAGAATTTAGTGATGGTGCTGAGGATTATTGGGGGAGAATTGATATAACAAACAGACAAATGACTGATGGAACATCAATCGCAACTGGAGCAAGCAGTGTATCGGGTCAGGGTGGTAATTGGGTTTTTGGCGCTAGCGATATTGACGGAGCTGGAGTAACCTTACCTGTAAATATTATTTTTGATGATATTAGCATATCAAATAAATCAAAAATCATTTTTCATATAAAAATAGCAGAGGATGATGACGGAGCAAATGAGGACTGGGATGCTTCAGATTATGTGAGATGTTACTACGATATTGATAATTCAGGCGTGTGGTCAAATCTTCTATGGATTGAAAATGATGGATCTGGAACTAATGCTCAACCTGGTATAGATACAGATTTTGATGGAAATAATAACGGAACATTTGTAACTGATACCTTTTTAGTATTTGAAAAATATATTGCTACAACCGGTTCCTTGATTGATATAAAAATTGTATGGAATTTAAACGCAGGGGATGAAGATTTATATATTGATGATTTAGCTCTATATGATGGCGTAACCATCTCCGGCAACAGCGGTTTTCGTATGATGAGTAGCCCAGTAGCAGGACAGATTTACAGTGATTTACTTTCAGAACTATGGACACAAGGAATGACGGGAGCCGATGAGACGAGTGGAACAGCCAATGTGTGGACACTGGATGTAGCCAATCAAAGCTGGGTGGCTCTTAGCAATCTTTCTACGGATACACAAGTTTCAGGAGAAGGATTTTTAGTTTATGTATTTGAAAATGCAGATGGACTAAATGGCGATAGTGATTTGCCTGTTACCTTATCCGTCAGTGGAACAGAGAATAGTGCTTCTGCGACTTTAGGAAGTATTGCTGATGGTAACTGGGCTTTGGCCGGCAATCCTTATGCTTCAACGATTGATTGGGACTTAGTAACAAAGACCAATTTATCAGCGACGGTGAGTGTATGGGATGATGCCAGTTCAGCCTATATAAGTTGGAATGGAACCACAGGCAGTTTAACCGATGGATTGATTGCGCCGTATCAAGGGTTTTGGGTTCAAGCCAGTAATGGAACCGGTTCAATTACAATCGAGACTGGAGATAAATCTTCTACTGCCGGCACTTTTTATAGAACCACCCAAAATGAGAATACAGGGAGTTTTAGTTTTACCGTTTCTTCAGATACTTATATAGATCACAGTTATGTATCCTTTATGGAAACAGGCGAGCTTGGCATGGATAATGCAGATGGGTATAAATTACTTCCTATTTCAGTGAGTGAAAGAATCGTAGCCCTTTCTTACGCAGACGGAAATGGCTTAGATATTAATAATCTCCCCTTTGAAGGAGAAGGTTCGATTGAGATCCCTTTTGATGTAATGAAATTAACGGTAGATGAAGAATATAATTTTGTTACAAATGAAGAAGCTGTAAGCCTGAACTGGGATTTATCTAATTTACCTGAGAGCATACTCAATATGATGCTTACAAATAATCAAACAGGAGAAGTAACAGATTTATTGATTCAGAATGAATTAAGCTTTTATACCCAGGCTAAAGGGAGTTTTCTTTCTTATGGAAATGAGACTGTAAATACTTATCCAGAACTGGGAGAGAGTCAGTTTACCCTTGCGATAGAATACACGGCCTTATCGACAGATAAAAGCACGCTTCCAACTGAGTTTGCATTGCATCCAGTGTATCCCAATCCATTTAATCCAAGCGCCATAATTTCATTTGATATCCCTTCTGTAGAGACGCAGCCACGCCATTCGGCGGGTAAACATGTTACGTCTCTACAAGTGTTCAACATTAAAGGACAATTAGTGGAAACCCTTGTGAATGAACGGATAAAACCGGGAAGATACAAAATACAGTGGAATCCGATGAATTTATCTTCGGGTGTTTATATGGTAAAACTAGAATCGGGCAGTAAAACATTCACGAAAAAAATAAGCTACATTAAATAAAACCAAGCTTCAAAACAGAATGAACCTTCAAAAGGTTTGAACCTTTAGACGGTTGCACTCAAAGGAAAAAATATGCCAAAATACACAATACTCATATTTGGATTGATTTCAATCTCTAGCATGCTTTTGGCTCAAGGTGTTGGTTTTCCTAGTGACCCGGCACAAGCACCGATTGGTGGTTTAGAGCTCCTCATCGGAGCCGGGGGTGCTATGGCGTGGAAGAAATTGCATGATAGATCTAAAAAATAAATTTTCACCGCTTACATTATTTTTCTTAAAAATTATTGCGGTTTATGCCGTATGGCATATCGTATATGATTTACTTATCCTACCAGATGCTCGTTTAGATAAGTGGCTGAGTGAGAGTGGTGTTAATCTTGCTGCAATTGGATTATCATTTTTGGGTTGGGATATTGAATGGTCTGGCCGAATTCTTTCTTGCGTTGGAAGTAGAGGTGTTGAAATTCAAAATGGATGTAACGGATTTGATTTGTTAGGACTCTATTCAGGATTCATTATTGCCTATCCAGGTGATATGAAAAAGCGAATCGCATTTCTGCTTGGAGGCATTGCTCTCATTTACTTTGCGAATGTATTTCGAATCGCCTTCTTTACACTTTCCAATGTATATTTTCCGGAATATTGGAATCCTATTCACGACTATAGTGCTTATGCATTTTTCTATCCCATCGTTTTGATATTATGGTATTTATGGACGATAGAAAATGGTGACACAAAATTTGCTACTTAAGATTATTTCAGTCTTTCAAATATATAAAAATTTGATTTCACCAATGATATAAAAAAGGTAAAGTATCCGAAGTTATACCGAACATAAAGGAACAAGATATTGAAACAATTTAGTTCTAAAAAGATAGCCCAGAGAATGACCATTCTGCCCATTAGAATAGTTGGACTTGTTCAAATTATTTTGCTGATGACATCAGAAGGATATTCTCAGTTAAATAGCGATAAAAAAATAATTTCATCTCAAATATTTGAAGAGCGACTCTCTCAACTTGTGGGCTTTGGTGATCGTCAAGATTGGGGAGAATTGGAATACAGCCCGATTGATGAAGCATCCGGTATTGTAGCCAGTCGAAAAAATGAAAATGTATTTTGGGTGCATAACGATTCAGGTGATAATAATAGAATTTATGCATTCAACCATGAAGGCACACATCTAGGCGTTTATTATTTAGATGGATGTTCTGCCAGAGATTGGGAAGATATGGCTACGGGACCTGGTCCAACGGATGAAGAATATTATCTATATATTGGAGAAATTGGAGATAATGATGCGGAGTATAATCAAAAATATATTTATCGCGTTATTGAGCCTATTGTGGACTCGGAACAATCACCCGTAACAGAAACAATCTATGGTGCAGAAATTATCAACTATCAATATCCGGATGGAAACCGAGATGCAGAAACATTGATGGTAGATCCATTGACGAAGGATATTTATATTATTTCAAAAAGAGAAGAACCGGTTAATATTTACCGCCTCGCCTATCCACAGTCAATGACAGAAACCGTTACGCCCGAATTTATGATGGATATTGATTTTTATCCTGAGATTAATAATGGTTCATCTCAATATATTGTTGCAGGGGATATTTCTGTTGATGGATTGGAAATACTCGTTAAATCTTATTTGGACATTTTTTATTTTTCACGAAATCCAGACCAAACCATAATGGATGCATTTAATCAAGGTTTTGTAACGGTGCCTTATATTTCTGAAGTGCAGGGAGAGGCGATCGCGTGGCATCCCCAAGGATTTGGTTATTTTACAACCAGTGAAGAAAAATATAATACTGAAGCGCGGTTATATTTTTATCCCGACTTAGTGGGCTGTATGGACCCTCAAGCTTTAAATTATAATCCTTATGCCACAGTACCTGATTGGAGTTGTGAATATCTGAATATTGAAGCGTTTCCAAATCCAAAGGATTTTGCTTTGTATCCTGCTTACCCAAATCCTTTTAATCCAACAACCACACTTCAGTATGATTTACCTGAAGATGCAACAGTCAAAATTATGATTTATGATATTATGGGGCGAGAGGTAAGAACATTGGTTAAAAGTCAGCAGAATGCTGGTTTTAAATCGATTGTTTGGGATGCAACAAATGATCTAGGACAGCCTGTGAGTGCCGGGATGTATTTATATAGATTCAGCGCTGGAAAATTTCATTCAACAGAAAAAATTGTTTTATTAAAGTAACAGTTATACCTTTTAAGTTTCAGTTATAAGATATTAATAAATATCGTTCTGGAATAGATACGGTATTAATTTTCTCAGTATTTTTTGACACTATAAAGTGAGATTAGCGTGTTGAAATTAAAAATCGATAAATAAGTCTGTGAAAACTATTAAACGAATGGAACAATTACAATGACACCATCCAGAGGAACAATAGGAATAAAACGAGGATATATAATTCCAATTGGTGGGGCGGAAAAAAAGAGACGAGACCCGGTTATTTTAGAAAAATTCCATAAACTTTCAGGTGGAAAAAACGCAATAATTATTGTGATTCCCACCGCGACGAAGGTAGAGGAAAACGGGCAGAGATATGTTGAAATATTTACAGACATGGGTGCGAAAACAGTTCATTGTTTAAATATTACCAATCGGAAAGATTGCAATCGTGAAGATTATTTATCACGTTTGAAAGAAGCCACGGGAATTTTTATTACCGGTGGAAATCAACTTCGCCTCTCCACTATTTTAGGTGGCACACCCGTTGCAAAATTAATTCGGAGACTCAATGCCGACGGTGTTCATGTTGCCGGGACTTCGGCCGGTGCAGCTATTATGCCCGAGCATATGATTTCTGGCGGACGAGCCGGAAGCACGCCCACGCCACGAAGTGTATCCATGAGTCCGGGTTTAGGACTGACTAACAGCGTTGTTGTTGACCAGCATTTTCGCCAGCGAGATCGTTTGGGGCGTATTCTTGCGGCCATTGCATACAGCCCTTTTTTAACGGGAATCGGAATTGATGAAAATACATCCATATTTATTAATCCTGAAAATGTGTTTGAAGTTGTGGGGCATGGTGGAGTTACAGTTGTGGACCCTTCTGAAGTTCAATTTTCAAATATGAGTGAATCCGTTCGGAATGAACCCATTAGTATTACCGGTGTCAAACTTCATATTCTCACTGACGGCGATTCATATGATTTAAACAAACATATCCCCCATATTTCAACACCAGAAGACGAAGTTTGATTGCTTAACAACCGTTATTAAAAAAGGATAATTATCATGAAAATTCTCTCTACAAATATTTATGTAGGTCCCAATGTTTTTGCCCGATTCCCGGTCATTCGCCATATCATAGATTTGGGAATTCTTGAAAATTGGCCCACAGGGAAATTAGGTAAAAAGTTCAACGATTTATTGCTTGAAGCACTTCCGGGATTACAAGAGCATGGTTGCTCGTATCGGGAAAAAGGTGGTTTTATCCGCAGAATGACCGAAGGCGAAGGCACGTGGCTTGGACACGTTTGGGAGCATGTTGCCATTGAACTTCAAAATATGGCAGGGTCTGATGTCACATTTGGAAAAACCCGTTCAACTGGAAAAAAAGGACAATATAATATGGTTTTTCAATATCTCCAACGTGATGTAGGACGAGAAGCCAGTCGCCTAGCAAGAGAATTAATTCTATCGTTATTACCGCAAAATGTAAAATCCGAACTTAAAGATATAAATCCGGATTTTAATTATGAAGAAGAACGAGATGATTTTATTCGATATGCTCAAAAATTTGAATTTGGACCCAGCACGGGTTCACTGGTAAAGGCAGCCATAGATAGAGATATTCCTTGGCTACGATTAAATGAATATAGTTTGGTCCAATTTGGTCATGGAAAATATCAAAAGCGTATCCAAGCAACCGTGACAAATGAAACCAAACATATCGCAGTAGAAATTGCCAGCGATAAAGATGATACCAATTCTCTGTTGAGCGAATTAGGACTTCCCGTGCCAACCCAACGATTGGTCTATAGTCCAAAAGAAGCCATTTGGCAAGCAAATCGCATTGGATATCCTGTTGTTCTAAAACCATTGAATGCCAATCATGGACGTGGCGTTTCAATCAATTTAAAGCATGATGACCAAGTTGAGGTTGCATTTGAACAAGCAAAAAAACGCGGGACTGGTCGGAGCGTATTAGTGGAAAGTTTTATTACGGGCTTTGACCATCGAATGCTCGTTGTTGACGGAAAGCTGATTGCGGTGGCGAAACGGGTTCCAGGGCACGTTAAAGGCGACGGGAAACAAACCATTCAGGCATTAGTAGATATTGTGAATGAAGACCCGCTTCGAGGGATTGGGCATGAAAAAGTGCTCACTCAAATTCAAATTGACCAACAAGCAGAACGATTGATGACGGCAAAAGGATACGATGTCAATACAGTCCTTAAAAGAGATGAAATATTATATTTACGTTCTACAGCTAATTTGTCAACGGGTGGAACGGCCATTGATTTAACCGATGTGGTTCATCCGGATAATCGTTCTATGGCAGAACGAGCCGTCAAGGCAATTGGACTTGATGTGGGCGGTGTTGATTTTCTATCGGATGACATTACTCAATCTTATCGAGCCATTGGCGGAGCGATTGTAGAAGTAAATGCTGCGCCCGGTTTTCGGATGCATGTAGCACCCAGTGAAGGAGAACCTCGGGATGTTGCTGGACCTGTAATGGACATGCTTTTCCCCAATGAATCTCCTTCAAGAATTCCCATTGCTGCGATTACGGGGACAAATGGAAAAACGACCACAACGCGGATGTTAGCTCACTTGATGAAAATTGCGGGTCATACCGTTGGATACACAACAACTGACGGTGTTTATATTGACGGACATGTAACGGTTAAAGGAGACATGACTGGACCTCAAAGTGCACAAATGGTTCTACGTGACCCAGATGTGGATATGGCTGTTTTGGAGACGGCAAGAGGCGGGTTACTTCGCAGTGGACTGGGATTTACCAAAAGCGATGTGTCCGCATGCCTGAATGTTTCAGCAGACCATTTAGGCCTTCGAGGTATTGAAACGGTGGAGCAGTTAGCCGAAGTCAAACGTGTGGTGGTGGAAGTGGCGACTGATACGGCGGTATTGAATGCCGACGACGAACATTGTCTGAAAATGGCTGATTATACTCAAGCTGAAAATCTTTGTTATATCACCATGAATCCCGGTCATTCTTTGGTAAAGCAACATATTCAAGCCGGTGGGCGAGCCGTCGTTTTAGAAAAAGGAATCAACGGCGACATGATTACATTTTATGATAAAGGAGCTCATATCCCTTTGCTTTGGACGCACTTAATTCCCGCAACGCTGGAAGGAAAAGCCGTCCACAATGTTCAAAATGCGATGTTTGCCGCCGCCATGGCTTACAGCCTTGGAAAAGATTTGGATGACATTAGTCATGGACTTCGCACTTTTACACAATCCTTCTTTCAGGCTCCGGGTAAAATGAATATTTATGAAGAGCATCCTTTCAAAGTGATTTTGGATTATGCCCATAACCCGGCTGCAGTGAAAGCCATTTCCGAGTTGGTCAGTCGCCTTGAAGTTGCAGGAAAACGGATTGCTGTTTTGTCTGCTCCCGGTGACAGACGAGATGAAGATATTCAAGAAATTGCGAAAAATGCGTCATCCCATTTTGATTATTTTATCTGCAAAGCAGATGACAATCGGCGTGGACGGGACAATAAAGAAGTGCCACTCATCATGGAAAAAGCACTTATTGAATCAGGCATTGATGCGAAAAATATAGATGTGATTTCGGACGAACAAGATGCAGTAACTCAAGCTTTAGGCATGGGATCCGAAGGAGATTTGGTTCTCATTTTGGGGGATGAGATTACACGTTGTTGGAAACAGATTATTCACTTTGATTCAGGAAATGGAAACTCAAATAAATCATCAACTCCAAGTAAGCTTCAGGATTTTCCGTCAGAAGAGTTGGATTTTTCTTTGGATGAAGGACAAACCATTATTTCCGATGAACGTGGCGTCCGATTAGCCAAAGAAGAATCAGATTAATACATGGTTAAATGAAAATCCTTGATTCCAGACGAATCACCGGTCCCAGTTTTTTTACTGAAAAACCCGGTGCAATGATAGACGTGACTGTGCCAACAGAAAAATCGAATGATGTAATTGCTGAATGGGAATTGTCTGTCCGCACATTTTTGAATGGGTTTGGCTGGACGAATGAAATTACACAATATCGCAAATATAAAGGGAGTGTTAGTTTATTTATGAGTGCTCCCATTGATGCACTTTATTCTGCTTGTGATGTGAATGAAACGGCTTTTCAATTTTCAATTTTAAAAAATTTAAATTCGTTCGATGTCGAATTAAAGCGGCTAAAAAAATTGATTGATGAAGAATCTGACCCAGCTATTTTAAAATTAAAAAATGTCGCAAAAAAACATGGCGTCAAATTCTTACAATCCGATGATATTATTTCTGTAGGAACAGGCACAGGATGTCGGGCCTTCCGTGTTGATAAAATACCAAAACCATCAGATATTGACTGGAGCTCTATTCATGATATTCCCATTGGTTTGATTACAGGCACGAACGGAAAATCTACCAGCGTTCGTCTGATGGAATCTATTTTGTTTGAAGCCGGAATTACTTCCGGTGCATCCAGCACTGATGGCATTCGCGTCGCACGAAAAACAGTAGAAAGTGGAGATTATTCCGGTCCAGAGGGTGCCAGATCCACATTGAGAAATCCACAAGTAGAAATGGCTGTTTTGGAAGTTGCCCGTGGGGGAATGCTCCGGCGTGGACTTCCTGTAAGAAACGTGGATGCAGCACTCATCACAAATATTGCGAACGACCATTTTGGAGATTATGGCGTAAATTCCATTTCAGAAATGGCCACAACAAAATTCATTGTGAGTAAAGGTTTGAAAGATGAAGGAATACTTATTTTGAACGCTGACGATAATGCTATCATTGAAAATTCAAAAAATTGCTCAAAATCAATTTGCTGGTTTAGTTTGAATTCAAATAATCCGAGATTGCTTGCTCATATTCATAAAGGTGGCATGGGAGCATATTTAGATGATGATAAACTCATTTTTGTGAACAATAAAAAGAAAATAAAACTCATGCATATCCATGATATTCCCATTACAATGAAAGGAATCGCCCGTTATAATATATCCAATAGTTTAGGTGCACTTTGTTTGGCTAAAGCGATTCATATTGAGAATAAATTCATTATTAATGGATTAAAAAACTTTACCAGTTCATTTGAGAATAATCCGGGACGGTGCAACTATTTTGAGAAAAAAGGTATTTCCATTCTTTTGGATTTTGCCCACAATCCCCATGGATTAAGTGCCTTACTTGAATTAGCAAATCATTTTCCAGCCAAACGAAAACTCATTCTTTTGAGTCAAGCTGGGGACAGAAGTAATGCAGATATTGAAAATTTAGTCCAAAAAGCAATGGCATTAAATCCTGCCCAAGTTCACATTGCAGATGTAGCGGAAAATTATCAGCGTGGACGAAATCCAGGTGAAATAATTCAGGTTTTTAAAAATGCATTTTTGTCTTCAGGCCTAACGGAAAAATATATTGATACTTTTTCTAGTTTTTCGGCAGGGGTAAAGGGGTCGCTTGAATGGGCAGAAGAAGGTGATTTTTTACTCTTGTTGGTATTGGATGATTTGATTGAATCAAAGAAAATGATAGATGATTTTGAATAATATAAAACCAAAAATTGTGATTCACGGTGGATATGGGTCATTTGAAGGAATGAATGATACCAGAAAAGCTGTTCATGAGTCATTGACCAAAATTGTTAATAAAGCTTATGCAGTATTATTGCAAAAAAATGCAAAAACAGCGGTGGTAGAAGCGGTAAAATTGATGGAGGATGACCCCTTATATAATGCCGGAACAGGGTCTCGAATCCAGGCTGACGGAAAAATTCGTATGTCCGCATCATTCATGCATGGAAATGCACTGAGATTTTCCGGTATCATTAATATTCAAAATATACAAAATCCCATTGAAGTTGCACAAAATTTGCAAAATGAGCATTATCCTATTATTGCCTGTAATCATTCAAATTACGGCCAAGACATATGGAACCTTCCACATTATAATCCGGAGACAGAGCATCGGCGAAAAGAATATGAATCCAGGAGAAAAGGGAAAACTGGAACAGTGGGTGCCGTTGCTATTGATATAAATGGAAATATTGTGGCAGGAACGTCCACGGGTGGCATTGGCAATGAAACACCGGGACGCGTCGGTGATTCACCTACAGTAGCAGGAAATTATGCTTCAAAGAATGCCGGAGTTTCTGTAACGGGAATTGGTGAAGAAATCGTCAATCTTTCAGTTGCATCTCGCATTGTATCGCTCGTTGATGAAGAAATAAATTTGAATGATGCCGTTCAATCGGTAATGGCTCGTGCCAAAGAAAATAAATATAATTTCGGAATCATATCATTAGACCGGTTTGGAAATTGTATTGTAGAAAAAACAACGGAAGAAATTTATTACGCTTCAAGCGATGGACAGGCTCAAACATTTTATCATTAACGTTTAAACTTTTTGATACAAGTTTGCACCTTATATTGAATATAAATTAATTCCAGATAAAACCCCATCGTGAAACGGGGTCTTATCGTCAGAAAGAAATGGTATCTTTCAACTGCGGGGTGGACGTTACACTCAAAGAACCCTTTTTGCAATAAAGATTAACCTTTAAGCAGGAACTGCGTGAATTTCATAATCTACTTTCAGGGTCTCTCGTAATACGTTAATAATATGAGTTAGGTTATTCATGGAAGGGTTTCCATTGACCGTCAACATTCTATGAAGGCTTTTGCTGTTTTTTTGTGTTTTGTCAGAAAGTTTTTCAAATCCAATCGTTGCATTGACTAAATCTCTTAAAACAAGTCTTGCTGTTTCTGGCTCATCATTCAAGATGAGTGAAATGGCTTCATCTAATAGATGTTGTGCAAAATCGGAATCCTGATTCAGTCTGTCCTGAATTGTATCTCTATAATCTTTTGTAAAGTTTGCCATAATTAATCCTCACTATTTTTATGTTGTTTGTATTCTTGATGTAATTTAATAGCCTGTCCAATATCTCTTACTTGGCTGTTTTTTGTACCACCACCAAACAGAATAATTAGTTTGTTTCCATCTTTAGCCAAATAAATCCTGTATCCGGGACCCCAATTTATTTTGTATTCCCCGATTCCTTTAAACCATTTAACATTTGATAGATTACCAGTTTCCATTCGTGATAGCGCAACAGAAACTTTTGCAGCTGCATGAGAATTCAGTTTATTAAACCATTTACTAAAAGGACTTGTACCATTCTCAGCAATATATTCTCTAATTATCATAAGGGAAGGTAACATAAAAGTTACTATACATTCAATTGAATTATTGTATTATTAATGATAAAATAAAAACACTCAGTTAACCAAGGATTCACTGAGTGTTACGTCGGGAAACGTTAGCGGGATGGACGTTACACTCAAAGAACTCTTTTTACCGTTGGTGTCTCTTTTTGAGTGAAATTATTTTTTTGACTAATCAATAATTGATTGTAGTGCGTTGTAATTACATGTAAATTCCTATAAGTACAAAAGGTAAATAATGAAGAAACTAATCAATATAAGAATGGATGAAAATATTTTGGCTGATTTGGATCACTACGGAAGTGTTTTGGAAAGGACACGAACCTATTTGATTGAAAAAGCAGTCACCGCCTATTTCGACACTTTAGATGAAATGATTTCCGATCAAAGGATTGATGATGTAAAAAGTGGCCGCACGAAAGTCATGTCATTGGAAGAAGTGGCAATGAAATTAAAATTGGCTGATGTATAAAATCATTGTATCGGATGATGCTTTTAAGGAACTTTCTCAATTAGATAAAAAAAACAAGCAATTAGTTTACAATAAGCTCAAGCTGTTGGAATCTGGGCAGTTTTCGGGTGATAAGCCGTTAAAAGGAAAACATAAAGGGAAATTCAGAAAAAGAGCGGGGAATTATCGGGTTGTTTACTTAAAAGAAAATAATATTTTACTTATTACTGTTATTCGAATTGCTCATAGAAAAGAAGTATATTAATTGAAGATAAAAAGCCCTCTTTCGAGGGCTTCTTTATTGCGGGACCGACGAGACTCGAACTCGCGACCTCCGGCTTGACAGGCCGGCGTTCTAACCAACTGAACTACGATCCCAAAAATCTTTATTTTCTAAAAGCAAGCTTAAGAATTTACGAATCAATCTTGCTTCATTCTTCTGTATGCAGAGCGTTCCCTGCCCGACTACGTTGTTCAGGCGGGTAACCAACTGAACTACGATCCCAACAAATTATGAAATAGGCGTTTTATCCCGATATAAAAGTGCCAAAGGGATAAAAATAATATATCCTGCAAAAAGCATGATGGGTGCTAAAGTTAAACTTTGAAAGCTATTAACCTCACCACTTGCCATCACAAAATATCCAATGATAATCAATAATAGTCCAATCCCAAAATATATATAATTATATTTTGAAAATGACCATGTCTCAAAAAGACGTCCATTTTGCGTATCACTGGATTGCTTAAATAGTTTGCTCATAACGACGGCGAAATTAAAGGAATAATAGCGCTGTCCAAAAACATTTTTATTAGAATATGACTTTTTTTGATCCGAGTATAAATTACTGTGATTTTATAAATTGACATACGCTTCAATAATTAGATAAATTCGCCCCCCTAAAATGGGATATTTAGAAAGCTATAAACATAAGTTTCTTTTCGGAGCAAGATTCACCATTAGTCTGTTGATTATCGTGACTATGTGGATCCTTTTTTGGCCACAAGCACGCCACGAAGAACATACCCGACACAAAATAACAAAAGGAGCCTCCTTGCAGGAAGTAAGTCATGGATTGTTGGATAAAGGGATAATATCAAATGAACGGACATTTCTAATGGCTGTTCATTTGCTTGGACATGAAAAAAATATTCAAGCTGGCGTATTTCAGTTTAGGAATATATCAAATCACTACACTTTAATTGATCAACTGGTCAATGGCACGCCAGAAAGAAAGAGAATTATGATCCCTGAAGGGCTCAACATGTCACAAATTGCTAAAGTATTTGTCGAAAAGTTAGGATTTTCTGAAGAGCAATTTTCCGCATTAACTATGAACAAAATATTTATAAATAGTTTAGGAATTAAAGGTGAATCATTAGAAGGGTATTTATTTCCAGATACCTATTTATTTTTTGAAGGAGATTCTCCTGAATCTGTGATAAAAACCATGGTTAAACAATATCAATCCATTTGGACTTCAGAATTTAATGATCGGTTGGCAAGTATGAATATGAGTGAGAAAGAAATTCTCACCTTAGCTTCTATCATCGAGGGGGAAGTGATTTACAACAGTGAAAGACCGATTATTTCTGGCGTGTATCACAATCGCTTAAGAATGGGAATGAAGTTGCAAGCTGATCCCACCATTCAATATATTATTTTGGATGGACCGAGGCGCTTGTTGAATAAAGATCTCAAGATAAGATCACCTTACAATACGTATTTAAATAATGGATTGCCACCAGGACCCATCAACTCCCCCGGCAAAGAATCCATACGTGCTGCATTATATCCTAATGAGCATGATTATTTATTTTTTGTTGCAAAAGGAGATGGAAAACACACATTTACCACGAATGAAAAAGATCATCTAAAAGCAAAAAAAGTATTTCAAAAAATCAGAAGAGAATTGAAAAGGAAGAAAAATATATGAGTCTAAAAGATCTAAATAAAACCCAAAAAGCAGCCGTTGAAGCGATTGAGGGATCGGTTTTGATTTTTGCCGGTGCAGGCAGTGGTAAAACCCGCGTATTAACGCACAAAATGCATTATCTCATAGAAGGTGGACATTATAAACCAGAAGAGATTTTGGCCGTGACGTTCACCAATAAAGCAGCGAGCGAAATGAAATCTCGTGTGGCGAGTATGCTTGGGCAAAAAGACCTGAATATTAATATAGGCACTTTTCATTCAATTTGTGCGCGATTGTTAAGAAGTGAAATCAGTATTTTGGGTTATAGTCGACATTTTGCTATTTATGATGTGCAAGATCAATTGGACTTAATGAAAATCGTTTTGGCAGAATTGAATGTTCCAAAAGATATGCTTAGTCCGAACATGGTTCGAAATCAAATTTCTCAGTATAAAAGTAAAATGATTACCCCAAAAGCTCAGGCAAGAAAAGCACGAAATAAATTTGATAAATTGGTGGCTGATGTTTATAAAGCATATCAGGATAAATTAAAAGAAAATGATGCTTTAGATTTTGATGATTTATTATTAAAGCCATTGGAACTATTTGATAAGAATCCACATATTTTGACTAAATATCAAAATATGTGGAAATATATTTTGGTGGATGAGTATCAAGATACGAACCGTCCCCAGTATGAATTTCTAACTCTATTGTCAGAACAACATGGTCAAATAACCGTGGTTGGAGACGATGATCAATCCATTTATGGCTGGAGAGGAGCGGATGTTACTAATATCCTAAATTTTGAGAAGTTTTTCCCTTCTTGCCGTGTTTTTACCTTAGAAAAGAATTATCGATCCACCCAGCAAATTTTAGAAGCGGCCATTTCTGTCGTCGGGAAAAACGTCCAAAGAGCCGAAAAACAACTCGTTGCGGCTTGTGGAGAAGGAGAGCCTCTTGCACTTATTGAAACGGTGGATGAATTGGAAGAAGCGGATGCGATTGTTTCGGCTTTAGAAAAAGAGATAAAACTCAAGAAAAGAACCTTCAATCATTTTGCTATTTTATATCGAACAAATGCTCAATCAAGAGCTTTAGAAGACAGCCTTCGAAGAATCGGAATTCCTTACAATATTGTGGGTGGCATTCGCTTTTATAATCGAAAAGAAGTGAAGGATGTCATTGCCTACTTGCGATTATTGATGAATCTGAAAGATACAGTTTCCCTTAGACGCATCTTGAATTTCCCAACAAGAGGAATTGGAGTTAAAACCATTAACAAATGTGTTGCTAAAGCGGAAGAAGATAAGATTGAACTTTTCGATGTTTTTAAGACGCCAACGGAAATGCACATCCGTGGAAAACAATCTGATGCTTTGGCGAAATTTTACACCGTAATGATGAAATATCATGAGCTACGTCATACCTTGAGCCCCAACGAATTATCCAGAAGTTTGGTGGAAGAAGTGGGCATCTTAAGCCATTTTAAAAATTCCAATGATCCGGAAGATCGGGAACGATATGAAAATGTAATTGAATTGCTTAATAGTATCGATGCCTATTGTGAGCGGAACAAAGATGCCACATTAAATCAATTTTTAGAAGAGGTATCTTTACTTTCTGATATTGACCATTGGAATGATGATGACAATCGAGTGACACTCATGACCATTCATTCTTCGAAAGGGTTAGAGTTCCCAGTCGTGTTTGTAGCTGGCTTAGATGATGGCCTTTTCCCCTTGTATAATGCCTTACAAACAGAGAAAGGTATAGAGGAAGAACGGCGATTATTTTATGTGGCTCTCACCCGCGCGGAACAGCGGGTCTATTTATTGTATGCCACCAATCGAAGACGAATTGGCGCGGAAGTTGCTTCTGGATTAGTGTCGCGGTTTGTGAAAGAGATTCCTGAAAAATACCTTGAACGTTTGTCTTTTTCATCGGCTTTAACACGGAAAGTAATCGGTGGCGCTGCACGAAAATATACACGCACAAAACTGAGCCGAACCGTAACGGCATTTGATGATTTTCGCGTGGGAGATAAGGTAAGTCATGCCATCTTCGGTTCAGGACAAATTATGGCGCTCAGCGGAACAGGTGAAAACCAACGCGTCGGCGTGGTTTTCCATGATGGTGTAAAGAAAAAGCTCATCGTTAAATACGCTAATTTGACGAAAGTATAAAATCTCTTGCAAATATCTGAGCGCATTGAGTATTAGATTTTTTTAAGGATTCGTTAATTCACATTACTTCCTTTTATCTAAATTAAAATTGTAGTAATATGGTATGAGACTCATTCGCAATAAGAAAGGATTATGGCCATGGAGACTAGAACATTAAAGCAAATTTTGCATAAAGAAGGATTTCGATATACGCCACAGCGACAGATGGTGTGGGATACCTTAGGTAAAATGGGTGGACACCACGATTGTGAAGAAATTTATGACGCCCTTAGAGAAAAGGGAAATCGAGTTTCGCGAGCAACCGTATATCGCACCATAGAAGTTTTAGCGCGGAATGGTCTTTTGAAAAAATTAGAAGTGGGCGATGGCGTAGCCAGGTATGAAGTGAGAAATGAGGATGAGCACCACGATCACATGATTTGTCTTGAGACTGGAGATATTATTGAATTTTATGATAAAGACTTAGAACGCTTGCAGGAAGAAATTGTCCAAAAACATGGTTATACTTTAGTTCGTCATGTGCATCAATTGTTTGTCCGTAAAAAATCATGAAATTGACAGATTTAAATGTAGATGAAATTGCTTTTATTGCTTCAATGGATGGCGATTCAGATTTTACAGCTCGGCTCATGGAAATGGGATTTGCTAAAGATTTACAAATTCGTATGGTTAAAAAATTTCCATTTAAAGGACCGATACAAGTTCGTATTCGGAATTTTTTATTATCACTCCGTTATGATGATGCGGCTAAAATTCAGCTGAAAATAAAATGACATTTACCAATCAATGGATTGCCTTAACCGGAAATCCCAATTCAGGAAAAACCGCCTTATTTAATTTATTAACGGGATTAAATCATAAGGTTTCAAATTATCCAGGCATCACCGTAGAAAGAAAATTAGGCAGAGGAAAATTTGCTAATCACAAAATCGATATTTTGGATTTACCTGGGACGTATAGTTTAATCCCAGAATCCAAAGATGAAAGTATTGTGGCATCCGAAGTAAAGCAATGGATATTGGAGGAAGATAAGCCATCCTTAATTATTTCCGTTGTAGATGCATCCAATTTAAATCGTAATTTATATTTAACAAGCCAATTGCAGGATTCAGATATCCCTGTAATTATCGTCTTGAATATGATGGATATTGTTCGCTCCAAAAATATTGAATTAGATTTAGACATGATTCAAAATGAATTGAGTCCTCAAACGATTATTCCACTTTCAGCAAGAACAGGCGAAGGCATTTCTGAATTAAAGAAAGCAATTTTAGTGGCTTTAGAAAAACCGCAGACAGCCCAAAAATTTCCAATTTCTTTGCCAGAGCCCGTTTCCAAAGCCATCAATCCACTGCGTTCTTATTTGCAAAAACGCCATGATTTGTCTGAGAGACAAGCCATAGGAATTGCTTTAAGAGAAGTGACAAATCAATCCAAAGATGTTTCATTTTTAGATAGTGAAGGCGAGGATCTTCGCAAAAATGCCTGTGAGCAATTGGGGGCGATTGGATTTCCCTGTCATACTTTAGAGCCGACGATTCGTTTTTTATGGTTAGATAAAGTTATTCAACAGGCAGAGATTGAAGTGCAGGTAAAATCTCGCAGCGAAAAAGTGGACACATTTTTGACTCATCCTTGGTTGGGACCTCTAATTTTTGTCAATTTATTGTATTTCATTTTTCAATCTATTTTCACCTGGGCATCTTATCCTATGGATTGGATTGACGGGGGAATCACTTGGATTGGTGGATTCGTAACAACCGTTTTCCCCGCGGGGCTTCTCAGAGATTTAATGGTTGAAGGCATCATTGGAGGCGTGGGTGCGGTGGTGATATTTTTGCCCCAAATTCTAATCCTCATGTTCTTTTTAACTTTATTGGAAGATACAGGATATATGGCACGTGTCGCGATTATGTCTGACAAACTTATGACAAAGTTAGGATTACATGGACGATCGGTTTTGCCTTTGATGAGTGGATTTGCTTGTGCCATTCCCGGAATTATGGCCACGCGAACAATCGATAGTTGGAAGGAACGGCTTATTACCATGCTGGTTTTACCCTTGATTTCTTGTTCGGCTCGCTTGCCTGTGTACGCTCTGATGATTGGCGCTTTTGTTCCAGCCGTAAGTGTTTGGAAAATTTTCAATTTGCAAGGATTGACCATGGTGCTCATGTATTTTTTGGGCACAGCAACTGCTTTAATTTTGTCCTTAGTTTTTAGTCGATGGATTAAAGTTGATCAGAAAAAAACATTCATTATGGAATTGCCTCCTTATCGTGTGCCTGTGTTTCGATCTGTGTTGAGCCAAGTCTATGTGCGAGGAAAATTATTTGTTTCTGGCGCAGGAAAAATCATTATGGTCGTTTCAATCATCCTGTGGTTTTTAGCCTCATTTCCCAAATGGGAATCCAATGGAGAAACAGGTCAATCGATTACAGAGAGTTATGCCGCAAAAATCGGCCATAGTATAGAGCCGATCATTGCACCTTTGGGCTTTGATTGGAAAATTGGTATCGGACTCATTACTTCATTCGCCGCACGGGAAGTTTTGGTCAGCACCATGGCGACCATTTATAATGTGGAGGAAGAGGGAGACGAGTTGATTAATTTAAGTGATGCATTAAAGAATGATATAAACCCGAAAACAGGTTTGCCCGTTTATTCGCCCTTAGTCGCTTTATCTTTAATGATATTTTATGTTTATGCGGCCCAATGTATGGCTACTTTTGCCATCGTTCGCAGAGAAACAAATTCGTGGAAATGGCCATTATTCATGATTGGATATATGACATTCTTGGCTTACGGTGCTTCGCTTATTGTATATCAAGGCGGATTACTTTTAGGCTTTGGATAATAACCACCTTTCTGTGTCATGCTGACAGAAAGATAAATTCCATTCTGACGACCATCGGGAGGAAGAATCTTCTGTCGTAACTTTAGAATATTTTTTAGACAAAACTCAGGTTGCATTCAAGGAAGATTCTTCGTCGTATTCGCCTCAGAATAACTACAGTTTTTTGTTATCCTCAAATTTTTAAAAGAATATATCCGAATCAATCTTTGGCATTTAATTTGTAAACAAATAAATCAGGTCATTCTGAAAAAGCGCAGCGAATGAAGAATCGCCTCACGTAATTGACGATATTAAAACGATTTCAATAAGAATAATTAGAATTATTCAAAGAAAATTCCTCGTTGGGATGAATATTACTTATTCAGAAAATGAGGTATTTCACTCGGAATGACGTATTCTTTTTTTACTCCAAATTAGACTTAACAACTGTCTTCGCATAACGTTTTTAGAAAAACAAAAGATTTAGTCGGTGTTTCGTCTGCTTGTGTATAGTGAGTAGATTGATACATTGCTAAAGCAGCTGTGTTTTTAGGCAGCACATTTAATCTTGCTGTCAGGTAGCCATTTTCTTTGATAAGCTCTTCTGCTTCGGAAAGGAGTTTTAGTCCATAGCCTTGTTTTCGATGTGATTGGGCAACAAACAAATGAAAAATGTGCCCCAACTTTTTATCCGGATAGGGTTTCATGCTTATATGCCCTACGATCCAATTTTCTACACTTAAAACCAAGGTAAAGATAGAGTCATCTTGGTAATGAGCATTGACCCAATGATTAAAAGAGAAGGGATATTTTGTTTGGGGAGAGGTCAGGTTTAAATCTTTGGGATTTCGGAACCATTCACTTAAGCAGGATTTGAGAATGGAAAGATCTTTGTTTTTGTGATAAGACATTTGTTTTATTTCGTAATTCATGAAGAGAAATTAGGTGAAAATTAATTGGAGAACAAAAATTCTCATTCCTTGACTTATGGGTTCGTTTGTAGGGAAAATCAAGCCCTATGAAACCCATAAGTACAATCATTAAATTCAAAGAAGGGGAAAAAATTCAAGGATTCTTTCTCTGTTCAGAGAAACATCTACGACACACGCGCTCTGGAGATTTGTATTTAGATATCACGTTGCGAGATCAAACGGGACAAATCAACGGCAAAATTTGGGATAAAGTCTCAGATTTGAATGAACTATTTTCTTCTGGTGATGCGGTGGTTGCTTCCGGGAAAGTGGAATCTTTTATGGAACGTCCTCAATTGATTATCCAAAAAATTAAAACAGCCACTGTTAAAGCCTACGGGAAATATGGTTTTGATCCTGCAAAAGTGGTGCCGGCTTCTCGACGGAACCCAGATAAAATGTGGGAAGAAATAATTCAAATTATCAAGGCAATGAAAGATAAAAATCTTCAACAATTGGTGTCCAAAATTTACCGGCAGCATAAAAAGAAAATCTTGACCCATCCCGCTTCAGTCAAAATGCACCATAATTATCGATCTGGATTTATGGAACACATTTTATCCATGGCACGGATTGCAAAGAAGTTAGGCGCTCATTATAAAATGGATAAAGACTTACTCTTAGCTGGCGTATTTTTGCATGATATTGGAAAAATACGTGAAATTAATTCTGAATATGAAGCTGATTATACGGATGAAGGTAAGCTCATTGGACATATTTCTATTGGACGGCAAATGGTCCATGATGAAATCAAAAATATCAAGAAATTCCCATCCGAATTGGCATTAAAAATCGAACACATGGTTTTGTCTCATCAAGGGAAATATGAATGGCAAAGCCCAAAAAAGCCAAAATTTCGCGAAGCCCTTTTGCTTCACATGATTGATAATTTGGATGCGTCTATCAATCTTATGGATATTGCTATTGCGGAAGATCAAGAAGAGGGGAAATTTACGTCAAGGCGAAATTATTTTCGTATTCCCATTTTAAAGGATTCGGATGGAACTGAATAATTTGGTAAAGGCGGCGATATTTTCCGCTTTGGCCATCGCATTGGGATACGCATTTTTATTCGTCCCAAATATCGAATTTATTACCGTGATTGTATTTTTAGCAGGGATGACCCTCGGGAAAAAATGGGGAATGATGGTTGGAGGCACGTCCATGTTTATTTTTTCTGCTATGAATCCAATGGGATCAGGATTGATTTATCTACCCTTGCTAATTGCACAAGTTTTTGCCATGCTAATCATTGGTTTAATCGGTGGAATGCTCAAACCTATTTTTACCTTTAATAATCGCTTAAAATTTCAAATTATTTTGGCTGGTTTTTCTGGCCTAGTTTGTGCATTGATTTATGATATTTCAACCAGCATTGCTTATCCCATTTCTGTAGGTTATGGCATCAAACAAACGATAGGGTATATTGTATCTGGACTATTATTTACGCTTGTTCATCAAGCTTCAAATATGCTGATATTTTCAATCGTTGTCCCCAAATATTTACGTATCTCATGAAATTTTGGATTCTGCTCATTTCTTCATTTCTCTGTGCTGGAGAAACGTGGATAACGCCCATAGATTTGGGTGGACATTATGGATTAGCATCGGAAGACGGGAGAGCAATATGGAATCAAGATTGGGAATCTGGTCCATTTTTATTTGACGGCACATTTGCTCATTATCCTGCTCGATACGGTCCGTGGATTCAGAAAGGGAGACAAGCCACATTTTCTGATACTTTAGCGGATACGGTTCTTGTAGATTCTTGGTTTAACTATGAACAAGGAGATTATAATTATGATGCTTTGGATTTGGGATTAAACACTTTAGGCGAAAAGCGTAAAATCTCCCTCAATGCTTACAAAAGGTCATTTCCTGGACACATAAATCAATACGCCATTGAAGGGGGATCGAGTCGCCCAACCCAGCAATCGTATGGCATTCAATATCAATCGAAAGATGAAAGACAATCTCTGTGGGCTGGCTTCGGGCAATTTGTAACTCATAATGGCATTCCAGATTCAGCGAGTTTAGGCGAGCTCACATCGGCTATGATTTTGTCTGCTCTCCACTGGAAAAAATCTGGAGAGAAAACATCGGTATCTTTGTCTTTCAACCAATTTCAAAATCAACGAAAACTAAAACACAGTCAATTTGGATTTTCAGGAAATCATTTTCTCAATCGGAATCGAATCTCTCTTGAATTATCGCGAAATTACAAATGGGACATTCAATATTTTTTTGGCATGAAGCATCATGCCCGTTCTTTTATGGATTCCACCACAAAAATTCAGGAATGGCAAGAAATCTATGATGAAATTAAGGTGAAAGGATTGTCGCTTAAATCGGGATTTGTCCAATCTCCATTTAGCGATAGAGAAGCAATTTATGATTTAAAATATGAGCATCAATTCTCCCAATTTCATTTGATTGGAGAAATATCCAAAACAATGGTTCCGAGGCAAATTACACTGTGGTCTGGGAAAAATAATTTCATGGAAACATGGAAAAAGAAGCGAATTCAATTGTCGTATCTAAGCAAACAAATTTCCCTTTTTTCTGAGTTTGGAAACCAAGCTTCAAATCGATGGCTCAGTAACGAAACGTCTTTTGAAAATCAATTTAATACATTCAATTATTATACGATTTCGTCAAATATTAAATTGTGGAGAACATTCGCTTTTGATGGAAGTATCACCGCTGTGGATTCTGTGACTTTTTTGAACGATGGAGCGGGACAAAAAATTAAAGCGTCCATTTCGGGACAAAATTGGATTTTCTCTGAGACTATGGATTTTCGATTTTCTTTGTCTGTCAATGGATGGCTGAATCGCTCTGATGCATTTCAATTCGATTATTTATCGGGAGAAATGAGACAGAATCTTTCTCCAGAAAATTTGAATGATATATGGCTTTTGAATTTTGAGATCGAAGCCATCGTTTCCACATTTACAATTCGATACACCATGAAAAACTTATTGGCCTTTTTTGATGCTGAAAATCAAAGTTATCGTTATACATTTCATGACGGTTTTCCAGCCTTTGGACGACAAATGACAATCGGCGTGGAATGGCATTTTGACAACTAATCAAATCGCGATATGAAAAAAATATTATTCCTCATTACAATTTATTCCATGCTTATTGCATCGGACATTTACCAGAAGGAATTACCCATTGGATTGACAGCTGAAGAGCAAAGTCGAATCCATGAAATCAATCAAATGGGAAGAAGCACAGACCCGCCTCCTTTACCCATTCGCAATATCGCAGAATACGAGCGTATGTCTGGCATTTTGATTCGCTATCCTTTTGGGATTTCCACAGATTTGATTCGAGAAATGGCGGAAGATGTGATTGTCTATTGTTTGGTGAGTTCAGGACAGCAATCTTCAGCTCAATCCACAATGGTGAGTGGAAATGTGAATATGGAAAATGTAGAATTTGTCTTGGGAAATACAGACTCTTATTGGACGCGAGATTATGGCCCATGGTGGGTTGTGGACGGAAATCGTGATGTGTCTGTGGTTGACTTTACCTATAATCGTCCACGCCCAAATGATAATGATGCGCCGACTAAAATGTCCACCTTACTTGGCACTCCCTATTTCGCTTCGGATGTGATTCATGCTGGCGGGAATTATATGACAGATGGCATGGGGATTTCCGCATCAACTTTATTGGTGGTGGAAGAAAATCCAGATTTAAGCGAGGAACAAATTGAGACCCTATTTCAATCTTATTATGGAATTGATTCGTATCATTTATTGGACGACCCAACGGATACTTATATCGATCATATTGACACTTGGGCGAAATACCTTTCACCTGGAAAAGTGATGATTCGGGAAGTGCCGGAATCTCATGCACAATATGATGAAATCGAGGCAAGCGTAACATATTTTGAAACTAGCATGAATGTTTGGGGCGAGCCTTGGGAGATTGCAAGAATTTGGACACCCAATAATGAGCCTTATACGAATTCACTTATTTTGAATGAAAAAGTCTTGGTGCCGGTTACAAATAGTCAGTGGGATGATGAGGCGATTGCATCTTATCAAGAAGCCATGCCTGGATATGAAATTTTGAGTTTTACCGGCTCGTGGGAATCAACGGATGCGCTTCACTGTCGAATTAAAGGAATTCCCGATTTGGAGATGATTCAGATTTTTCATAATCCTATGGATGATTCAACAGAATCTGAAACACAAGGATATTTGATAGAAGCGGAAATCGACGCGCTAAGCGAATCTGGATTAGTGGAAGATTCGGTAAAAACATTTTGGAAAGGGGAAAACGATGATACTTGGTCAATTCTGCCCATGTTTGGCAATGATGTCCCTGAAGATCTAGATTATCGATTTACCTATATTCCGCCACTAAGCTCTACCACAACTATCCAATATTACATTGAAGCTCAAGATCAAACAGGGAAGATTGAAAAATGTCCTATCGGTGGATATTATGAATTTTTAGCCCTTCCTACCGATGCATGTAATGAATGGATTTTGGGCGATTTAGATCATGATTTGAATTTGGACATTACGGATGTATTACTTTTGGTGGACTACATCTTATTTGATGATTCTCCTGGTTTATGTGCTGAGTCGGTTGCGGATGTGAGCGAAGATGGGAATCATGGTTTTATAGATATTTATATGCTTATCAATGAAATTATGAATCCTTCTACAAATCAATAATGAAAATTCCAAAAGTGTACGAACCCACAACGGTGATCACCGATTTGATTTTGGCTTTGATGGGTTTCGTCTTTGGCTACCATCTTCTTTTAATTTACGGTGAACGTGGTTTTGATTTTCATTTTTATTGGGCTTGGGGATTTATTGTCACGGGTTTAGGGGCATTTTTTGGTGCAACGAGCCATGGCTTTGGTCCACATTTTACTACCCTGATAAAAAATATATTATGGAAAGGGACCATGCTTTTTATCGGGCTTTCGGGATGGTTCTTTGCCATGGGAACCGCCATATTTATATTATCTCCATCTGTATTTGATCTGGTCCGTTGGATTCTTATTGTCTCCATAATTGTATATATGGTTTACGTATTTAGAGATGATCGTTTTATCATAGCAATTCGATATTATTTTCCCTTGATGATTTTCATCATGCTGGAAATGCTTTATCAATTTTCAATCGGATATTCAATGGGTTCCGCTTATGTCGCCGTGGGCGTTTTGGTGTCTTTGGCAGGGGCTGGTGTCCAAGCCAGTGAATTTTCTATTCATGAACATTTTAATCATAACGATCTATTTCATGTGATTCAGATGATGGGCATGATTTTTATGTATCTCGGTGGGTTGGACATTGGGATGTATGTAAATTAATCCTGTCATTTTAACGCTTGAGATTACCCCTCATTTTCCAATTTCGAATTCCCGAAATCTTCTATAAATTCAAAGTCTAATTTTGTGGAGAGTCACATCAATTTAGACAAATATATTATGAACCATTTGGAGAAAAAGTGAAAATAGATATCAAAGAAGTAAATGCCTTTACCCGAGAATTCAGTATCGATATTCCTTGGGAGGAATTAGAATCCGATTTTAATGCATCCATGAAAGCTTTCAATAAGAAAGTGAAAACGCCAGGATTCCGTCCTGGAAAGATGCCAAAAGATAAATTATTAGCTCAATATAAACCGAATATTGAAGCGGAATTCATGGAAGATAATTTTCAAAAATATTATGCGATGGCATTACAAGAAGAAAATTTAATGCCTGTCAATCAAGCAGAAATCAAAGATGTACATTTTCATTACGAAGCTCATTTTTCTTTTGTGGCTATTTTTGAAATCGAGCCAGAAATTGATCTTCCTAAAATGAAGAAAAATATGTTAAAAGTTCAAAAAACGACTTATGTTTCGGATGAACAAGATTTGAAAGATGCGATTGCTCAACTTAAAAAGTCTAAAGCCCGAATAGAAACGGTGGAAGAGGGAGCTGTTGAGGGAGATTTTATCATTTGTGACCTTCAAAAATTAGATGAAAGTGGTGTAGCCATCATTGGAAAGAAATTTGAAGATCAATACCTTAAAGTGGGACATGGATCATTTACAGACGACCAAAAAGACAAACTCATTGGACTAAAATCTGGCGGAACGGCACGCATGACCATCCCTGAAAATAAAGAGGGTAAAACAGGCGAATATGATTTAACGGTAAAAAATGTGGAGAGAGAAGTCTTGCCCGATTTGGATATGAACTTTATCAAATTAGTGGATCCAGATAGCAAGGATGAGGAAGCTTTTCGCAAAAATATTACAGAAAAAATCGATGAAAATTTCGCAGAACGTTCCATGGAAGCTTATGAGCGGGATATCACAGATACTTTTATCGAAAAGACAGATCCAGCATGTCCACCCAGTATGGTTGAGTCCTATTTAGGTAATCTTGTGGAGGATGTGAAAAAGCAAAATAACGGTGAGCCTTTAGATGAAGAAAAAGTCAAAGAAACTTATCGCCCTCTGGCGGAACGAAATCTTAAATGGTATTTAGTTCGGAAAGCCTTAATGCGGCAAGAAGAATTAAGTATTGATGCTAAAGAAGCGGAAGCAAAAGTGGATGAATTGGTGGAGAAATCGCCACAAAGTGAAAAAGAAATCCGTAAATTTTATAAAAAACCAAGTAATATACGCCATTTGGAAGACGATTTAATGGAAAAGAAAATTTTAGCTGTTTTAGAAAATTACACTAAAGTAAAAGAAGTAAAAGTCGCAACTAAAACACTTCGTGGAGAAGGAGCATCATCATGATGGATATGGATAAAATACTTAGCCAACTCGTGCCAATGGTTGTTGAGCAAACGGGACGCTCAGAACGTGCTTTTGATATTTATTCTCGATTATTGAAGGAACGGATTATTTTTTTAGGAACGCCAATAGATGATAATGTATCTTCCTTGATTATTGCTCAATTATTATTTTTGGAAGCAGAAGATTCTGAAAAAGATATTTCTCTTTACATCAATTCTCCTGGTGGTGTGATTTCTTCTGGTATGGGCATCTATGATACCATGAACTACATTAAACCAGATGTGGCAACGATTTGTATGGGGCAAGCAGCAAGCATGGGTGCATTTCTCTTAGCGGGAGGCGAAAAAGGAAAACGGTCTGCTTTGCCAAACTCACGGATTATGATTCATCAGCCTTTGGGGGGCGCAGAAGGGCAAGCGATCGATATTAAAATTCAAGCAGATGAAATTATGCGAATCAAATCTGAATTAAATAAAATTTTGGCGAAAAATACAGGCCAAGCCCTTAAGAAAATTGAAAAAGATTCAGACCGAAATTTTTTCATGAATACGAATGAAGCAAAAAAATATGGTATTATTGATACCATTTTAAAAACAAGGAAATAGACATGCCAGAAGGTAATATCCGTCGTGATGAATATAATCCTGATTTACAGGAAACCCCGCCAGAAGAGAAAAAGCAGATAACGCTTCAAAAGCCACTCAAATTAAAAAAATTCCTGGATACATATATTGTGGGGCAGGATCAAGCCAAAAAAGCAATTGCTGTGGCGGTTTACAATCATTATAAACGGATTGTCCATCATGCTTATTCTAGCGACATTGAAATTGATAAAAGTAATATTCTCATGATTGGTCCAACAGGAACGGGAAAAACTTTATTGGCCCAAACCTTAGCACGAACACTATCTGTTCCTTTTGCCATTGCGGATGCCACTACACTCACAGAAGCGGGGTATGTGGGAGAAGATGTAGAGAACATCTTGGTTCGTCTTCTTCAAGTGGCTGAGTATAATGTGCCATTGGCAGAAAAAGGTATTATCTATATTGACGAAATTGATAAAATTGGCAGACGAGGTTCTAATGCTTCTATTACCCGAGATGTATCAGGAGAAGGGGTTCAGCAAGCGTTACTCAAGATTTTAGAAGGAACGATTAGTTCTGTGCCACCCAAAGGGGGTCGAAAGCATCCTGAACAAAATTTGATTCACGTAGATACAAAAAATATTCTTTTTATTTGTGGCGGGTCTTTTTCTGGATTGGATGAGATTATTGAAAAGAGATCAGGCAAGAATGAATTGGGTTTTAAGTACAGTGAAAAGAAATCAGAAACCCTTATCCAGACGCCAGGTATTAATGAAGTGCGACCGGAAGATTTGATTGCATTTGGCATGATTCCAGAATTGGTAGGACGATTGCCCGTTGTTACCTCGCTGAAGGAATTGAGTGAGGATGAATTGTTACAGATATTATTGAATCCGAAAAATGCCTTAGTCAAACAATATAAAAAATTATTTTTCCTTGAAGGGATAACATTAGAATTTGAAGCAAAGGCTTTAAAAGCAGTTGTTAAAAATGCTATAGAACGAAAAGCGGGAGCTCGTGCACTCCGATCTGTGATGGAAGAAATGTTACTAGATTTGATGTTTCACATCCCTGAAATGGAAACGATTGAAAAAGTCGTAATTACAGAAGATTTTGTTCTAAAGGGAAAAGAGCCAAATTATCATCATAAACGGAAATCAGCGTAGGAGTGGGTGATATGGAAAAAAGATTGAATCAAAAAATAGCTATTATCACAGGAGCGGGTCGTGGTATTGGGCGTGCAACTGCAGAAAAATTTATCACAGAAGGCGCGATTGTCATACTCGCAGAATTTGATGAAAAAAGTGGACAAGATTCGGCTGATGCTTTAGGCGATAATGCTCATTTTATTCAAGTTGACGTAAGTCAAGAATCGAGTGTTAAAGCAATGTTCGCATCCATAAAAAAACAATTTGGGCGTGTGGATATTCTCGTGAATAATGCAGGAATTTTGATGGATTCTACTTTAGCAAAAATGGAGCTTGAACAATTTGAGAAGGTTATTAATGTGAACTTAAAAGGCGTTTATCTTTGCACACGATTTGCAGCTAAACTGATGAAAGAACAGCAATCGGGTGTGATTTTGAATGCTTCTTCTGTGGTGGCGCATTACGGTAATTTTGGACAAACCAATTATGTAGCAACCAAAACGGGTGTGATTGGAATGACAAAGGTTTGGGCAAGAGAATTAGCCAAAGATGGCATTCGTGTGAATGCGGTTGCTCCCGGATTTATCAAGACGGAGATGACAGCTGGCATGCCTGAAAAAATTATTAGCATGATGGGAGAAAAAGTCCCACTCAAACGATGGGGAGAATCGGTAGATATTGCCAACGCGTACTGCTTTTTAGCCAGCGATGAAGCGTCTTATATCAATGGGCATACCTTGAATGTGGACGGTGGTGTTGTTGTCTAATGGCTGAAAATATACTCATTATATCTTCCACCTCTGGAAATAATTTTACCTTAGCAAAAACACTCAACGATAAATTAGAAACATTCAATATCTCACCTAAAATTTTAAATTTAGAAGACTTTGAATTGCCATTATTTAAGCCGGGTGTCAAGGCCTCTTCGGCGACAATCGAAAAGTTAACCCAGCATTTTGTAAAGGCGGATGGATTCATTTTTTGTTCTCCAGAGTATAATGGAGGGCTTACGCCTATTTTGACGAATGCTATTACCTGGATTTCGACAGGAACGGACAACTGGCGTGATGCTTTCAATGGAAAAGCCTGCCTCATCGCTACTTTTAGTGGTGGTCCAGCGACACGATTTTTGGCTTCTTTTCGAACGCAATTAGAGTATCTTGGAATGCTTGTTATGCCAAGGACCATTGCTACGAATAATTACTCACCCTTAAAGGATGAATCGGTGGAAAAAACCTTAAAACAATTTTTATCACACGTATAAAAAAAAGGCTCGAAAGAGCCTTTTTTATTATTGATTACTTTTTGAATTAACTGATTTTGATCGTCCGTGTTTCGGGCTGGACAATTTCAGATTTTGGCAATTCGATTGTCAAAACACCATTTTTGAATTTTGCATTGATTTTGTCTTCTTCCACATTTTCAGGTAATCGGAAGCTCCGACAAAAAGCACCACTCTGTCTTTCTCTGACATGAAAAGTATCGTTTTCAATTTCAGATTTATCTTTCCGTTCTCCTTTAATGCTAAGCACACCATCATGGATTTCCAGGGACACATCTTTTTTTGATAGTCCAGGAATATCTGCATGAAGAGAGAATATTTTATCGTTTTCCTCTACATCAACTGAAGGTGCCCAGTGATTAAGTGATACGCCATAATCATTATCAAAAAAATGATTAAACATTTGATCGAATGAGTTTGTGAGTTCTGTTCTTGGTTTCCATTTTACTAAAGTCATGATTGACTCCTTTTCTTTTTATTTTTTTAAAAACTTTCACTTTCTTAGCTCAAAAGTTCTGCCAAAGTCAAGATAAGGTAATATTGCCATAGGCATCTGAATATATGGCGTAAACGAGCAATCATTTAGATTTATGATATGCCACATAGGCGTAAAGAACTGAGTGATACGTATAAGAATTAGGGAAAATCTCATTTTTCTTAGTATTCCTCCCGTTGGATTGAGAAATGATATTCGCTAATTTCATACCTTAAATATGGGAGAAATCATCGAAATGAATTCATTAGCGTTATTTGGGGGAAACCCTATTCGGACAGAACCATTTTCATCTTGGCCAAGACCAACGACAAAAATGGAATCTCATTTAATGTCTACTTTAAACAATGATGGTTGGGGTGTTGGAAGCCAAGTTAATCGTGAGTTTTGCTCTGCCTTTTCTGATTTTCAAGAAGCGAAACATTGTATTACCGCCAATTCGGGCACGGCGGGACTTTGGGTCGCATTAAAAGCAGCTGGCGTCAAAGCTGGGGACGAAGTGATTGTTCCTGCTTATACTTTTATCGCCACAGCGTCTGCCGTTCTCATGGCAAACGGTGTCCCTGTTTTTGTTGATATTGATATCGAGACCGCCAATATGGATGCCAATTTGATTGAAGATGCCATTACGGAAAAAACAAAAGTTATTATGCCCGTTCATATCGGGGGAAATCCAGCAGATTTGGATGCAATTTTAGCCATTGGGAAAAAACACGGAATTGCTGTAATCGAAGATGCTGCACAAGCCCATGGCGCGGAATGGGATGGAAAAAAAGTAGGCGCACTCGGTTTGGGAGGCATGTTCAGTTTTCAAACCTCGAAAAATATGTCGGCTGGAGAAGGAGGTGCAATCATAACGAATGATGAAGCTTTTGCTGATGCGTGTTTTTCTTATCACAATTGCGGCCGCGTAAAGGGAGGAAAGTGGTATGAGCATTCATTCTTGGGTGGCAATTTCCGTCTCTCATCCTTTCAGGCGAGTATGCTATTATCTCAATTAGAAACGTTACCCTCAGAAATTGAAACACGGAATCAGAACCGAGCTATTTTAGATAAGGCACTCAATGAGATTCCTGGTATTACACCTCAAAAAATATTGGCAAAAGTGACACAATCCGCAAATCATATTATTATCAATCGATACGATAAATCGGAATTTCATGGCATCACCAGAGAAACTTTTTTTGCAGCCATGCAAGCGGAAGGTATTTTTACTTATCAAGGATATACGCCATTGTATCGTGAACAATTATTTATCACGAATACGGATGAATATCCCTGGCTAAAAGGATATGATTATGGAAATCTCAATTTTCCAAACACAGAAAAATTTGCGAATGAAGAATCCATCTGGCTACGTCAAAATCATTTGTTAGGGACTAAAGACGACATTCAAGATGTGATTAACGCTTTTGAAAAAGTAACGCAAGCCATGAATGAAAATCCAGAATTATTTCAACAATACGAGAAAGATAAAAAATGAACAAAATTGAAATTGATTTAAAACAATTATTAAGTGCGGTCGATGTTTCTGCCGATTGGGTCGGACTCAGAGAAGTGTACGAAAAAGTAACGCCTCGTATGATTCGAGATGGCGTGCCCGTTGCCAATGGCACTTATACAACGCAAGGCGTAATGGTGGAGGTCTTAGTCAATGGACAGTTTGGCTATTTTGGTACATCAAATATTTCAAAGCAAGGCATTTCAGATGCAGCACAAAAAGCCTATATGCAAGCAAAATTGGCATCAAAACATGCCTTAGTTTCGTTCACGGAAGCGGTAAGACCCGCTTTTCAAGGTAAATACCAATCTCCTTTTGTGAAAAATAGCGATACACTTTCTCCTGGCGAAATGAATGAAATGCTTTTAAAAATGAACGAGGCTTTAAAAGTTTCAGACAAGATTGTGAGTGCTAGCTCAATTTTTCAAATTATTGAAACTCAATTTAAATTTGTTAGCTCAAACGGAAGTGACATCACGCAAGATTTTCTACTCTTAGAAGCAGATATGTCCGCAACGGCTGTTGATGGCACCAATCAGCAAACCCGGACTTTTGGCGGAATGCGTGGCAATTGTAAGCAAATTGGCTTGGAGTATTTTGACCAAATTGATTTGATTGGAAAAGCGACTCAAATAGGCAGCGAAGCCATAGAACTTTTGGATGCAGACGAATGCCCTAGTGGCGAAATGGATGCCCTCATTGCGCCAGACCAAATGATGTTACAAATTCATGAAAGTGTGGGGCACGCCTTAGAAGTGGACCGTATTTTGGGTGATGAACGGAATTATGCTGGCTGGAGCTTTGTAAAATTAGAAGATTTTGGAAAATTACAATATGGCTCCGAACACATGAACATTACCTTTGATCCTACCGTTTCTGGCGAGTTTGCATCTTACGGATTTGATGATGGTGGATTAAAAGCAGAACGCCAATTTATTATCAAAGAGGGGAAATTACTTCGAGGCCTTGGAGGTATGGAAAGCCAAATGCGTTCGGGTGTAGAAGGCGTTGCTAATTTTAGAGCCAGTAATTGGAATCGAGCGCCGATTGATCGCATGGCAAATTTGAATCTTGAACCGGGTGATGCAAGTCGAGATGAAATGATTGCTTCAGTGGAAAAGGGCGTTTACATGGAAAGTAATCGTTCATGGTCTATCGATGATTATCGAAATAAATTTCAATTTGGCTGTGAGTATGGCAAACTGATTGAAAATGGAAAATTGACAAAAACAGTCAAAAATCCAAATTATCGAGGCATTTCCAATCCATTTTGGAATAGCTTAAAAATGGTGGGTAATCAAGATACATTTGGTATTTATGGCACACCCAATTGTGGAAAAGGAGAACCAAATCAAGTAATCCGCGTCGGACATGCTTCTCCTTTATGTCTATTTGAAAACATTCAAGTCTTTGGAGGTGCGTAAACCATGAAAGCTTACTTTAAATCAATTTCGAGCCGTTTGTTCGATGCTTTAAATGAGAACGAAACTTTATCTCTATCTTTTAGTGGGGAAAGCAGTCAATTTATTCGTTTGAATCAAGCAAAAATTCGTCAGACTGGCCTTGTGGATGATATGGATTTAGGTCTGAAAATGATTCATAATGGACGCACCGTTTCTGGTGGAATTACTTTATCGGGCCAAAAAGAGACAGATCAAAATCAAGCCTTAATGGCACTTGCCAGTCTTCGGGCAGAGATTATCCAAGTTCCGGAAGATCCTTACATTGTGATGCCCAAAGGAGTGCCATCTAGCGAGGAAATTCAAACGGCGAATGGTTTGCCTTTTGATCATGCTATTGATGCCTTGGTGCCAGCGATGGGCGATGCTGATTTGGTCGGGATTTGGGCTAGCGGAAAAATTTATCGTGGGAATGCCAATTCTTTAGGACAGTTTCATTGGTTTGAGACTGATTCTTTTTCTTTAGATTATTCTCTTGTTTCCTCCAATCATCAAATGGTAAAAGGGACTTTTTCAGGGCGAGATTGGTATCAAGCTGATTATGAAAAAAATATTGCTGATAGCTTGCATAAATTGAAATTAATGGAACAAAAAGCAGTAAAAGTAAAGCCAGGTGATTATCGCACTTGGTTTGAGCCGGCTGCTGTTTCTGACTTATTAGGCATGTTTTCTTGGAATGGTATTAGCGAAGGTGCGATTCAGCGAGGAAGTAGTAGTTTTGGAAAAATGCGTCATGAGGGTGTTGTCTTGTCTCCTCAATTTTCTGTATCAGAAGATTTTAATACAGGACTTGTCCCCAAATTTAATAGTATCGGAGAAGTAGCAAATCCAAAATTAAATTTAATTGAAGATGGAAAATTAAGACAAACATTAGTCAGTTCACGAACAGCTTCAGAATTTAATCTTGAATCTAATTTTGCTGATTCAGGAGAATATTTGCGTGCACCCAAAATGGCTTCTGGTAACATAAATGCTTCGTCGGTCGTCGAGACCATTGGTGATGGATTATTTCTGTCCAATATCCATTATCTAAATTGGAGCGATAATGCAGGCGGTCGTGTAACCGGCTTAACCCGTTACGCCTGTTTTAAAGTCAAAAATGGAGAATTAGTCGCTCCCATTGAAACCATGCGATTTGATGATACGTTTTATCGCTATTTTGGCACAGAATTAGAAGCCGTTGGCGATCAAACAAAAATCATTCCTGAAATTGGAACGTATGGCGGAAGAGATTTGGGTGGAACCGTTTGTCCGGGAATCTTAGTGAAGGCGTTCTCCTTAACCTTATAGAGTTTGTAAAGTCTCTAAAATTGAAAGTTTGTAAAGTCTCTAAAGTTGAAAGTCTGTAAAGTCGAAAGTCTGTAATTTGGGTTTCAAATGAAAATAAACAGTTTTGAAGATATTATTGCTTGGCAAAAAGCAAAAATAATGACTGTCGAAATTTACCAGTTATTTTCTGATAGTAAAGATTTCGGTTTTAAAGATCAAATCCAACGAGCAAGTGTTTCGGTCATGAATAATATTGCTGAAGGCTTTGAAAGAAAATCTAATAAAGAGTTTAGGCAGTATTTATATATAGCTAAAGGTTCATGCGGCGAAGTTAGGTCAATGTTATACTTAGCAAATGATTTAAAGAAAATTTCAGAAAAAGAATTTCAGCAATTATACAAGTTAAGTGTAGAAATTTCAAAAATACTCTCAGGTTTCATAAAAACTTTATAGACTTTCCACTTTCCGCTCACTAAACTTGTTCCATAGCATTATCATACATTTTAACCATACTTTCCCAATCAAATGGTTTGGCAATTGGATGAAAATGGGTGGCTCGAACTTGATCGATATTTTGGATAGCTTCAATTAGTTTTCGTTTTAAATCATCTTCATTTTCGTATAAATGTTCGCCATGCTGATCCGGTGAAAGCAACTCCGGATAAGTCAATCTATTAGGTAAAAGTGGCCAAGTGTCGCAATACATAGCTTCCATAACACTGGCACCAAAAAACTCTTGATTGGATGTCACAGGTATAATATCTGCTTTCCAAAGCCAGTGCGCATAATCAGCAAAAGAATCTGAAAAACCCCATTGGACAATTTGAGATTCGAATAATTTTTCTGCTTCCAAAAAGATTTCAGGGAATTGACTAAAATTCTCGCCTAAAACAGCCAGTTGAAAATCAAATCCATCTTCTTTCACTTTGCGTAAAACCGAGAAAAAGCTATCAGGATTTTTATCATATTCCCAACGATGATTCCACAGAATCAATGGGGTATTTCCATGAGATGTTTTGTGTACATCAAATTTTTGCAAATCCAATCCTAAATGGAGCAATCGGCTTTTTGCTTGAATCAAATCCACCGCATCCAATTCTTGATGATCTGGAAATTGACGAAGAAATGGGGGGAGGGCTTGCAGAAAAGAATCCATGTGAAATTCAGAATTAAAAAATACCGTATCCGCAGCGAGGGCGGAGGTAAAGTTGATAAACCCATAATGGGAATCTCGTTTATTTTGAATGTCTCTATCGGTGGGAGACCAGGGATAAGAAATTTGATTTTCGTGGAAATAAATGGCGGTGGGGATTCCGTGAAATTTATTTTTTGTTAAAGCAAGAAAGCTTGTTAAGTCCAACATATCAGTGGCAAGGATTAGATCTGGACGCCAATCCATCGCATTGAATTTTCGGGCTAAAGTAACAGCGCCTCCGTGCATTCGCCATTTCCAAAATTGTCCTTTTAAATTTAAAAAACGCACATCATGGCGACTATGTTTTGCGAAACCTTCAGCCCATTGTGCATGAGAACCGGTCCAATAAGGCTCAATAAGGAGGATATTCATAGTTGAATTTACAAAAAAAAATATACATAATATCAGATTCGACTCATAAGTCTGATTCTTACGATTAATATCCACCGCCAGTTTAATATTATTTGTTGGCTAAAAATCATGATGAAATATTTTTTCAATAGCATAAAATGGAATGGTTCTGATATTCTTGGAATAGGAAAAAGGATATTTCGAAATTTTGATTCCAAGAGATTTTCTTTTTTCTTTTAGAAATAATGCCATACTTTTCATTCCACCTTGAATATTACTTTTGACTTCCACAGGTATGACATCCCTGTTTATATCTAAAATATAATCTACTTCTGCAGAACTGTTTCTTTCTTCTCGATGCCAATAAACGAGATTATTCAATTTACTCGCTTCTGTCAGTGTTGCTAATTCTTGACCTACAAACTGCTCCGCAATAGCTCCTTTATATGCAGTTTCAATGTTGTCTGATGATACCCACATCTCTAAATTTATTTTCATCAATCGTTGTAATAAACCAATATCAAAGAAAATAACTTTAAACGCGGATGATTTGATTTGAGATTGCAAAGGGAGTCCACTTGCTTTGGACTGATAGACCTTATAAACAATGCCGGCGGTTTCGAGTAAATTTAAAGATTTGGAAAAATGATGACTCCGGATAGAGCGATCAACTCGACTATATATAAATTTTTTACCGATTTGCCCGGGGATAGATGAAAACACTTTATTGAGATAAGGTGTTTCAGAAATTTTTGCATATTTTACAAAATCATCTGAAAAAGATTTGATTAATTCATCCTGAATTCTTTGGCAAATAAGGTAATCCTGTTTCTCAACAAAAGCAGATACCACTGCCGGCATTCCACCAATTAACATATAGGATTTAACCAATTGAAGTAACTTATGGTGATGAATCTCTAATAAAGGTGTATCCAAATCAAGGTTTAATATCTTTTGTCTTAAAAGTGATGCGCCCATTGCATCCAGATACTCACCAAACCTCAATGGATATAAATCAAGGTAAGATACTCTACCGACGCCTGTGGATACTTTTTCGATTAAAAAACCGAGTAATGAGCCAGCTGCAATTAAATGGTATTGTGGTAGATCTTCATAAAAATATCTTAATGATTTATAGGCTTCAGGTGATTGTTGAATTTCGTCAAAAAATAATAATGTTTCCCCCGGTTGTATCTTTTTTCCGGTGGCTAAACTTAATTCCGACAGAATCCGTTTGGGATCTAAATCGAGTTTAAATATTCCAGAAAACTGGGGTTGCTTTTCAAAATTGATTTCAACGAAGCTTGAAAAACTTTTTGCAAATTCTCTCACCAGTGATGTTTTTCCGACCTGTCTCGCCCCTCGAACGATTAAGGGTTTTCTGATCTCAGCTGTGCGCCATTGAATGAGTTGATTTAGTTTATCTCTCTTTAATATCATAATATTGGAAGACATATTAAAGTCAATTCTGCTAAATACCAAGGATATAATATTATAAAAACAGTTACTATCCAAAGACTTAAGTTTAATATTAGTGTCCTATTCCAAAGGAATAATATTAAAATGTATGTATAATTTGTCCATTTCCTGAGCTATATCATGAAACATTTAAAATATATCATATCTTCCATATTAAAAAGTAAAACAATAACCAGTATTTTTTTGATATCCGAGTTTAACCTTTAAAATGGTATACTTTAAAGTAAGTCCCAACCTTTAAAAGGTTCGCAAGTGTAAAAGTCATAAACTATAAATAAATCTTAATTCGGTAAGAAGTCGAAATAAAGTTGATCATCTCAACCTTTAAAAGGTTTTTCCAATTGCCACATTTAGAAAAATCGTAAAGAGAACCTTTGAAAGGATCCATGTTGGATATACTCTTTCACTTTTTCTTTAACACCCGAAACCCCCAACACATGAACACTCAAACACTCTTTACCACGTAAACACTTATTTCTTTAAATACTTAAATACTCTTATATACATCCCCTCGAGTATCAATTTTGACCACCCGTATTTGTTGATTAGACTTTAGAAAAATAACCCTGTATTTTCCAACTCTAAGTCTAAACAAAGGCGGTGTTTTTTCCCCTTTTATTGGTTTGACTTTTCCAGCAGGTAATTTCTCAATAGCTTCTATAAGTTTTCCTGCAATTCTTGGTTGAATGGACTTTAAATATTTCTTTGCCTGTTTGCTAAGTAAATAAATCAAGAATGGATTTCCAATTCTTCTTTTACAATTGATAAATCTTCAAAATTATCTTCATTGAGTATGTTCAGTATTTCAGTTTCATCGTCCTGCCTTAATAATAATTCGCCTTTTTCACCCAAAGAATGATTCATAAACCATTCTCTCATAGCTTCTCGGAGAATTTCAGATATAGGGCGCCGAGTGATAAAGGATGCTTTTCTGGCATCCTCATATAGATTTTCGTCCACTGTTAAATTGAGTCGTTTCATATTGAATTCCTTGTATGTGTTGATGTAGTCATGTATTAATGTATTGATACTCTGACCCATCTCCAAATCCTAATTTATAAAAGACAAATTGCATGCTACGGCATTTTGGCAATATAATTACCAAATCAACCCATTTAAAAAGTCAGAGAGTATTCAGGTTTTTGATATCCAAAATTAACATTTAAAAGGTTTTCCCAATTGCCACATTTAGTGAAAATCAAGTCCGGTACCCTTAAAAAAACCCATGTTGGGTAGATTATATAACGTGTTGGTTAACACCTGAACATTTATCCGCACGCCACGGGGCACAAACCTTTGGCAGACTCTATCACCCAAATTCGTGAACACGCTAACACCCGAACACATAAACACTTTTTTAAAAATACTTAAACACTTATTTTTTAAACTCTTAAATATTCTAACATACGGTTTCTAAGTTCTGTGCCTTTTAAAGGGGAGTCCAAGCAACTAGTTTAAATTCAAATCAAAGATGAATTTGGATTGAGATTTTTTAAAAACTTCTCAAGGGGAATACAATGAATTCCATTTATGACAACTGAGTCCTTTCCCATATATAATATGGCAACTTTTGACTCGGGATAATCTTGGCGGAATGCCTTTAATGCACGAATGTCTTTACTATATACATTTTTTGACCGCTTAACTTCAATGGCAATAAACACATTCTCACCATATACAACAAAATCAACTTCGCTTCCTGATTTTGTGCGCCAATAAAATAAATTTGCTTCTCCGTTTCTGTAATCAATCCAAGCTTTTAAATGTTGAGCAACAAGCCCTTCCAAGGCAGCACCTTCGATTTCTTCAAGACGATCTAAAGGACCCGCAGGACGTAAAGACCTAAAAACACCTGTATCAAAAAAATAGAATTTATCATGAGAAACCATGTGCCGTTTTGCCCGTCGTTTAAAAACAGGTACCCGAAAAGCCACCAATAAATCATATAGAATATTCATATAGCCTTCAACTGTTTTTCGACCAACCTGACATTCTCGCCCTATTTGAGACAGATTTAACTGCCCACCATGAGAGAAACTAATCCCTTCCATAAAACGAGCAAAAGCACCTATATCACGGACCATAGCCTCGGCTTGGACTTCTTCCTGCAAGTAAAATGCTGCATAAGCACGTTTTGTCTGATCTGGGTTCGAAGCATTACATATGAGTGGCACCATCCCCATATCTAAAGCAACCTTTAGGACAAAATGTTCTCCCATTTCACTTGCTATAAATGGATGCATATTTGCAATAGATAAACGCCCGGCCAGAAGATTCCAACTTTCCCTGCGTAATTTGCGGGCGCTAGAACCTGTTAAAATAAATCGTAATGTTTTATCTGTTTCAATTAAAGCATGAATTACGTCAAGCAATGCCGGGACCTTCTGTATTTCATCAATCACAATATCATGGGTACCAGGATTTCCATCAATTAATTCCCGTAATCGCTCAGGGCGAGCCAGATATATTCGTTGTAACTCAGGGGCCAGAAGATCAATCCAGATTGCATTGGGGTATTGCTTACGCAGGAGTGTGGATTTTCCTGTTCCACGAGGTCCAAAAAGGAAAAAACTTCCTTCTGGAAATTGGATTAATCTATTTACTTGTTCCATATTCGCTTCTTATTTGGAGTTAGCATGGACAAATATACATATTATTAAGTTAACCTTATAATAATTTTTCTCATCAAAACTACTATTAAAAATTAAATAGAGTGATCGATATTTTATATCCGAAATTATCCTTTCAAAGATTTCAGTGTCCATTTTCTTTAACACCCTAACACTCAAACACTGTTTTAACTTGAACACATGAACACTTTTTTAAAAACACTTAAACACTTTTTTTTGAATATTTTTTTATAAAAAAATAAAAAATTTAAGTCCCACCATAAGACTCACTGTAAGGCTTGCTTTAAGCTTGAGTGTGTAAAATTGCACCACGAAGTAAGAAATAAATGTGGAATCAAGAAGCATAAAACAACAAAGGAGATAGTAAAATGAAGAAAAAATTAATAATGCTAGCAATGTTGCTATTTGTAGGATGCGCATCAACAAATATCATTACACCCACTTATGTCTATGAAAGGGATGAAATAGAATATTCTGACTTAAAAACCGTAGAGATGCAGATAGAAAAATATGCTATATTTTATTTTGAAAGAACTACACGAGTAGATGGGGCAAGGTTTTTGACGTTTTTAGGATCAGCTATTAATCCAGTACAACTGCTACACAAAGAACACCCTGGATACGATTCCGTAGTCCACCCAGTAATTAAAAAAGATGAAAAAATTATTATCCCTGGACTTTTTTCAAAATTGAACCTTACGATAACGGCGAGAATGGCAAATTACATTCCTAAATAGCCAATGACCATGAGGTTAAATCAATGTGTAACAACAATTATTAAAAGGTGAATTTCCAACTGTATATGCTGATGAGTCGGGTTTGATATTAACTAACTATAGACTATTTGACTATCCGCGGGTAGGCGGATCGACTTTTTAAATAAACAATAAGGGTGTGATACTGATAATCCAACTTTGTGTGATTGTCTGAAAAAGCCCTACAATGAAGTGAAGAAATTTGATGAACATTGTAATGGACTTAAGAAAAAGGAATTTGGGACTACAGATCCATCAGTGAATCAAATGATGAGATACGTTAATAGAGAATGTGGAGGAATGTAAATGAAATATTTAATAAAGCAGAAAGATGCATCTATTAAAAATTGGAATAAGTTAAAAAGGAGACAATATGCCAATATGTAAAGTATGTGGGAAAGATTCTTTTTGGAGTGTTGATATTTCTTCAAAAATTTGTAAAGAATGTAATAAAAAGAAAAAAAGTAAAATAAGAAAAGAAAAAGAAATATTAACACAAAAATTATTAGAAAAAGAAAAGTCAGAAAAACTCAATATTAATAATACTGGTTTGTCTGAAAAGTATGGTCTTTTAGAAAAATTTAAAATAATTATTTATATAGTTTTATTACTAAACATCGGATTTATCATATCTTTATTAAAAATATATTTTTTAATTCCAGAACAATATAGAGACTATTTACAAACTCCAATGATATTTTCTCTAATGATATTTTTTTTATTCTCTTATATTATCACAATGTTTTTTCTATATTGTATAGCTAAAATGACTGACTTCCTTTTTGATTTAGATAAAAAAACTGATAATAATGTATAATTATCAGTCGTTGACTCTTGTATGGTATTTCTTTGATTGGATTACAGGGGATTTTGGTGATGGTCCACGGACATTTAATGGATCAGCTCATATACCAGAAGTTTTCGCATTACACCAGAACTATCCGAATCCATTCAATCCTGTAACCACTCTCAATTACGATTTGCCGGAACAGGCGCATGTATCTATTATGATTTATGATATTATGGGGCGGGAAATTCGGCATTTGGTAAATGGTATTCAGGAACCCGGATTTAAAACTACTATTTGGGATGCTAGCAATAATTTGGGTGAACCTGTCAGTGCCGGAATGTATTTATACATAATCCAGACCACTGGTTATTCCAAAACCATGAAAATGGTATTATTAAAGTAAGTCTTAACTTTAACTCAACCTTTCAAAGGTTCCAAAACCTTTGAAAGGTTTGCGGAAAACCCCTAGCAAATAAGGGGAGCAATCATCCTTGACCTATCATATTATTTATTAAAGTATATAATTTGCCTAAGAATTATGGAGTATGCTAACCGTGTTAGCATCGCATCAACATGGTTGATGCAGTCCAAAGAAAGAATATGGAATCCATGCTTTTATTTATCTAACGGGCTAAATGGATATTTCGAAATTTGCGGGACATGACAAATGTTTTTTTATTTAGGCAATATAAAACGTTTTGGACAGATGCCGGTGTAAGCCACTACAATAAATGTTGCCTAAATGCACACAATGTCTTAATATCTGTATGTGAAATTATTCAATTGGAATAAAG
>Ga0209776_1000124_pt1 | contig 63638 bp, 62 predicted proteins | sample SaaInlLV_10m_DNA_3_FD_184670 | JGI IMG/M metagenome (GOLD analysis project Ga0209776, IMG submission 184670) | Marine microbial communities from expanding oxygen minimum zones in the Saanich Inlet - Saanich Inlet SI073_LV_165m_DNA (SPAdes) (version 2) | ecosystem: Environmental > Aquatic >...
ATCTTTATTAGGTGCAAATAATATTACAATTCAAGCTGACTGTTTAATTGAAGATATAAAAGATGATAGTTTTGATATGATAGTTTTACCAGGTGGATTTGATGGAACAGAAGTATTATCTTCAAATGATATAGTTCAAAGTATATTAAAAAAACAATATAAAGAAAATAAACTTCTTGGTGCAATTTGTGCTGCTCCCTTTGCCCTACATAAAGCTGGTGTATTAAATAAAAATTATACATGTTACCCTAGCTGTGAAGATGGAATTAGAGAGGAAGGTTATGATAGCTCTACAAGTGTTGTAAAAGATAATAATGTAATAACGTCAAGAGGTCCAGGCACAGCTATATGTTTTGGACTGGGAATTGTAAAAGAATTAGTAGATAATGAAACTTATCTAGGATTAAAATCAGGACTATTAGCTGATTTTTGTTAATATTTAATATCGCTTAATATTTATAAATAGATTTTATATTAAAATTTTCGATAAAAACATATTAATATAATAATAAAAAATTTAAAGGATTAATATGTTTAAAATTAATGTAACTAAAGAATGTGGTTGTTTTAAAAAAAGTGATTACACAAATGGAATGAGCTTTGAATCAAAAGATGATGCTTTAATGCAAGCACAACTTATGACAAACTATATGAATACTAAGTTTTGTCAAAAACATGATTTTCAATTAACTGAAGATGGAGTAAATTTTACAATTGCAGTAAATGAAGCTCAAAAATCACATTCAGGTTGTTGCGGTGGAGGACATTGTTCTTAATAAGAAAAGAAGTGTCATAAACGAAAAAAGGGTAAGAGATTCAATTCTCTTACCCTTTTTTAATGATTAAAATTGAAGCCTAAGCTCCAATTCCCATAACTTGATACTGTAAATACCATACAGCACAAGAAACTGCATATCCAATAACAATCATCCATGAATATTTCATATGAGCACCGAATGTATAAATACCTGGTAATTTACCCATTACTCCAACACCAGCAGCAGATCCAAATGAAATCATAGATCCACCAACACCTGCTGTTAAAGTTACAAGCATCCATTGATCAAGTCCCATAGTTGGACTAGCTTTTAATACTGCAGACATTACAGGTACATTATCAACAATAGCAGATAAGAAACCAACACCAATATTTGACCAAGTAGGTCCAAGCACAGAAGGATCATATACTATAACTGCTAGTGATAACCAACCAATAAAGTATAATGCACCAACTGCTGCTAATATACCAAAGAAGAACATTAAAGTATTATTTTCAATTTTTGCCATTGAATCAAATACACCAAATCCTTTACCATGTTTTCTTTTTAAGCTATAGTCAAATAATTTTAATAATGATAAACCAAACATCATACCCCACATAGCAGGAAGATGTAAGACTTGATGCGACATTACGGCTGAAAATATTGTGAATATTCCAAGTCCAATTACAATATTTGCACCAGTAGCTACTTCTGGTTTTTTCTCTTTTGATAAATCCGTTTCTGGAACTGTATTTGGCACAACCTTAGCAAGTAAAAATGCTGTAACTAAGTATCCAATAATTGACGCTGGGAATAAGAACAAGAAGTCTACAAATGTACCTTTTCCTGCTGTCCAAGCCATAAGAGTAGTAATATCACCAAATGGAGACCAAGCACCACCAGCATTTGCTGCAACAACAATATTAATAGCACCAGGAACTAAGAAAGCTTTCTTTTTTTGTTCAATTGTAATTAATACAGTTGATAAAATAAGTGCTGTTGTTAAGTTATCTGCAATTGGAGATATAAAGAATGCTAAAAATCCTGTAATCCAGAATAATTGTCTATATGTATACCCTTTTGAGATTAGATTATATTTTAATTTCTCAAATACACCCATATGTATCATTGTTTCAATATATGTCATAGCAACAAATAAGAAGAAAAAGATTTCAGCAATTTCAAGTATTAAATGTTGTGCTTGAGTATGAACAAGATTCATATCCATATTATGCATTGCATAGTATGCAGCAATCAGCATAAACAAGAATGTACCTGTTAATAATGCTGGCTTAGCTTTATCTATATGATATTGTTCTTCCATTGCAACAAAGTAGTAACCTATTACAAATATAAACAGTGAAACTACACCTACCCATGTTCCTGTTAAATCTGGTATAGTACCAGCTTCAGTACTTCCACTTGCAAATGCAAATACACTTAGTAAACTTAATAGTAAAAGTTTAATCATTAATTGTTCTCCTTAATATAATGTGCCCCTATAGATTTTGTTCTATTTATGGCACTTTCAATGATGGATTTTGCCGTAAGTAGCCTTAAGAACAAGAGCCTACCTAAATCCTCTTCTAGATATGTTTCAATCTCTTCTAATGTATCAATAAGATTCTGCTTTGTTCTAACTATACTTACATTTGTCCACATTAGATTTCTTAAATCATCTTTAATAGCTTTATCTGTTGTTTTTTGTAATATATAATGCTTAATATCTAAATCATAATTATTAATTTCAATTTTAAAATTTTCTTTAATAGCATTATTTACAGCAAGTTTTGAAAATACAAGACCTTCAAGAAGTGAATTTGATGCTAATCTATTTGCACCATGTACCCCAGTACAAGCTACTTCACCTATAGCATATAAATTTTTTGTTCCTTTAACTTTACCGTTTGTATCAACATCTATTCCACCCATACTATAATGAAATGCAGGAGAAATAGGAACTCGTTCAAATGGTAAATCAAATCCTAACTCCATTAAATTTTTATAAATGTTTGGAAATCTTTTAATAAAAAAGTTTTTATCAAAATTTTTAAATGATAGATAAACTTGAGAACCAGTTTTTTGAGAATAATCAAAAATTGCACGACTGACTACATCTCTAGGAGCCAATTCTGCATCCTTATGATAATCTTTTAAGAATGCATAAGCATCCTCATCTTCAACAATTGCACCCTCACCTCTTAAGGCTTCAGTTAAAAGTTGTTTTCTTGCTGTTGGACTATCTACAAATACCGTAGGATGAAATTGCATCATCTCCATATCTTTTAATGGCAATCCTTTTTCAACACATAAACCTTGTATATCACCAGCAATAGTTGTAGAATTTGTATGATACCTATAAATAGATCCTACACCACCAGATGCAATAATAGTATTGTGTGCATGAATAATTTGATCTTCACCATTATGAATTAATTGTGCGCCATAGCATATACCATCTTTATATAATAGATCTATAACTATAGAATCATTAATAACATCATGTTTACATTGATTTAGTAAAAACATATGCATTTCTCGACCTGTAGCATCACCATCTGCGTGAAGTATTCTATTTCTGCAATGTGCGGCTTCTTTTGTATATGCTAATTTTCCATTATCATCTCTATCAAAATTCATACCATCATCAACTAAGTCTTGTATAACACCAATAGAATGCTCACTTAATGTTTGTACAGCATCTACATCATTTAAATTTACACCAGCAGTTAATGTATCTTGGACATGATCTTTAATATCGTCTTTATCTACAGCACTAGCAACTCCACCTTGAGCATAAAATGTATTACATTCCCAAGGTGCTTTTTTACAAACAACTAATACTTTTTTATCTTCTGGAATATATCTAGCAGCATTAAGACCTGCAATACCAGCCCCAATAATTAAATAATCATAAATCATATTTTATTTACTTTCCATTTTAGTTTGTTTCTCGTCTTGATATGTAGGATCTGCTTTGTAGCCACACCCTGTAAAAACTAATAAACTAATTGTTATAATTGCAACATGGAAAATATTAGTGAAATTTTGAATCATATTAAAATAAATCCTACCTTTAAAAAAGTTAATACTCAAAGTATGCTTGATAAATTAGTAGGAGTATTGCCACCACATCTAAAAGATGGAATAGACTTCTTCTACACAAAAAACAAAATACTATTCTTTGTTCTAACGCATCAGCTCTATAAGAATGAATTTAAGAATAACAAAGAATTAATAAAATCCTTATTAAAACAGCTTAATCTAGACTATATAAATGATATTGAATATTTTGTAACAAATAAACCAAAAATAATTAAAAAAGAAGTTCTTAAGCCAATGACTATAGTACCTTATGAGAGGAAGTCTTATGCCATTTTTGACAACAATGCTAAGAATAAAAAGATCTATGATAAGTTCGAAGAAATAAGAGATTTAATTAAAAAAAAGATATAATTAGTATTAACAAAAGGATTGAAAATGTTAAATAAAAAATATATATTAATTGCATTGGGACTGGGAATTTCAGTAACACTTAGTGCTAAATCTATAAAAGTTGAAGAACAAATTGCAATTACTAAACCATTTACAAAAAAAGTAAAAATTGGTGAAAAATGTTATGAACAAACAATAGAATCTGTTGTAAATTGTAGAGGAAATGAAGAGACTAATACAATAGGCTTAGATACAATTATTGGAGGTGTTATAGGAATTGCTTTAGGAAATCAAGTTGGTAAAGGTTCTGGAAATGATGCAGCTAAAGTTGTTGGTGGTCTTACTGGTATGCATTTAGCAAATCAAGATAGAAATAATCAAAAATGTAAAAGCTATAGACAAGTGACGAAATGTGATCCTGTTTATGAATATCAAACAACAGAAATAACAGTAGGATACAGAAACTGTACTACTTACCAAGGACAAAAGATTTGTAAAGAAACAAAAGAACCTTTAGATTATCTTGAAATAACACACAAAATTTACGTACACTAAAATATTATAAATAAAACAAAGGAATAAAATTATATGAAAATCGCAAACAGAATGGATAGACTATCTGAATCAATTACAATCGCTATTACAACTTTATCTAAGCAATTAAAAGCTGATGGGAAAGATGTGCTAAGTTTTAGTGCAGGAGAACCTGATTTTGGAACACCACAAGTAATTAAAGATGCTGCAATAAAAGCAATGGAAAATAATGAAACTACATATACTGCTGTTGAAGGTACTGTAGCATGTAGAGAAGCTATTTGTCAAAAATTAAAAAGAGATAACAATCTTGATTATACAATAAATGAAGTTATTGCAAATAATGGTGCTAAACATACACTATTTAATATTTTTCAAGCAGGAATTGAAGAAGGTGATGAAGTTATCATCCCAGCACCTTATTGGGTAACATATCCAGAACTTGTAAAATATAGTGGTGGAACTGTAGTAGAAATTATTACAGATGATAAAAGTAATTTTAAAATTACACCAGAACAATTAGAAGCAGCAATAACTCCTAAAAGTAAAATGCTTGTACTTACAACACCATCAAATCCTACAGGATCAGTTTATTCAAGAGAAGAATTAACAGCAATTGCAGATGTATTAAAAGATACGAATATTACTGTAATTAGTGATGAAATGTATGAAAAGCTTGTATATGGTGATGCTGAATTTACAGCCGTAGCTTCTATCAGTGAAGATATGTTAAATAGAACTATCACAGTAAATGGATTAAGTAAATCAGTTGCTATGACTGGTTGGAGATTTGGATATGCAGCATGTAAAGATCAAGGTCTTATGAAAGCAATGAAAAAGTTACAATCACAATCAACTTCAAATATTAATTCAATTACACAATCTGCTTCTATTACAGCTTTAGATGGTAGTGCAGATACTGATATTGAATCAATGAGAGTTGAATTTGAAAAAAGAAGAGACTTAGCATGTGAACTTATGAATAATATTAATGGATTAAGTGTATCAAAACCAGATGGTGCTTTCTATTTATTTGTAAATATCAAAGAAATCACAAATGATTCTATGGAATTCTCTAAAGGCTTATTAGAAGATGTTGGAGTAGCTGTTGTTCCAGGTGTTGCATTTGGACTTGAAGGATACTTTAGACTTTCATTTGCTACAGATGAAGCTACAATTAAAGATGGTATATCTAGAATTAAAAAATTTGTAGATGCAAAATAATACAAAAATATCTCCACAAAAAAAAGCAACACTAGTATCTTCTAGTGTTGCTTTTTTATTAACTATAATAAAACTTGCAGTAGGAATAGCTAGTGGTTCTGTTGCTGTACTAGCCAGTGCAATTGATTCTGTTATGGATATGTTTGTATCTGTATTTAATTACTTTGCTATTACAAACTCTGAAAAGCCAGCTGATGATCAATTTAACTATGGTCGAGGTAAAATAGAAGCTTTAGCATCTGTAATTGAAGGTACAATTATTACTATGTCTGGTTTATTTTTATTATACCAAGCTGCTAAAAAAGCATATACAGGTGAAGTCTCATCATATGCTAATACATCAATTATAGTGATGCTTATATCATTATTTATTACAATTGCTTTAGTTGCATACCTAAATGCAGTTGCTAAAAAAACAAATAATATGGTAATAAAAGCCGATGCTTTACATTATAAAACTGATGTATACGTAAATGCAGCAGTATTGGTATCATTGGTACTTGTATTCATTACAAAGATTGAACTTATTGATGTATTAGTTGGTGGTGGTATTGCTCTATTTATCATATATAGTGCATATGAATTAATTGAAGATGGTATATTAATGCTTCTTGATCGTGCTGTTGATGAAGATAAAATACAAACTATTAAACAAATAATTACAGATGAAGAAAAAGTAAATGATTACCATTTCTTAAAAACTAGACAAGCTGGAAATGATGTTTTTGTAGAAGTACATTTAGTATTTGATTGTGTTATATCTTTAATGGACGCACATAGAGCTAGTGATCGTATAGAAGAACAAATATCTGATATTGATAAAGATGTAACATGGATTATAAATATACATCTTGATCCTTATGATGATTCATTATTACATGAAGAGAATTGTAGTACTATTAAAAGCTAAAGTTTAATTACTTTAGCTCCAAATCCACCTAAGTACGCTGGTGCATCTTCATATGATATTATTCGCGGGTGTACATCTAAAAATTCTTTAACTGCATGAGCTAATTTTCCTGTTCCAATTCCATGATAAACTAAAACTTCATCAAATCCATTAATTAAACTATCTGATATAAACTTATCTAAATTTTCACAAGCTTCATCACCTCTTTGTCCATGTAAATCTAGCTTAATAAAACCTTCTTTAGGCTTTTCTATTGTAACTTTTACTTTTTGTTTATAAGGAACTTTTTTAAGCTTTACTTCTTTGCCACTTGGTCGAAGATCAACTAATTTAACTTGTAGCTTCATGCCTTGATCTGTATCTATAGTAGCCTTTGTTCCTTTAATAGATATCAATACGCCTTTTGTATTATTATACTTAACTCTATCTCCAATTTTTAATTCTACTGGTTCTTGAATCTTTTTTGTTTTAATTTGAGATGCTTTTTTATGTGCATTATTTAATAGTCTATGTGCATCTTTTGTATCTGTATTTTTAATAATTTTTTTAGCTTCATCAATTGCATTTTGATATTGTTTTTGAAGAATTGCTTTTTGTTCATTTATTTGCTTATCTGCATTCTCTTTTTTATCATTAAGTTGAGAGTTTAATTTTGTTTGGATATCTATTTGTTCATCTAAATATTTTATTTTAGATGACAATTCACGCTCTAACTGACTACTTCTTTCAATTAAGTCATTTAACTTATCTTTATCCTTACCATATACATCTTTTGCTTTTTGTACTACACCATGTGGAATTCCATATCTGCTAGCTGTTTCAAAAGCATATGATTTACCAATAGTACCTTGTAAAAATTCATATGTAGGTTTTCTATTTTCTTCATCGTAAAGTGCTGCTATTAATTGTGTTTGTTCATTTCTAGCCATAAGAGCAGCTAGTCTTTTATGGTGTGTTGTTATAATAATTTTAATATTTTTTGATTCTAATTGTTCAATAATTACTTTAAATAATGAAGCAGCTTCATCACTATCAGTACCTAGTTCTATCTCATCAACTCCAACTATAACATCTGATTTAGTAAAAAGGCGTGAAAACTCAACCATACGACCTGCAAATGTAGAAATATCATTTTTAACACTTTGAGGATCATCTAATACTGCTTGTATCTCTTTATATGATCCTATTTTAGTTTGTTTACCACAATTATATGGGATTAAATACTTAGACATAAATACAGCACTTAAAATTGATTTTAGAAGCATAGTCTTTCCACCAGCATTCACACCTGTAATCATAATAATATTTTTTGTAAAATCTATACTAACAGGTTTTGGATCTTTTAATGCAGGATGTTTAAAATCAACTAATTTTTGTACTGTATGTGATTTTGAAGGTAATATAAAATTTCTATCATTTTGTGCTGCAAAATGTACTCTAGAAATATAATGATCAAATCTATCAAATTCCTTATTTACAAATTTTAAAAACATTAAATTATTTCTAAATAAAATTGAATATTCTTGACATATTTTATAAACTATTTCACTTTTTAAATTTTCAAGGTCTGATTGTTTTTGTTTTAAATCACTTATACTATGTGGTAATACAAAAAAGAATCCACCAGTACTTCTGTCTAATACTTTTGCCTTTAAAACATGATTGAACCCACCTCGTACAAGTAGTGTTTGTTCCCCATGTACAAGATGAACTTGATGATCAACTAAATATGGTTGCAGGTTTTTACCGTTTATTACTTTCTGTAAAGCATCTTTAATATTTACTTTATTATTATATAAATTCTGAATAACCATGTCAAAATCATCATTATAACCTTGAGTCAATTGCCCTTTATCATCAAATACATCACATAGTTTTTCAATATCATCTGGAACTATTATTTTTTCAATCCAAGATGATAATTTTCCCTCTAAAGAAAATCTATTAAGATATATAAAGTATTTAATTATTTTTATAAATTCATAAATTTCATCAAGTTTTAAAACACCCTGCTTTTGTAATAAAGCTAATGCTCTATCAAGATTAGACAATTTTGGTGGTGATTTAAATTCATATCTAGATATTTCATTTATTAATGAAAAATGTATATTAATATCACCTTGAATTACAATTGATTTTTCTCGTGCAAATAAAGCTTGTAAATTATCAATATAATCTACTAAATCTAATTTTTTAATTATTGATTGCAACTTTAGCTAACCTATTTTGCTTTTGGTCTAAATACTTTTATAACATCTTCATTACATTCCATAAATGGACCTTCCATTAAATCAATACAATATGGAATAGCAGGAAATACTGCATCTAAACATTCTCTAATTGACTTTGGTTTTCCTGGTAAATTTACTATTAAACTATCTTTTCTTAAACCTGCTGTTTGTCTTGAAAGAATAGCTGTAGGTACAAATTTAAGTGATTCTTGACGCATAAGTTCACCAAATCCTGGCATCATTCTATCACATACATTTTCAGTAGCTTCTGGAGTTACATCTCTTTTAGAAGGACCTGTTCCTCCAGTTGTAACAATAAGACTACAGTTTTGTTCATCAGCCATTTTAATCATAGTAGCTTCAATTATATCTTGTTCATCAGGGATAACTTCATAAACTTCTTCCCAAGAAGATGTTAAATACTCATTCATGGTATCAATAATTGCTTTACCACTTAAATCTTCATAAATACCAGCACTTGCTCTATCACTAACTGTAATAATTCCTATTCTCATATACGCTTACCTTTTACTTTAAATATTATAGTTTTACTTTTAATCGCATTATAACATATTATATAATATAATCTTTGATATTTAAAAGCATTTATTGCTTAAAGGAAATTATATTTTGAAAAAAGCTTTATTATTACCTCTACTAGTAACTTTAGGAAGCGCAAGCTCACAAATTAATACAATAAACTTTGAAAATTTATCTCGAATATCTTCTAAGGTAGCACTTGAAAATGTTGGTCTAACAAAAGGTGACACTTACGAAACTTCACAAATCACAAAAGCACTTAAAAAGTTTTATAAGTTTGGTTATTTTGATGATATTTCTGTTGAAAACAACAATGGTAATATAACTTTTAAGTTTATAGAAAAACCATCTATTGTTAATATAGAGATATCTGGATACAAGAGTAGAGATGAAGATAAAACAATGCTCTATAATGCCATGGGTATTAAAAAAGGTAGTATGTTTACAGAACAAAGAGTAGCAAATGCTAAAGCAGCTTTATTAGATATGCTTCAACAAGAAGGTTTCTATAATAGTGTAGTCGAAATAGATATTGAAAATATTAACGATAAAAGCATTGCCTTAAAATTTGATGTTAACAAAGGTAATGAAATTGTAATTACAAAAGTTAATTATCATGGAGCTAAAGTATTTGAGGCAAATGACTTTGAAGAGATAGTTGCAAATAAGGCAAAAGAATCATTTTCATGGTTTTTAGGTAGAAATAATGGTGAAATGAAACTTGACCAATTAAAATATGAACATGCAAGAGTTAAAGAACTGTATTTAGAAAATGGTTATTTAGATGCTAAAGTATCAAAAGCTTTTTCTAAAATTGACTTTAATACAAATAGATCTGAAGTTAACTTTTCAATTACAGAAGGTAAACAATATAAAGTTGGTGATATCTTAATATTTTTAGATAGTACTATTAAAGATCCAAATGAAATAATTAGTGAACTAAAATTAAAAAAAGACAAAGTTTTCAATATCAAAAATATTAGAAAAGATGTAGAATTTATAAAAGCTCAAGTAGCTGACTTAGGATATGCATTTACACAAGTTAAATATGATATTAAAAAAGATGAAAAAAATAATATAGCATCTGTAAACTTTAATGTAATACCAGGTAAAAAAGTATACATAAATGATGTAATTATATCAGGTAATCACCGAACTTTAGATAGTGTAGTACGAAGAGATGTGTTTCTAGCACCAAAAGATTTATATTCATTAACAGACTTTAAAGAATCAAAAAATGCACTACAAAGAAGTGGTTTCTTTGAAATGGTTAATATTCAACAAGAAAGAGTTTCTGAAGATAAAATGAACTTAATAGTAACTGTAACAGAAGCTAGAACAGGTAATATTATGCTAGGTGGTGGATATGGTAGTTACGATGGATTTATGATTAATGCTGGAATAAATGATAAAAATATTTTTGGATCTGGTGTTAATTTAGGTTTTTCTATAGATACATCAGCAAGACAACAAAATTATAATATTTCTGTACAAAATCCATCTATTAATGATAGTAAATACTCTGGTAGCTTTAATATTTATAACAAAGAAAGTACATATGAAGATGATTATACTGATAACTCAAGTGGATTTGCCCTAGGTATTGGTAAAAGATTCAATAGACATACAAGTGGATTTGTTAATTATTCTTATTCAAAAGTTGATAGAGATTATAGTACTTCAACAACTACTACAAATACTACCTTAGTAAATGGAAAATGGGTAACAAGTGCAATTATTCCATCAATTACATTTAATAATACTGATGATTATTATCTTCCAAGATCTGGTATATCAGCAAGTACAAGTTTTGAATTTGCAGGACTTGGTGGAGATACTAGTTATATAAAATCTAATACAAGTTTTAAAACATATTATGGCTTAGCTGACTATTTAGATTTTGATATGATTTTAAGATATAAAGCAAGATTATCTTTATATGAAAACTTTAAAGATCAAATTACAGATAGTGGTTTCTATCTAGGAGGCCCAAGAAGTCTTAGAGGATATGAGTCTTATGCATTTGGATATAGTGCCGATAATGGATATGAAGTTTATGACAGAATGTTTACAAATTCAATAGAAGCAAGTATGCCTTTAATTGAGTCTGCAAAAATGAGACTTGCATTCTTCCTTGATGCTGGAGCAATTGGTAAACAAGATTTTGACACTACAAAAGCTGGATATGGTGCTGCATTAGAATGGACATCTCCTATGGGTCCATTAACATTTATTTTCTCTAGTGCTATTAATCCAGATCCTACAGATAGAACATCTAGTTTTGAATTTTCTATGGGTAATCAATTTTAATGTCTAGACTAACAAACAAAGAAGCTTTAAACCTCATAAAAAATTCTTCATTAATTGAGTTAGGTCAATTAGCCACAAAAAAGAAAAAAGAGTTACACCCTAAAGGTATTACAACATTTGTAGTAGATAGAAATATTAATTATACAAATATTTGCTGGGTTGACTGTAAGTTTTGTGCCTTTTATAGGCATCAAAAAGATGATGATGCCTATGTATTAACTTATGATGAGATAGATCAAAAAATTGATGAACTTTTAGAAATTGGCGGTACACAAATCTTATTTCAAGGTGGAGTTCATCCTAAATTAAAAATTGAATGGTATGAGGATTTAGTAGAGCATATTTGTTCAAAATATCCTCAAATTACTTTACATGGATTTTCTTCGATTGAGATTGACTATATTTCTAAAATATCAAAAATATCTTATACTGAAGTATTATCAAGACTGAAAGCAAAAGGTTTAGCTTCTATTCCTGGAGCTGGTGCTGAAATATTAAATGATGAAGTAAGAGATATTATTGCTCCTAAAAAACTTGATGTTGATAATTGGATTGAAGTTCATAGACAAGCACATAAACTAGATATAAAATCAACGGCAACTATGATGTTTGGAACAGTTGAAACAGATGAACAAATTATAGAACATTGGGATCGTGTAAGACAACTACAAGATGAAACAGCTGGTTTTAGAGCATATATTATGTGGAGCTTTCAATCTTCACATACACAATTAATAAAAGAGATACCAAATATTCAACCTCAAAGTTCAAACAGATACCTAAGACTTCTTGCAGTTGCAAGACTTTATTTTGATAATATTCCAAATATTCAAAGTTCATGGGTTACACAAGGAAGTTATATAGGTCAAATGGCACTACAATTTGGTGCAAATGATTTAGGAAGTACTATGATGGAAGAAAATGTTGTAAGTGCTGCAGGTACTGCAAATGAAATGAATCAACAACAGATGATAGATCTTATTAATGACATGGGTGAGAAACCAGCAAAAAGAAATACAGCTTATAATATTTTAGAAAGATTTTTTTAAAAAATGATTTCTAGAATTTATTTTTTAATACTTATATTACTACAAGGGATAGCATTGAGTGCAACTATAAAAGATATAAACCATAAAGGTATTAATATACCTATAGTGTATGAAAAATATAATTCATTACCTATTTTTAACCTTCAATTAGTTTTTAAAAATAGTGGTTATATCACAGATAATGAAAAACACGGTCTTACAAATTTGACAGCAAAACTTCTTAATGAAGGTACTAAAACAGATGGTTCAGTAAAATTTGCAAGAAAACTAGAGTCAAAAGCTATATCAATACATAGTGAAAATGGTTTTGAAACATTTGTAATTGAAATAAGCTGTTTAAAGAGTGAATATAAAAAAGCTTTAAAACTATTAGAGTCTCTTTTAGCTGACCCAAACACTACAAATAAAACACTTGAAAAACTTAAAATCATGCAAGTAAGTAGACTAAAACAAAAAGAAAATGATTTTGATTACATGGCAAGTAAAGAATTAAAATCACTTATATTTAAAGATACTCCATTAGCACATCCTAGTTCTGGTAATATTGATTCAATCAATAGTATTACAAAAAAAGATATACAAACTCATATTAAAAAACTATTAAATATAAATAACTTAATTGTTGTTGTTGGTGGAGATATTGAATTTAATGATTTTGAAAAGAAAATTCCTTCAATATTAAATAAGTTGTCAACTAAAAAACCAAAAATATCAAATGATAATATATATACAGTAACTAAATCAACTAATACAAAAGTACTTGAAAAGGATACACAGCAAGCATATATATATTTTGGATCACCTTTTGATATGAAATACAATAGTCAAGATGCATATAAATCAAAAGTTGCATCTTTTATACTAGGTGGTAGTGGATTTGGTAGTCGTTTAATGGAAGAGATTAGAGTAAAAAGAGGTTTAGCATATTCAGCATATGGAAATATTATAAATCATAAATCAAGAACATATTTTACAGGACACCTTCAAACAAAACTTGAAAATATGGAAGAAGCAAAAAAACTTGTAAATGAACTTGTAAATGAATTTATATCTAATGGTGTAACCAAAGATGAACTGGAAGCAGCAAAAAAATTCATATTAGGATCTGAACCACTTCGTACAGAAACATTTTCTCAGAGACAAGGTCGTGCGTTTAACCTATACTATAAAGGTTTTTCACAAGACTACCCTACAAAAGAATTAGAATTAATTAATAATTTAGAATTAGATGATTTAAATGACTTTATTAAACAACATAATGAACTTAGCAACCTTTCATTTGCTATAGTTACAAATACAACTAAAAATACAAAGGGAGAATAATTTGTTAAGATTTGCAATAAGTCCCACTAAAGAGATGAATATAGGAAGCTTACGTCTAGCTATATTAAATCATATAATATCAAAAAGATTAGATGAAGATTTAATAATTAGAATTGATGATTTAAATCAAGATCTTAATATTGAAGATCAAGACAAGGAAATATTAGAAATTCTTGGTCTATTTTCTATAGAATATAAATATATACTTAATCAAAGTGATAATACAAAATATCACATACAAATGGCAAAACAATTAAATACAACTCCTTCAGAGAATTTTGCATGTGCAGTTGATGATATGATCTCTAATATATCAACAATTATAATAGATGAAAAAGATATAAGTGATACAAGTACACATATAGATATTAGAAATTCATTAGGCTATGATAAAGAGATAAATTATATATCTGTACCAGCTATTACTAATGCATCTGATATCAAGATTCTATGGCTAATTAGTGAAGGATATTTACCAGCTGCAATTGCAAATTACCTTGTTGAATTAAGTTATGATATACCAAAAGAAATTTTTACACTTGAAGAGGCAATTCAAAACTTTGATATTAATAGAATTTCTAAAAAATCTGTTAAATTTGATATAAATAGATTAAAACTTATAAATAAAGAGTATTTAAAATCTTTAGATAATATGAGATTTTCTAAGCTTTTAGGATATGCTGATGAAGATATAGGAAAACTAGCAAAACTATATCTTGATGAATGTGATAACTTAAAGCAAATTAAACAAAAAATAGATTTAATATTTGATGCAAGCTTAAAGACTTCATTAGATGAATTTGAAGATGAACTTAGTAGAATTAAGCAATGTATAAGTGAAGCTCCTTTTATAGGTAACTTCAATGAATTCAAAGATTATATTACTAAACAAACAAAACTAGATGATGAACAATTATCTATGTTATTAAGACTTACTATTACTGGCTCTAAAAATGGTCCAGATTTAAATAAAATATATCCACTTGTTAGAAATTATTTAGGAGAAATTATATGATTGAAGCATTAATGAGCAGCTTTGCTGTTGTAATATTAGGTATTATAGGACTTTATAAATGGATTATTATTATATCTGCACTACTATCATGGGTTCAACCAGATCCTTATAATCCAATTGTACAGATGCTAAATAGATTAACTACTCCTGTATATGCAATGGTAAGAAAAGTAATACCAACAATTTTTGGTGGAATGGATTTAGCACCACTTATTGTAATATTTGTACTTATATTTGTGGAAACTTTTCTATCTAAATTATTTATGGGGATGATGTAAAAAATATTCTTTGGAATATTTTTTATTAAATAGAATTCTTCATCTGGTATAAAACTATTGATGCTGCTATTGCAGCATTTAAACTAGTAACTTCTTCGTCAATATCAATCTTTAAAATTGTATCTGATAAATCTAAAATTTCTTTATCAGCACCCTGCCCTTCACTTCCTATAATTACAGCACAGTTTTCTGGAAAATCATATTTATGAAGACTTATTGCTTTAGGAGAATTTGCAGTTGATAATATAGTGTATCCATTACTTTGAAGTATTTTTAAATCTTCTTCTAGTGTAGATGTTTTATACACATTTATATTAAATAAATTTCCAGTAGAAACACGAATACATCTTCGTATAAATGGTGAACATGTTTTTTCATCAATGATAAGTGTATCTATATTAAATGCTGCACAAGAACGCACAATTGAACCAACATTTTCAGGGGATGTTAGTCCATTTAAAACTATTACATTACCATTAATTTCGTCAAAAGATATAAACTCTGGTCTATCAATAACAGCCATCATACCTTGATGTATTTTATGACCTACAATTTTTTTCATGATTTCATTACTTGCAGTAAATATAGGAAAATCTATATTTGAACAATGTTCATTTATAAATTCTATATTTTCTACTGTTGTGAATACCTTATGAATCTTAGTATTAGTATTAAATAATTTTTTAAAAACATTTTTACTCTCTACAACAACATACTTTTCATCAAGAGAGGATTGTTTAAGAGAAATAAACTCTTTAATTTCCGAATCATTTATATCTACAATTTCATTCAAATTTAAAACCTAGTTACTTTATTTAAATGAAATTATATCTAAAATATTAGACTTTACCAATCTATTGTCTTTTTAGCAATTGACTCTAAAATATTATTAATTTCCTTAAAATGATTACATCCAAAAAAACCTCTATAACTAGATAATGGGCTTGGATGAGGAGCAGTTAATATATAATGTTTTGATTCATCAATTAGTTTCATTTTCTTAATTGCTGGTGCTCCCCAAAGTACGAATATAATATTTCTTTTCTCTTTTGAAATATGTTTAATAATATTATCTGTGAAAGTTAGCCAACCTTTTTTTTCATGAGATTTTGGCTTACCTTCTTCTACTGTAAGAATCGTATTTATAAGTAGTACCCCTTGCTTTGCCCAAGGGGTAAGGTCCCCATCAATGCATTTTGATTCAACATTAAATTCAGAATTAATCTCTTTAAATATATTTACTAAAGATGGTGGGTTTTTTATATCACTTGGTGTTGAAAATGCTAATCCTTGTGCCTGCCCTAATCCATGATATGGATCTTGACCTAATATGACAACCTTTAAGTCATCATATTTTGTCAGAGAAAAAGCATTAAATATTTTATCTCTAGGTGGAAAAACAACTTTATTTTTATATTCTTCATTTATGAAAGTTTCTAAATTTTTATAGTAATCTTTTTCTTGTTCTTTTTTTATTATATTATTCCAATTCATAGTTAGATTTTAGTACAATAGTTGTATGAATTCAATTAAATTATCAATAATACTAATTTTAAGTATAAATATATTTGCATCAGACGAAATTACACTTAACTGGTTAAAAAACAAACCAAGAACTATTGCCAAAGATTTTTATATATGGCAATATTTAAATCAAGATATTACACCTAATCAAGCAATAGAAGCTTTAGGAGAGGTTAAAAATATTAATTGGAAACTTATCTATAGATATTCTAATAAACTAAAAGATAATGATTTAGATAAAGTAGTTAAATGTAAAAAAGCAAAAGGAAAAGATTTAGTAAATAAAGATGCTTCTTGTATTAAAATAGGTATGAGCACCTTCCAAGCTACAAAATTAAATTCAGATGAGCTAGATACTATTATTGATAAAACAAAAAATATATATCCAGATATAAACAAAAAATTCCAAATAATAAATAGTACATTACCATTTACAAAGCTTTGTTCATCAAAAAATAGTATATTTTTTGATACATTTAATCAATGTGGTAGTAAATTTAGAATTAACAATTTCAATTATCCTCTTCCTAAGAAAACTATTAGTCGATTAATAGATGAAAAAAAGTTTGAAACAACTATTAAACTAATAGTAACAACTCCACAACTTAATAAAATACAAACATCATTATTTGATATAAATACAACTAAGCTTACACATCTTAGTATATTTTATCTAGCATTAAATGCAATTAATCATAATAAAGAAGACTTAGCATTAAAGTATCTTAAAGCAGCAAATAACAAAGCATATTTTCAATTTGACAAAGACAAAATATTATTTTGGAAATATCAAATAACAGAAGATCAAAAATCATTAGAAGACTTATCAAACTCTTGGGATATAAATATATATTCATTATATGCACTTGAATTAACAAATAAAAAACCTAAAAATATATTTTATGATATCAAACAAACTAACAATAAAAATATTCATTTTAATACGTCATCTCCATTTTCATGGTTTCCAATTCTAAATAAAAGTAGAAAGATATCTAATGATGAATTTAAAAAATATTCAAATATATTTACTGAAGATTCAACTCTTCCTCATCTTGCATTTATTAGTGAAAGGTTTTACAGATATAAAAATTCCTATTTTATAACACCATTTAAAAAAGATTTAGAAGGTATTAATAATAAGAGGAAAGCATTAATATATGCAATAGCTAGACAAGAAAGCCGATTTATTCCTACATCTATATCTACTGCATATGCAATGGGTGTTATGCAAATAATGCCATTTTTAAGTCGTGCAATCGCAAAAGAATTAAAAGATATTTACAATATAAATGAACAACTAAAACCAGAAGTTAATTTAAGATATGCAAATCATCATCTTAACTTTTTAGAAAAAAAATTAAAACATCCATTATTAATATCATACGCATATAATGGAGGTATTGGTTTTACAAAGAATATTGTTTTAAAGAGATATTTTAAAAATAATAAATATGACCCTTATCTTAGTATGGAGATGTTACCATATAATGAAACAAGAAAATATGGGAAGAAGGTATTAGCAAATTATTATATATATGCTAATTACCTAGGTGAAAATATAAGTATTAAAGAATTATTTAAAACTATTAATTAGTTTTAAATTTTGTTACTGTATTTCTAAAAGTAGCATGGGATAGTTTTATAGTTAAATTATCCTTATCTACTTGTTTAGTGTCATATTTACTAATCTGAACTAAATAATACTGAGCCCATTTATTTTCCATTGGGATAGAACCCAAAATATTCATATCCTTATTTATTTTTGTCTTTTTAAACTTATTAATATTATTGATTGTTAATTCATAATCAGATTCATCAGTATTAACAATATATATCCCAACAACAAAGCTATGTATTTTACTATTATCCCAATCTTTTGATGTTGGATTTAAATATGTTACATTTAATATTGCTTCAACATTATTTGATTCATTAATCACATCTGCTTTTTGAGTATATTGTAATGTATCTTGATATGTTTTAGATGAGTCAAAAAGGTTGTTAAATGTATCTTTATAAATTTTAGAATCAAATACTTGATATACGGACTGAGTACATCCAGTAAAAATCATTGAAAAAATCATCGTTGTAATTAGTAATTTAATATTCTTAAGCATAATGTATTTCCTATATATTATAATTTGGATTATATTATATTTTGGATAAAATGTGCCTATATACAAAACTATATTTAAGGAATTGCCTTGTCAAAAAACAAACAAAGGCTAGCAGTAGCATTTACAGGTCCATCAAATAGTGGGAAAACAACACTTATTGTTAAAGTATCAAGTATCTTACAAGATCAAGGATTTAAAGTAGCAATTGTTAAACATGATCCAAAAGACAAAGCTATGTTTGACAAAGAAGGTAAAGATAGTTTTAAATTTTCACAAACTGGTGCTGATGTAGCAGTAGTGAGTCCAAATAAAACAACAATATTTAAAAAACAAACTTCTTCAATTGAAGAAATGATTGATATATTTGATGAATTTGATTTTTTATTAGTAGAAGGTCTAAAGACACTACCACTACCAAGAATATGCATAAGTAGAAATAAATTAGATGATGCCTATTTTGATGTTAGTGATACACTAGCAATTGATGATAGTATTAATCAAAATGATGTACCTGAAGGTATGAATATATTAGATTTAAATAATTCAGATGAAATTGTTCAATGGATTAAAAATAACGCAAAAAAGGTTTAAAGTGAAAGATATTATAGAAGCAATCAAAAGATCATCTCTAAAAATAAGAGACATTATAGAAGATGGTGACACAGCAAAAAGTGATAATCAAAATAGTACTGGCGATACACAATTAAAGCTTGATATTGCTAGTGATGTTGTAATTGAAAATGAATTTAAACAACTTGATTGTATTAAACAAATTGTAAGTGAAGAGCAAGAGCATATTGTAAATATAAATGAAAGTGGTAAATATTATATTGCTTATGATCCTCTAGATGGAAGTAGTTTAGTTGATGTAAACTTATCTGTAGGTTCTATTTATGGTATATATGAAAATGATTTTACAGGTTCTAATATTGTTGCATCTATTTATGTTGTCTTTGGTCCAAGAGTAGAGATGGTTATTGCCGATGGTGAAACTGTAAAAATGTATAGACTTCAAAAAGGTGAATTTAATTATATTCAAGATATAAAATTAAATCAAAAAGGTAAACTACAATCACCAGGATCAACTCAAGCTTGCTGGTATCCTTATCATAAAGATATGATTGATAATTTCTTTAAAGATGGGTATAGACTAAGATATAGTGGTGGAATGGTACCAGATCTTCATCAAATACTATTAAAAGGTGGTGGGTTATTTTCATATCCTTCTACTAGTGATTTACCAAAAGGTAAACTAAGACAACTATTTGAAGTATTTCCATTTGCATTTACTTATGAATGTGCTGGTGGTCAAGCAATAGATGGTATATCTAGAGTATTAGAAATTGAAACTACACACATTCATGATACATCTCCATGTTTCTTCGGAAGTAATGCAGAATGTGAAGTAGTTAAAGAAGTATATTCAAATAATGGATAACCAAACTAAAGAGTTAGATCAATGGGAACTAGCTCTTGAAGATCAAATAAAAATAGTCAAAAAATGCCAACAAGATATGGGATTAACTAGCTGTACAAAATGTACTAAAATACTAGAATGTAATATTCGAAAACAATATGTTAGATCAGTTTATGAATCTATGAGTAAAGGCTCAGGTGGTGGATTTGAATTTTAATCTTTAAAGATTACAAATTCACTTACAGGATTTTTAATATCACCTTTAATTGATATATTTGTAGATATATTTTCACTATCATCTAAAAATATTTTATTTACAAGTGGTATCTTTGATGCTAAAAATGATATTTCCTTCATAAAAATAACCCTAATATTTGAATTAATAATTTTATTCTTTAAGTCTAAATTAGCTTCTCCATCAAAATCTATCTCTGCACCTTTTGTTTTTATATCATATAAATTTAAAAAATTATCTTTATGATTGTAAACATATTTAATATCACCACTTAAAACTTTATATCCATTTAATGTCATATCACCTTTTACAATTCTAAATAAAGATGGTAATACAAGTAAAGGATTTGCAATTACAGATGAACTTTGTATTAGTGTAATCACATTGTTTAGTGCTGCAAAATCTTTAAAATTAGTATCTTTTATTTTAACACTCCCCTTAAATATATTTGAATTATCTATTTGTGTATTAGCATTAATATCAACACTACCTCCACTTATAAAATCATTATTAGCTAAAAAACTATTAATGAATTCATCATTAGCATTAGATATTTTTAATGTTGATATTTTATTTTTTGTATAAAATTTAATTTTTGTATCTTTATAACTAGATGTAAAATCAATATCATTACCATGTTTAATAAAACTATACTTGTCAGATAAAATTTGTTTATTATCTCCAAGTAAAATATTTGAATTTCTTGCATTTACTTCAAATATACTATCTAAATCAACCTTTTTATTTTCATCAGTTTCCTTGATATTATCTTTTATAATATTTATACCATCAATATCTATTTGTGTCTTATTTTTATTAATATCTATTAACATCTTTTTATTATTTATATTAAGTAAAATGTTATCATTTTCAATAAATCCTAAAAGATATATAGATTTAGAATCTATAGGAGATGCATGTTTATATATCTTTGCCTCTAAAGCAATATTATTATTTGCAAATTCAAGATCAAGCTTAGCATCTAAAATCTCATAATCTTTTAATAGTTCACTAAAATCTTTATACATTGCTAAATTTTTACATTTTATATAAGTAGTTTCTTCTTTGTTAAGTATACTAACCATTAAGCTAGGTAAATCTATTTTTATATTATTATTAAAATTAATATATATATCACTCTTCATATCTTTTAATTTTAAAATATTTATATTCTTAGTTTTTATATTAAATTCATCTAGATCAATTTTTCCACTTGCAGTTTGTTTTGATGTATCAATAATTAAATTAAACTCTTTAAGTAACAATTGTTTATCTAACATATATGTTGTATGTGATTTAATAGTAATTATATTATCTTTCAATAAAACATCAGCATTTTTAACTTCGAATTTAAATCCACTTAAATTGAGATTAGAATTTTTTAATTTAAAATGACCAATAATATCAAGATCTTCATTATTTAAATTAAGATTAATATCAAGATTTGTATTTAATTTTCCATCACTTTGTTTTAATGGAAGATTTATATCATATCCTTGTAAAATTTCATCTATATCATTATTTAAAATGGAATTAGATCTTAGGTTTAAATGTAAAATAGAATCATTATTATTATCTAAATTATTTATATTTAATGATGATCCATCTAATAGTGTAGTTTTATATTTTGGATTATCAAATTTAAAATTTAGAGTTCCATTTTTATATTTAATATTTAAATTATCTGCAATTACATTTGATAAATTATCTTTAAATTTAATTTTGGCACTCCTAACATTGGAGTCTAATTCAATGCTATTTTTAATTATCTTATTATTATTTATATCAAATTTAAATGTAAGATATTGGATATTATGAGTACCTTGTACATTCTCATATAACCATTTTTCGATAGAAGGATCCAGCGTAATAAAATCTTTAACAACTTTAATATTACTAAGATTATTACTATTGATATAAAAATCAATATAATTCATATCAAATTTAACATTTAACTCTAGTATTTGTTCTTTATATTGTAGTTTTCCTAAGTAAAAAGCATTATTTTTAAAGTAATCTAATACAAACTGTCCATTTAAATTAATATCATATTTTTTAATATAAAGTGTCTCTATATTAAATTTTATACTTTGTGAAATAAAATGTGGTTTAGCAATAAGTTTTACATCTTTTGAATCTATATAAAGTTTATTTTCATCAAATGAAATAGAAATTTCATCATTCTTGTATATTAAATCATGAATATATATTTTTTGGAAAAATTTCAAAACCATGGGTATTTTAGATATCTTACTTTTAATATCTGTAATAGTATTATTTGAAGTTTTTAGATCACCAATATTTAGCTTATCAATTTCTAATATTAGCTTTTTATCAATTTTTATATACAATCCATTAATACTATATTGTTTATAAGTGATGTTATCAATTTTTACACCAAAGAACATTAACCATGAATATAAACTAAGGAAACTAAAAGAAACAATGAAAAAAATTAAATATAACTTATTTTTTATTTTAGACTTCCTATACATACTAGTGATTTCCCTAGCATTTTATTTCACAACCAATATCCATTCAAATAGAGTTATACATATACCTTCTGGTTCTGTTAATTCTATTATATCATATTTATCTAAAACATCTTACGATGTAAATATTATTGATAATATCACACTTAGACTTTTAGGTTCACCACAAAAAGGCTGGATAGATTTAAAAGAAACTAATATGACAAGAGGTGATTTTATATATAAAATTACTACTTCTAAAGCTGCAATAAAAACTATTAAATTAATTCCTGGTGAAACATATTATTTTTTATTAAAACAATTATCAAAAGAATTAAATTTATCATTTAAAAAATTAAACAAATCATATAAAAAACATTCATATAAATTAGATGGAAATATTCTAGCTGAAAGTTATAATATTCCATTAGGTATGAATGAAGATAGAGTTATATTTTTTATGATTGATTACAGTAACAGAAAATATAAACAATATAGTAATAAAATATTTGGACAATACAATAAGAAAAAATGGTTTATTTACCTTACTATTGCATCTATTATACAAAAAGAAGCTGCAACTATAAAAGAGATGCCATTAATATCTAGTGTAATTCATAATAGATTAAAAAAGAATATGAGATTACAAATGGATGGTACATTAAACTATGGTCAATATTCACATGATAATAATTTATATAAAAGAATTAGAAATGACAAATCGTCATATAATACATATAAGAATAAAGGCTTACCTACTAATCCCATTTGTGCAGTTAGTTTTGATGCAATAAAGGCAGCCATTAAACCTGCCAAAACAAATTACCTTTATTTTGTTAAATCTAAAAATAAAAACTTTCATATATTTAGTACTAAATATAAAAAGCATAAACTTAATATTAAAAGAAATAAGTCTAAAAAAAAGACATATAAGAAAAAATCAACTAAACAATTAGAAAAAAAACATGTTACAAAACAACCAACAAATATAAAAAATCTTTGGAAATCTGTATATTAAATTATTTAATAAATAACATTTTAAGATAAGTGTGCTATTATGATGCTACATTTAAACTAACAAATAAAGGAAATATATGTCAAAAATTATATGGTCAAAAATTGATGAAGCACCAGCTTTAGCAACTTACTCGCTTTTACCAATCGTAAATGCTTTTACAAACGCTGCAGGTGTTGAAGTTGTTACTTCTGATATCTCATTAGCAGGTAGAGTTTTATCTGCAATGGGACTAGCTGAAGATGAATTATCAAAGTTAGGTGAAGTTGTTTTACAAGATGATGGAAATATTATTAAACTTCCAAATATCTCTGCTTCTGTAGGTCAATTAAAAGATTGTATCGCTGAGCTTCAAGGTCAAGGACATGATATCCCTAACTACCCTGAAAATCCAGCAAATGCGGAAGAAGAAGCTATTCAAGCTAAATATAGCACATGTTTAGGTTCTGCTGTTAATCCAGTATTAAGAGAAGGTAACTCAGATAGAAGAGCTGCTGTTGCAGTTAAGAAATTTGCTCAAAATAATCCTCATAAACTAAGAGCATTCCCTGAAAATCCTAAATCATATGTTGCACATATGGAAGGAAATGGAGATTTCTTTGGTAACGAAAAATCTGTAACTATTGACAAAGATCAAAAAGTAACTATTGCTATTAACGGTAAAGAGTTAACTACTATTGATGGTGTTGCAAGTGAAATTCTTGATGGTACATATATGTCAATTGCTGCACTTAATACTTTTTATGCAAAAACTATTGCAGATGCTAAATCAAATGATGTTTTATGGTCACTACACCTTAAAGCTACAATGATGAAAATCTCTGATCCAATTATGTTTGGTCATGGTTTCAAAGCATTCTTCAAAGATGTATTTACTAAATATGCAGATACTTTTGCTTCATTAAATGTTGATGCTAACCAAGGTATGTCAGATTTAGAAAAGAAAATTGCTGGTCATGCAGATGAAGCTGCAATTAAAGCTGACTTTTTAGCTGCATTAGAATCTGATTCTCCAAAGCTTGCAATGGTTGATTCTGATAAAGGTACAACAAACTTTAATGCATCAAACGATGTAATTATTGATGCTTCTATGCCAGTAGTGGTAAGAGAAGGTGGTAAACAATGGGACAGAAATGGTGATGCTCAAGAATGTGTTGCTGTAATCCCTGATTCTACATACGGTATGTTCCATGCTGAGATGGTAGCTGATTGTGTTAAAAATGGTCAATACGATGTAACTACAATGGGTACAATGCAAAATATCGGTCTTATGGCTCAAAAAGCTGAAGAGTATGGTTCTCACCCTACTACTTTTGAATTAGCTGAAGCTGGTACAGTTACTGTAACTGGTGCTGATGGTGTACTTATGAGTTTTGAATGTGAAGCTGGTGATATTTGGAGAATGTCTAGAACTAAAGATATTCCAATTAGAGACTGGGTAAGATTAACAGTTGAAAGAACAAGATTAGAAAATGTACCAGCTATATTCTGGCTAGATGCTGCAAGAGCTCATGATATTGAAGTTAAGAAAAAAGTTGATGCTTACTTAGCAGAGTATGATACAAATGGTTTAGATATTCAGTTTATGAAAGTTACTGATGCTACAAGATTTACTAATGCTAGAGTAAGAGAAGGTAAAACTACTATTGCTGTAACAGGAAATGTTCTTAGAGATCACCTTACTGATATGTACCCAATTTTAGAGCTTGGAACATCTGCAAAAATGTTATCTATTGTTCCATTAATTGCTGGTGGTGGATTATATGAAACTGGTGCTGGTGGATCTGCTCCTAAGCATGTTGATCAATTTTTAGCTGAGGGTCACTTAAGATGGGATTCATTAGGTGAAATTTTAGCACTTGCTGAGTCTTTAAGATTCTTAGGTAACAAACATTCAGATGCAAAACTTGCTGCTTTAACAGCTGCACTTGATATTGCAAATGACGGTTACTTAGATAACAATAAAGAGCCAGGTAGAAAATGTGGTCAGCCAGATAACAAAGCTTCACACTTCTTCGTAGCTCAATACTGGGCAAAAGCACTTGCTGAGGGTGATAACGCTGAATTAGCTGCTAAGTTTGCTCCAGTTGCAAAAGCATTAACAGAAAGTGAAGATACAATTATGTCTGAGTTATTAGCTGTTGAAGGTCAAGCTCAAGATATTGGTGGATACTTTAATCCAAATGAAGAATTAGCTGCTAAAGCTATGAGACCATCTGCTACATTAAATAATATTATTGATAATATCTAATAATATTTACTTAAAAAGACAAGCATAATTGCTTGTCTTTTCTAGGTTAAGATTAATATATATACTTTTTATTTTAAAGTATATATATTAGTTTTAACCTTTATTTATTTTAAATAAATTTATAAAACAAACTAAAAAATAAGGGGAATTAATGGCAAATAAAAAAGTAACAGTTATTGGTACTGGTAATTTTGGATCAACTGTAGCATTTATTCTTGCAATGAATGGTATATGTCATGAAGTGGTTTTACGAGGTAGAAACATTGATGTTGCAAAAGGAAAAGCACTTGATATGTCACAAGCTGCAAATGCAGCTAGACAACATACTGTTGTCCGTGCTGCAAAATGCGCAAAAGACATAGCTGGAAGTGAAGTAGTTGTTGTTACTGCTGGTGCTCCTAGAACTCCAGGTATGGATAGAGATGATTTATTACTTAAAAATGCTGAAATTGTAAAAGGATATGCTCATGAAATTAAAGAGCATGCACCTGATTCAATTGTAATTGTAGTATCTAATCCATTAGATGTTATGACTTATGTAATGCTAAAAGAAACTGGATTCCCTAAAGAAAGAGTACTTGGAATGGCTGGTATTTTAGATTCTGCAAGAATGGCACACTTTATTTATGAAAAACTAGAGTATGGTGCAGGTCAAATTAGAGCTACAGTAATGGGTGGACATGGTGATACTATGGTACCACTTCCTAAATTTACAACAGTTGCTGGTGTACCAATAGAAGATTTATTAAATCCAGATGAAATAAATGAAATTGTTGAAAAAACCAAAAATGGTGGAGCTGAAATTGTTAATCTATTAGGTGATGGAAGTGCCTATTATGCACCTGCAAAATCAACTATTGTAATGGTTGAAGCAATTTTAAGAGATACAAAACAAATACATTCATGTGCTGTTAAACTTGAAGGTCACTATGGACATAGTGATATTGTAAGTGGAGTTCCTGCAATGATTGGTGCAAATGGTATTGAAAAAGTTATTGAAATGACACTTAAACCATTCCAAGAAGATAGATTTGCTAAATCAGTTGCCTCGGTAAGAGAACTAACAGAAAAACTTTATGAATTAAAATTCTTTGAAGATAAAAAGTAGTAATTAAATGAACAGTAGAAAAGTTGGAATAATCGGTGTAGGAGCAGTTGGAGCCACTGCTGCATATACGCTTAGTATGATGGGTAATTGTCATGAAATTATATTATTTGATATTGCACCTGGCGTTGCACAAGGTAAAGCTATTGATATTGCTCAAGCTTCATACTATGCACCACAAGGAACAATTGTAAACGCTGCAGAAGATATTAGTGATATAAAAAATTGTGACATAGTTGTAATTACTGCAGGAGTACCACGAAAAGGTGATATGACTAGAGCTGATTTACTTATGATTAATGCTAGAATTATTAAAGATGTTACGACAAGTATAAAAGAAAATTCTCCAGATGCTATTATAATTTGTGTATCAAATCCTTTGGATGTTATGACTTATGTGATTAATAAAATTACTAACTGGGATTCTAACAGAATTATCGGTATGGCTGGAGCATTGGATGGTTCAAGAATGGCATATCAAATTCAAAAAAAGACAGGATATAGTGCAAGACAAACTGGAAGTTTAGTTATAGGTGATCATGGTGAAAATATGATACCTTTACCACATAGAATATCTGTTGGTGATATTCCTCTATCAGATCTTGTTACAAATGAAGATATGGAAGAGATAATTAATAAAACTAAAAATGGTGGAGCTGAAATAGTTAAACATCTTGGAACATCAGGTTATTATGGACCTGGACGTGCAATTGCACATATGGTTGAAGCAATCTTAAATGATTCAAAAACAATTGTTCCTTCTTCAGTATTACTAAATGGTGAATATGGCTATAATGATGTTTGTGTAGGTGTACCAGTTGTATTAGGAGCAAAGGGTACAGAATCAATAATTGAACTGAATTTATTAGAAACAACTAAAGAAAAATTAAAACTTTCTGTAGACTCAATTAAAGATGGAATAAAAATATTAGAAGAAAATAACTTTTTTGAAGGAATATAAATGAGAGAAATACAATATACTGATGTAGTAACTGCAATTAAAAATGTAATTGTTCATTGTGGTACAGTTTTACCTGATGATGCATATAAAGCTATAAAAGATGCACATGATAATGAAAAATCTCCAGTTGCTAAAGAAGTTTTAGCTCAATTACTTACAAATGCTGATATTGCTAAAGATGAAAAAAGACCACTATGTCAAGATACAGGATTAGCTGTATTTTTTGTAAAAGTTGGTGCTGATTGTAAAATTATTGGTGGTCTTTTAAGAGATGCTATTAATGAAGGTACTGAACAAGGTTATCAAGCTGCATATTTAAGAGCATCTACTTGTGAGCCATTTTCAAGAGCAAACTTAAAAGATAAAGTTGGCTATAACTTACCTGCAATTATTCATTTTGATATTGTTGCTGGTGATAAAATTGATGTTGAATATGCTGCAAAAGGTGGAGGTAGTGAAAATGTATCTAGAGCAACTGTTTTCCCACCTGCTGCTGGAAAAGCTGGAATTATTGAATATGTTAAGCAAGTAATTTCAGATGCCGGTGGAAATCCATGTCCTCCATTAACAGTAGGTGTTGGTATTGGTGGTACATTTGAAAAAGCTGGTATCTCATCTAAACATGCATTATTTAGAACTATTGGAAGTACAAATGAAGATTCAGAAATGGCTGAAATGGAAACTGAAATTAAAGATGAATTAAATAAACTTGGTATTGGAGCTATGGGTATGGGTGGTACTGAAACAGTACTTGCTGTTCATATTGAAGCAAATCCATGTCATATTGCCTCTTTACCAGTTTCAGTAAATGTTCAATGTCATAGTTCAAGACATGCACATATCACAATATAAGGTCTAAAAATGAGTAAAACATATACATTCACAACGCCACTAACAGAAGAAGATACTAGACAATTAAAAGCTGGTGATATTGTACTTTTAAATGGTACAATTTATACTGCACGAGATGCTGCGCATAAAAAATTATCAGACTTAATTGAAGCTGGAGAAGAATTACCATTTGATTTAAAAGGTTCTATTATTTATTTTGTTGGCCCTACTCCACCAAAACCAGGTGAGCCTATTGGAAGTGCTGGTCCAACAACATCATATAGAATGGATTCATATTCACCAACTATGCTTAAAAACGGTTCTTTAGGTATGATTGGTAAAGGTAAAAGAAATCAAGCTGTAAAAGATGCATGTAAAGAATTTGGTGGTATTTATTTTGGTGCAACTGGTGGAGCTGGAGCTTTACTAGGTAAAAAGATTACATCTGCTGAAGTTATTGCTTATCCTGAATTAGGTCCTGAGGCTATTAGAAAAATAACTGTAAAAGATTTCCCTGTAACAGTTATTAATGATACACACGGTGCAGATCTTTACCAAATGGGTAGAGAACAGTACGAAGTTAAATAACTTTTATTTATAATAATACATTAAGTTTTATCTAAATATACTATCCTTATAAACTATTTAATATAGGAGGATAGTATGACACTTTCAAAACAACTATTAGTATTACTAATATCTTTACCATTATTTGGAAATATATCACAAGAACAACAAGGTAAAAAAATTTATCTAAAAGCTGATTGTCAATCTTGTCATTATCAAGATACTAACTTTGATTCTAAGAATAATAAAGTAAAAAATTTATCAGATTTAGACAACTGGATAGTTGGTTGTGGATTAAAATTTGACACCAATTGGAAAAGTAAAGATGAAACTTTAGTTCTTAAATATCTAAATAATATATACTATCAATTAGACAAATAATATACTACTGATACTATATGTAACCTAGACATATAAATATACAAATACTATTATAAAATCAATCTATTTTAATAAGATATTGATATAATAATATAATCATAAAATTAATAAAGGGATAATATGAACATTCATGAATATCAAGCAAAACAAATTTTTGCAAAGTATGATGTACCAACTCCAAAAGGGATAATGGTAGAAAGCGTTAAAGATGCAGTAGTAGCTGCTGAGACTTTAGGAGGACCTGTTTGGGTTGTTAAAGCACAAATTCATGCTGGTGGTAGAGGACTTGGTGGTGGTGTTAAACTAGCTAAATCTTTAGAAGAAGTTGAAACTCTATCAAATGAAATCTTAGGAATGACATTAGTTACTCATCAAACTACGGCTGAAGGTAAATTAGTACAAAAACTTTATATTGAAGATGGTGCTGATATCCAAGCTGAACTATACCTATCTGTTGTCTTAGATAGAAAACTAGAGATGCCTTTAATTATGGCTTCAACAGAAGGTGGTATGAATATTGAAGATGTTGCAGAAAATACTCCAGAAAAAATTGTAACTATTCCAGTTGATCCTGCTGTAGGATTCCAAGGTTTCCATGGTAGAGAACTAGCATTTGGTCTTGGTATTTCAGATAAAGTTGAACAAAAAAATATTATTCAATTTGCACAAAAATTATTTAAACTTTATATGGAAAATGATGCAGAGATGATTGAAATTAATCCACTAGTTAAAACAGGTTCTGGAGAATTCTTAGCACTTGATGGTAAAATGGGATTTGATAATTCTGCATTAGGTAGACAACCTGAAATTGCTGCAATGAGAGATTTAAGTGAAGAAGATGAAGATGAAATTGAAGCATCTCACTATGGACTTTCTTATGTAGCACTTGATGGTGAAATTGGTTGTATGGTAAATGGTGCTGGTCTTGCTATGGGTACTATGGATACAATTAATCATATGGGTGGAACTCCTGCAAACTTCCTTGATGTTGGTGGAAGTGCAAATGCTGAAACTGTTGCAAAAGGTTTTGAAATTATTCTTAAAAATCCAAATGTTAAAGCAATTTTTGTAAATATATTTGGTGGAATTGTAAGATGTGATAGAATTGCAAATGGTATTATTGAAGCTACTAAACTGACAGATGTTAATGTACCTGTTATTGTAAGACTTGATGGAACAAATGCTCCTGAAGCAGCAGAAATACTTAAGAACGCTAACATTTCAAACTTAATTGTTGGTGATGATTTAGGTGATGGTGCAGCAAAAGCTGTAAAAGCTGCAGCTGAGTTTAAAGGAAAATAGATGTCAATTTTAGTAAATAAAGATTCAAAAGTAATCGTACAAGGTTTTACTGGTAAAGAAGGTACTTTCCATGCAGAGCAATGTATTGCATATGGTACAAATATTGTAGGTGGTGTTACTCCAAATAAGGGTGGTCAAACACATTTAGATAAGCCAGTATTTAATACTGTTTCTGATGCAGTTAAATCTACAGGAGCTACAGTATCTATGATTTTTGTACCACCTGCATTTGTTGGTGATGCTGTAATGGAAGCTGCAGAAGCTGGTATTGAACTTGCAGTAATTATTACAGAAGGTGCTCCAGTAAAAGATATGCAAGCTGCAAAAGCACACGCTACTAAACATGGTATGATGACTATTGGGCCAAACTGTCCAGGAGTTATTACTGCAGAAGAATGTAAAATTGGAATTATGCCTGGTATGATTTTCAAGAAAGGAAATGTAGGACTTATCTCTAAGTCTGGAACATTAACTTATGAAGGTGCGAATCAAGTATGTAATGAAGGTTATGGTATTACTACTGCTGTTGGTATTGGTGGAGATCCAATTATTGGTCTATCATACAATCAAATTCTTCCAATGTTTGAAGCAGATCCAGAAACTGAAGCAATTGTAATGATTGGTGAGATTGGTGGAGATCTTGAAATTCAAGCTGCTAAGTTAATCAAAGAACAAATCACTAAGCCAGTTGTAGCATTTATTGCTGGACAAACTGCACCTAAAGGTAAAACTATGGGTCATGCTGGAGCAATTGTTTCAGGATCAGCTGGAACAGCTGCTGAAAAAATGGCTGCACTTGAAGCTGCAGGTGTTAAAGTTGTTGTTTCACCAGCAGAAATTGGTAAAGCAGTAAAAGAATTATTAGGTTAATCTATACTTCTATTTATCTAAAAGGGAAAGCTTAAGGGCTTTCCCTTTTTTTATTAGATAAAATAAGATTATATAAACAATATAGGATTATTTTGTCAATACTTCAAATTAAAGACTTAACATTTTCATATCACAAAGATAATGTATTAGAAGATATCAACTTAAATGTTGAAGAAAAAGATTTTATTGCTATTATTGGCCCAAATGGTGGTGGTAAATCCACACTATTAAAATTAATATTGGGTATTAATGATATTCAAAATGGATCAATCAATATATCTGAATCAATTGGATATGTCCCTCAAAATACAAATATTAATACATCATTCCCAATTAAAGTTATTGAAGTAGTTGTAATGGGACATATTAATGAAAAAAGACCATTATTTGGTTATAGTAAAAATGAAATTTCTTGTGCCATGGATGCTTTAAAACAAGTAGGTATGGAAGATTATGCTAATCATAGAATTGGTTCTCTTTCTGGAGGACAAAGACAAAGAATTATGATTGCACGTGCACTTTGTGCTCATCCAAAAATACTTCTACTTGATGAGCCAACATCTAGTATTGATGTTGAAGGTCAAAAACAAATATATGATTTATTAAAAGAATTAAATAAATCTATTACAATTATTGTAGTTAGTCATGATATATCAGTAATCCTTGGATTTGCATCAAAAGTTGCACATATAAATAAAACACTTACTTTTCATGATACTCATCTTTCAAAAGAGTTTAATACTCAAGATGAACATTTTTGTGAAGTTGAACTATTACAAATGCTAAATAAAAAATCAATAAAGAATTGTGAATGTTAGATATCTTACAATATGAATTTATTCAAAATGCAATTTTAGCAGGTATATTAGTTAGTATTGCTGCAGGTATTATTGGATCATTAATAGTTGTTAATAGAATGGTATTTTTAGCAGGTGGTATGGCTCACACTGCTTATGGAGGAATTGGTCTAGCTGTATTTTTTGGATTTCCTATATTTTTAGGTGCATCACTTTTTACAATTGCTGCAGCATTAATTATTTCTGCGATTACACTAAAACAAAAAAATAATATAGATACAATTATAGGACTTATCTGGGCTGTAGGGATGGCAATAGGTATTATCTTAATAGATTTAACTCCTGGATATAATGTAGATCTTATGAGCTATCTATTTGGCTCAATACTTGCAGTAAGTAGTAATGATATTTTATATATTAGTATCCTACTAACAATAATTATTGCTACTGTTACATTATTTTATCGTGAAATATTAGCTGTGTCATATGATAGTGAATATGCAGCACTTAGTGGTGTAAATGTAAAACTATTTTATACTTTAATATTAGTATTATCGGCACTTACAGTTGTAATTGCAATTAAAGTAGTAGGATTAATACTTGTAATAGCACTACTTACTATACCTATTTATATAGGACAAAAGATTTCTAATTCACTAGCTCAGATGATGATATTATCAGGTATATTATCTTCTATATTTACATTAATTGGTCTATATATTTCTTATAGTTATGATATTACATCTGGTGCTAGTATTATTCTTACAAGTGCCGTAGCACTTCTTTTATATTTAGTTATTGAAAAATCAATAAAGAAATTAAATGAAAAATAAAAAAAATATAGCAATAATTGGTGCTGGTGCATCTGGTTTAATAGCCTCTATTTTTGCTAAAAAAAATGGACATAATGTAACTATATTTGAAAAAAATAATAAAATAGGAAAAAAAATATTAGCTACAGGAAATGGTAGATGTAATATTACAAATTCAAATCTAAAATTAGAAAATTTTCATAGTAAAAATATAGAATTTGTAAAACAGATATTAGATACATTCACCTTAGATGATACTCTTGAGTTTTTTAAATCAATTGGACTCTTAACTATACAAGGTGAGAAATCAAATAGATTATATCCTATGTCATTACAATCTAGTAGCGTAGTTGATTTACTTGAAGCTAAAATAAAAGAGCTAGGCATACAGATAAAACTATCTTCACATATTACAAAATTAGAATATGATGATATATTTACATTAACCATTAATAATCAATTAGAATATGACTATGATAATGTAATAGTTGCAACAGGACTATTAGCACAACCAAAACTAGGTGCTTGTGAAGATGGATTGACTTTTGCAAGAAAATTCAAGCACAACATTATTCCTACTAGCCCTACTCTAGTTCAGCTTATATCTGACTCAAAATACTTACAACAATTATCAGGTGTAAAATTTATAGGATCTGCTAAATTAATTATAAATCAACAAAAAATTACACAATCTACTGGTGACATACTTTTTACAAAATATGGATTATCAGGTTCAACAATATTAGAAATAAGTCGTAATGTCGATATAGAACTTAAAAATAAAAGTTCTATAGAAGTTCATATAGATTTACTTCCTCAATTTACTGAAGATAAAATAAAAGATATATTAAACAGTGGTATAAAATTAAATGGTATATTAAACCAAAAACTTATTCCGTATATTTTAGAACTTGCTAAAAATAATTTTAGTCAAATACCTAATATAATAAAAAATCTTAAATTCAATATCACAGATACAAAAGGTTATGATTTTTGTGAAGTAACTGCGGGAGGTGTTGATTTAAATTCTATTGATTCTAATTCAATGCAATCAAATAAACAAAGAGGTTTATACTTTTGTGGTGAAGTTTTAGATGTTGATGGAGATTGTGGTGGCTTTAATCTTCAATGGGCATGGTCTAGTGGATATTTAGCTGGAAATAGTATTTAAAAAAGGATTTGTTATACCAATAAAACAATATGAAGTAAAAAATGTAAAATGCAGTGGTTGTGCTAATACTTTAATATCATCTTTAAAAGATCAATTTGGTGAAGTTAAAGTTAACCTTGAAGTTAAGCCAAGAATAATTACTATTGATATTAAAGAAGAACAAGAAGATACTCTAAAAAAGAAACTACGAAGTCTTGGTTATCCTTTAACATCAGATGAGCTAAATACATTAGAAAATGCAACAACTACTGCAAAAAGCTTTGTATCTTGTGCTATAGGTAAGATAAATAGTTAATCTATTATTTACCTTCTCTTTGTTTCAATTTCTCAAGTAAAGCTGATGTAAATATTGCTCCAGGAATAGCGTAAAATGCAATACCTAAAACACTTAAAAAACTAGCTACAATTTTACCAAGTGTAGTAATAGGATACATGTCCCCATACCCTACAGTAGTAAATGTAATAACAGACCACCAAAGTGCCGAAGGTATGCTAGAAAAAATTTCTGGTTGTACAGAGTTCTCTAAGTAATACATAATAGGTGCACTAACTAGCATCAAAATAGATGATAATTGAATTACAACCATAAACTTATCTTTATTTTCTTTTAAAATATGCCATAATGTAATATCAAAACTATTATATTGTTCATATCTTAAAATTTTCATAATTCTAAATACTCGTAATATTCTTAAAAAAATTAAATCAATACCAGCAATAGTAAGATAATATGGAAGTAATACAAGTATATCAATAATTACAAAAGGTTCTTTTATATACTTTAATCTACCTTCTAATCCTTCATATCTTGGATCTTGACCTATGGATATAAACCTTAATAATAATTCAAAACTAAATATAACCATTACAATATTTTCAATAGTATTAAAAATATCACTATAGTAAGAATATTCTTTAACTGTTGATAAAAAAAATGAAATAATACTAATAACAATTAATATAAATATATATTTATTAATATATTTACCATACTTATGTTGTGCTGGTTTTTCAAGTATTAAATATAAACTATTTAACATAATTAAAATACTATTTGGCCATCTTGCTGCATACGATGAATGATACTTTTTGCCATTTTATGACCTTTAAATGCAGCTTTTCTACACCATTCTATAGCTTTTTCCTTATCTTCTTCGCACCCAAGACCATTATCATACATAGCACCTAAATTGAATTGAGCAGATGCAATATCAGCTAATGCTGCTTTTTTAAATAAAATGTATGCTTTAGAATAATCTTGTTCTACTCCACGACCTTCTTTAAACATAGCACCTAAATTATTATAAGCATCCATATTCCCTCGCTTTGCAGCTTCTTCATACCAAAATGCTGCTTCTGATTCATTTTTTGTACAACCATTACCATCTTCAAGCATTAACGCTACTTCAAACTGCGCAACAGTTACTTCTCGTATAGCTGCTTCCAAATAATATTCAAATGCTTTTGAAATATCTTGATCAACTCCAAAACCTTTGAAATATAGAAAACCTAAATAGTAATATGATACAGGGTCATTTTGTTCTACAAGATAAGAATATAGCTTATATGCTAAATTATAATCTTCAGATATTATTGCATTATATGCTTCTTGGGATAAATTATTATTTGACATTAATTAAAATCTCCATTGATTTATTTAAGATGATTATATCAAAATTAATGTAATAAATAAGAGTAAGATTATATAGTGATTATTTTTATTTGTAATTAAAAGTGGCTCCGGATGCTGGATTCGAACCAGCGACCAAATGATTAACAGTCATCTACTCTACCACTGAGCTAATCCGGAACAAGTATTTAGATAAACATAATTGCTTAGCTATTTAAGTGGTGGAATTATAGTCAAAAAATATTATCTTGTCAATAAAATATAGCTTAAATTTTAAAAGCTATATAGATTTATAGAAATCTACTCCCGCTATATTCTTTTTATGAATAATATTATTTATTAAAAGATTATCAAAAATTATCTTACTGTTATTATCAAAAATATTTTCAATATCATCATGTGTTAAAGGTCGCATCTTTAATAGGTTTATTATTTCATTTTCTGAATAATATTGTAATGATTTAGGTCTATTTTTATGTGCTATAGTTATAGGTAGTCCATTTAATTTATTAGCAATTAATTCTAATTGTTCAAATGTTAATGGATTTACATCATATGCAGGTGGTCTATCTATAGTACCTATATCAATTCTATGTGGATTTATTTTATTATATGCATTATATAATAAATTTATTTCAGAATCTGAATCATTTAAATCTTTTACAAAAAGTGTTTCTATTACTAATTCTTTTTTGTATATCTTTCTAAATGAAACTATACCATCTACAATTGCATCACAATTAACATCTTTATGTGCACGATCTATTTTTTTGAAACATTTAGCACTTACACAATCAAGTGATAATTTTACGATATCAATTTTAGATAATATCCTTTGAATATTACTATCATATATATTTGCACCATTAGATAAAATTAATGTTTTAATATCACCTTTAATATTATCAATTTGTTCTATAAGTTCCTCTAAATATGGATATAAAGTTGGCTCACCATTTGCAGTAAATGTTATTACATCAATATTAGGATGATTTTTAAGTGATTTTTTTACTTCTGAGATTATATCTTCTACACTAGATATATATGTCTGCTTATCTACAGTTTTAGCAGGTGCTAATTCACAATAAAGACAATCAAAATTACATTGTTTTGAAGCAGCAGATAGATCCACACCCAAACTCATTCCAAAGCGACGAGATGGGATAGGACCAAAAGTAAGGTTTAACATAGTATTGTTAATTATTTTTTACCAGAAACTCTTTGACATTCACTTACAAAGTGTTTTGCATTAGCTACAGGTACATCAGGAAGTATTCCATGTCCTAGGTTAAAGATATGTCTTTTTCCACCCATTACATTTTGAATAGCTTCTACACAAGCAGTAGTTTCTTCTTGAGAATATAATCTACATGGTTCCATATTTCCTTGAAGTACATATTGATCACCTAATTTTTCTTTTGCCATAGACATTGAAGTTCCCCAATCTACACCAAACACATCAAAGTTACCATACACAAGTCCTTGTTCAATAAATGCACTTACACCTTTTGGGAACATGATAATTGGAGTATCTGGATATTTAGATTTTAAATAATCTGCAATTTCAACCATATATTGCCATGAGAATTCATTATATTTTGATGGTTCAATAGCAGCAGCCCAAGAATCAAAGATTTGAACTACATCAATACCTGATTTAATTTGTTTTTCCATATAAAGTTTTACAACTTCAGTTACTTTTCTAAGAATTTTATGTAAAAGTTCTGGATTTGAATACATCATCTTTTTACAAAGATTATATGTTTTAGTCCCTTGCCCTTCAATCATATATGTTGCTAGTGTCCAAGGAGCACCAGTAAATCCAATAAGTGCAATTTCATCATCTCTTTCATCTAATTGCTTTCTTAAAAGTTCAATTGTTTCATAAACATAAGTAAGTTTACTACTAGCTTCTTTTCCACCAATTAATCTATCAATATCAGCTTCACAAGTAATAGGATCATTAAACTTTGGTCCTTCACCTTTAATAAATTCAAGATCCATACCCATCTCATCTGGAATTACTAAAATATCACTAAATAAAATTGCAGCATCAACTCCAACAATATCAAGTGGTTGAATAGTAACTTCAGCTGCTTTTTCTGGATCATGACAAAGATTTAAAAAATTTCCAGCTTCAGCTCTTACTGCCATATATTCAGGAAGATATCTTCCTGCTTGTCTCATCATCCATACTGGAGTATATGGTGTTTCTAACCCTTTACATGCATCTACAAAAATTTTACTCATATTATTAATTCTCTCTTTCTTATTTAAATTTTATTATTTTTTTCCAACTTTACCTAAAAAGTAAAGTCCTACTGCTAATGCTGTAATTGATAATGCAAAATACATCATATCAAGTGGTGTATTATAATTCATATGTAATACTTTTTGGAAAAAACTTACCACAAGTACCATTACAATTACTTTTGCAATTTTATCCTTTAATTGATCAAGTGAATGAATAGCAAGTAAGCTATTTTCTACATCTCCATCTGCATCTGCTGCATCAATATTTGACACAAATAATTCATATACACCAAATGAAAATATAAACATAACAATAGCAATAAGATATAAATCAATTGCTCCAATGATTCCACTTACAATATCTTCATGAAATTTATCAGGATGTGCATGTGTAATAATTGTATTAAATGTATATACAGCAACACCCCAAATATCCATAGATGCAACTATAAATAGTATAAATGCACCAATTAGTCCAAATATTACTGCTAATACTACAATAAATCTACTATTCCAAATTGCCTTTTCAAATAATTTTTCTAACATTCATTATCCTCTAATTCTATCCATTTTAATGCAATTCTTACTGAATTAGTAGCTGCACCTACTCTAACTTGATCTGCAACATTAAAAAAATGTAACATATTTTTACTATAAATATCTTTTCTAATTCTACCAACATATGTAATATCAGTATCTGTAGAGATAATTGGCATAGGATATACCCCATTCTCTAAATCATCCATAACTTCTACATTTTCAAAATTATTAATAACTTCTCTACATTGATCAACATCTACATCAATATCATCACCAAATGTAACTGTAATTGATTCACTATGACTTCTTAAGACTGGTACTCTTACACAAGTTGCAGCTACTGCAATGTCTTTATGAAGAATTTTTTGAGTTTCATATACCATTTTTTCTTCTTCTTTAGTAAATCCACTTTCCATTGCTTTATCAACTTGTGGAATTACATTTAAAGCAATTTGATGAGCAAAAGCTTCTTTTTTAGAATCGTCTAATTTGAAGGCAAAAAAGTCTTGCATTTGAATTACAAGTTCTTCCATACCAGCTTTTCCTGCACCTGATGTTGCTTGATAAGTTGAAACATCAACCCTTTTAATTCCATATAAATCATCTAATGGTTTAAGCGCTTGTACCATTTGAATTGTTGAACAATTTGGATTTGCAATAATTCCAGTTTCTTTCCAAAGCTCAATATCTTCTGGATTAACTTCAGGTACAACTAATGGAATATTTGGATCCATTCTAAAGTGACTTGTATTATCAATTACAACAGCTCCACCTTCAACAGCATATTTTGCAAATTTTTCAGAAATAGAACCACCAGCACTAAAGAATGCAATATCTACCTCATTCTCTTCAAATACTGTTTCTGTAAGTTCAACAACTGGGTATTGAATACCTCTATATTCAATATCTGTACCAACACTATTAGCACTTGCTAATGGTAATAATTCATTAATTGGAAAATCAACTTCCTCTAATACTCTAAAAAGTTCTTCACCTACAGCTCCTGTAGCCCCAACTACTGCAACATTAAATTTTCTACTCACTATTTTTCATCCTCATTATTTAAATTTAATATACTATTTTCATCATCTAATTCAATATCTAAATCTGGTCCCTCTTCTTTATTTTTTGGACATTTAGCTATTGATACAACTTTATCATCTTTATCTACATTTACAATAGTTACACCACTAGTATTTCTACCTGCTTTTCTAATAGTATCCATATCTACTCTAATCATTTTACCAATACTAGTAAGTGCCATTAAATCTTGTGCTGGGTCTACTATTACATTTCCAATAACTTTTTTACCAGTTTTTGGTGATAACTTCATAGATATTACACCTGAACCAGCTCTATTAGTTAATCTATAAGCTTCAACTTCTGTTCTCTTACCAACACCTTTTTCACTTACTGTTAATAATTCTTGTTGTTCGTCTTCAATTACATCAGCATCAACAACATAATCAGATTCATCTTTAAATTTAATTCCTCTAACACCTCTAGTAGTTCTTCCTTGACATCTTGTTTTATCCATATCAAATCTAATTACCTGACCAAGAGCTGTAAATACCATAAGGAATTTTGATTCTGGTAATGTGATTTGTGCTGTAACAATTTCATCATTTTCATCAAGAACAATAGCTCTAACACCATTAGTTCTTATATTACTAAAGTCATTTAATGAAGTTCTTTTTACAATACCATTTTTTGTAAAGAATGCTAATGATTTATTTTCATCAAAATCTGTAGTAGGAATAATAGCCATAATCTTTTCATCTGCCTTAAGATTAATTAGATTTACTACTGCTTTACCTTTCGCTGTTCTTCCACCTTCTGGAATTCTATAAACTTTTAACCAGTATAATTGACCTAAATTAGTAACAAATAATAAGGTATCATGTGTATTTGATACAAAGAATCGTTCAATAAAGTCATCATCATGAGTTGTTACAGCAATTTTACCTTTTCCACCTCTTTTTTGTTTTTCATATGCTTTAATTGGAACTCTTTTTACATATCCATTATGTGTAATTGTTACAACCATAGGCTCATTAGGAATTAAATCTTCTATATCTATATCATCATATGAATCTTCAATATCTGTTCTTCTTGGAGTATTATATTTTTCTTTGGATTCTACAAGTTCTTCTTTAATAATTTCATTTAATCTATCTTCAGACTTTAAAATTAATTCTAGTTCAGCAATTAAAATCATTAATTCATTTAATTCATTTTCTAACTTTTCTCTCTGAAGTCCAGTAAGTCTTCCTAACCTCATATCTAATATAGCTTGAGATTGAATTGTACTTAATCCAAATGCAGACATTAATGATTCTTTTGCTTCAGTATCATTTGCACTTGCTTTAATAATTCTTACTACTTCATCAATATTATCTAAGGCAATTTTTAAACCTTCTAAGATATGTGCTCTTGATTTTGCTTTTTCTAAATCAAAAATAGTTCTTCTAATAATTACTGTTTTTCTATGAGAAAGAAATACTTCTAATACTTCTTTTAATGTAAATATTTTTGGCTCTTTATTATGTACGGCAAGCATAATAATACCAAAAGTAGTTTGCATAGGTGTAGCTTTGTAAAGATTATTCATAATAATCTCTGACATTGCATCTTTTTTAAGTTCAATTACAACTCTTGTACCTTCTCTATCAGATTCATCTCTAACTTCTGATATACCTTCTATAGTTTTGTCTCTTGCTAAATCAGCAATTTGCATAACTAATTTTGCTTTATTTACTTGATAAGGTAATTCATCTAAAACAATGATCTCTTTTTTACCTTTTGTTTCAACATGGTGTTTAGCTCTTATTTTAACTTTTCCTCGACCAGTTCTATACGCATCAGTAAAACCTTGTCTACCATGGATAGTACCACCAGTTGGGAAGTCTGGACCTTTTACGAATTCCATTAAATCATCTACTTGTGAATCTGGATTATCTACAAGATGTAATGTAGCATCTAATACTTCCGCAATATTATGTGGTGGAATTTTTGTAGCCATACCAACAGCAATACCTTCACTACCATTTGCTAACAGAAGTGGTAATCTTGTTGGTAATACAGATGGTTCTTTACCTGTATCATCATATGTAGCAGTAAAGTTTACAGTATCTTTATCTATATCTCTTAAAATATCTTCACTTGGCTTTGACATTCTAGCTTCTGTATATCTCATTGCTGCAGCATTATCACCATCAACTGAACCGAAGTTTCCTTGCCCATCTACAAGAGGCATTCTCATTGAGAATGGTTGAGCCATTCTTACAAGAGCATCATAAACAGAATTATCACCATGTGGATGGTATTTACCAATTACATCACCAACAATTCTTGCTGATTTTTTATAAGAAGCTTTTGATGATAAATGAAGTTCATTCATTGCATAAAGAATTCTTCTATGAACTGGTTTTAGGCCATCTCTAGCATCAGGTAGAGCACGACCAATGATAACACTCATTGAATAATCTAAATAAGATCCCTTTACAGAGTCTTCAATATTTATATCAACGATATCTTGTGATTCAAAAAGAGTATCCATGTTTAATTACCTTGTATTAAAATTATATTATTTTATCTAGTTTTACAATAAAAAAGGCTGAGACAATTTGTCCCAGCCTTTTTGAATTTAATAAGAAAAAATTCTAGTTATTTTTATGATCCATAATCATGGCATATGCTTCATCTTTAAGCTTTAATTTTTCTTTTTTCATCTTTTCAATTTCAATTGGATTTATATGATCATTACCTGCTAATTCAGCTTTCTCTATTTGATCATGTAAATCATTATGTTTATCAAATACCTTCTTAAAGTGTGCATTTGAAGTCTTAAGTTCTGTTACTAATTCTCTATATTCGTGAAACATATATTTTCCTTGTTTTGTTTTGCTAATTTTATCTATAGATTGCTTAAACTATGTTCTATAATCCGCATTAATTTTTACATATTCATACCCTAAATCACATCCATATGCAGTAAATCTTCCATTAGATAATCCTAAATCACATATAATTTTAAATGACTGAGTTTGTAATATTTTAGCAGCTTTTAACTCCGTATCTTCATCAAAATAAATTTCACCTTTATTATATACTAGAATATCACCAAAAGTAATCGTTAAACTATCTTCACTACAAGTAGATCCAGATGCTCCAATAGTAGATGCAATTCTACCCCAGTTTGGATCTTCACCAAATAATGCTGTTTTTACTAATAATGAATTTGATAATGCTTTTGCAATATTTTCAGCTTCATTATCATTTTTAGCACCATTAACTTCAAAGGCAACACACTTTTTAGCACCCTCTCCATCTGCAACCATCATCATAGCCATATCATCCATTACAAGCCTAAGAGCTTCAGCAAAGGCTTCTTTATTATATACTTTAGATTTTTGATTAGACAGTAACATTACAGTATCATTTGTAGAAGTATCCCCATCAACACTAATTGCATTAAATGTAGTTTTTGTATTTAAAAGTAATAATTCTTTCATATCTTCTTTAGGAATTGAAGCATCTGTACATATAAAACAAAGCATAGTTGCAAGATTTGGATTAATCATACCAGCACCCTTTGAAACTGCACCTATTTTAAAACTATTGCCATTATCTAACTTTACTTCATAGAAACAACTCTTAGGATAACTATCTGTAGTCATAATTGCATTAGATAAGTTTTCTCCACTTTTATTAGATAAATTAAAAGTTAAAGCACCATCGATTATTTTTTGTTTTGGAATAGGTACACCAATTACACCTGTACTACTCATAATAGGATTTATTATATTTGTATGCGTAGCTTCAATCTCTTGAAATATTTCATTGATATTGTCAATACCTGATGATCCTGTCATTGCATTTGCATTTTTTGAATTTATTAAAACAAAATTTGTTTTAAAGTTTTTTTCTTTTAATTGAAAATGCTTTAATGGAGCTGCTTGAAATTTATTTTTAGTGAATATTGCTTCAACTTCACATAGAGTGTCACTATATATAAAGCCCATATCTTTAGCATTATTTGGTTTTAATCCGGCACTAATACCGTCACAGTAAAATCCTTCTATATCAGAGATACTACCTTTTATTGGGAATATACTAAACATCAATTAAGTCCTTTGGTTTAGATGGTGAATTAATAATTTTTTTTGCTTTACTTATATCTGATTGACTTCCTACAATTAATAGCTTACATCCAGAATGTATAATTGCACTACCTTTTGGCATCTGAACAAACTTTCCATTTTTTTCTGTAATACCAATAATACTTACTCTAAATCTATCTCTTAGATGTGCATCTTTTAACTTATGTTCAAGAAGCCAAGAATCATCATTTATATAAATTTCTTCCATATCTATTGGTGTATCTTTTTTATATAAAAATTCTTCAAGTACATTTTCCATATCTGGTCTAATTGCCATAGCTGACACTCTCTTAGCCATTAAAGAAGGAGGTGCAACAACTTTATCTGCACCAAGCTTCTTAAGTCTGTCCACATCATGCTGTGTTTCTGCATTACAAATTACTAAAAATGGATTATTTCTACCAATTTCTTTTTCATATAATCTTACAGATGCGATAATAGTAATATTTTCTGAGATATTCTTAGATAAAGATATTACACCTTTTGCACTTGACAAGTGTGACTTTAAAAAAGCCTTTTCTGTAAATGCTTCTTCTTTCAAGAAGTAAGGATAATTATTTTCTTTTGCAATCTTTTCTATATCATCTCTTGGATCAACAACTACAAACGGTATATGATTATCAATAAATTGCTTTGCTAATTGTGCTGAATATTCATTGTGATAGAATATAACAAAATGATTTCTTAATCTCGCAATATTATATAGCATTCTTCTCTCCTTGTATAGGTCAAATAATCTACCTTTAATAATTGTATCAATTAAAATAGCTGTAGATAATGTAAATACACCAAAACCAAAAATAATAAGTGTAATAGTGAAAAATCTTCCGGCATCAGATATAGGTGATATTTCACCAAATCCTACTGTAGTAAATGTAATACCTGTTTGATAAATTGCATCTAATATTGGAAAGTCATCAATTACTATATAACCTATTGTACCTATCATCATGATAAGTTGTACAAGTACTAGTGGTAATCTAAATGGTTTTAGTTGTGAGTATATCTCAGAGTTGAGATCAAACTCTGGCGTGGTATTTCTAGTCTTCCAGCCAAGAGCTTTTTTTATTTTTCTAATAATGCTCATATCATAAGCACCAGGGCGCAGCCCTTAAGAATTCTTTTTAAGAGTTCTAAGTTCTTTAGCAGAAATTTTTATTTTTCTTGAAGTACCATCTTCAAGTGTAATTCTTACTGTTCTTAAGTTTGGAAGAAATCTTCTTTTAGTTCTATTTTTAGCGTGACTAACGTTGTTTCCAGACATTGGCCCTTTTCCAGAGATCATACATCTTCTTGCCATTTTAAATCCTTGTATTTTAAATATTTTGGTGATTATATTTAATATATACTTATGTCCTCATTAAATCTATGTTTAAATGTACACTTTTTACATAACTCTTCTATAGCTTTATTATCTTTAAATCCATTTATAATATCTACTGATCTTTTACTATTTAATATCTTATCTAAAGAGCTTTCATGTATATTGCCTAGCTTGATATATCCATTTGAATCTAAACAACAAGGGACAACATCACCTGAACTTAAAATACCAAAATGTGATTTTAAGCCATAGCAGGTACCATTTGTATTATTTGTTGATTCTAAACTTGGCCATTGGAAATAATTATCAAAATGTAACTTAATTTGATTTTCTAATCTAATTGACTCTTGATTTTCAATATCTAAATATAAATTAAATTTATTTTCAATTTTTTGTATTACCTCTGTGTTAAACTTATATGATTTCTTTTTAGGATTTAGATTCCATAATCTAAAATTTACAAAATTATGTATCTTATTTTTTAATTTTAAGTCACATATTTTAAACATTGGTTCTAAATATTGATCTAAAGTCATATTCATATCATTCTTATTAAAGCTATTTAATGAAAAATTGATTTGCCTAATTGCTGGATGTAAAAATAAATTTAAATCAAACTTATTTAAGTAGTATCCTGTAGTTACTAATTCTACTTGTATATTGTACTTTAATGTTAAATCTAAATATTCTTTTAAATTTGATAGTGTTAAAGGATCACCAAACATATGATAAGTAATTATTTTAGTATATGGTTTTATTTGAATTAAAACATCTTCAAATGTTTTTAAACTCATTGTAGATGTAGGAGGTTTTTGTGAAGGGCAAAAGCTACATGCAAGCCCACAAATATTTGTAAGCTCTACATATATCTTATTAAATTTCATTAAAGACAGTCTTAGATAAAGATGCTTTGAATTGATTCATTAGTATAAATTCTACTAATAGTTTTTGCAGTAATTTCAGATGCAGTAAGAACAGTAATTTTATCGTGTTCTGCTTTTAAAGGAATTGTATCTGTAATAACTAATTCATCTAAAGCACTATCAGTAATTCTTTGGTACGCAGGACCACTAAGAACACCATGAGTACAACATGCCATCACTGAAGTTGCACCTTTAGCTTTAAGTACATCAGCAGCTTTTGTTAAAGTTCCAGCAGTATCAACCATATCATCTAATATAATCACATCTCTACCCTGAACATCACCAATAATATTCATAACTTCAGATACATTAGCTTTTTCTCTTTTTTTATCTACTATTACAAGATCAAAACCTAAAGACTCAGCATAAGTTCTAGCTCTTGCAACACCACCAACATCTGGAGATGCGATAATTGGATTTTTAAGATTTTTAGACTTAATATATTCTACAAATAGTGTAGAACCAGTAAGATGATCAACTGGAATATTAAAGAAACCTTGGATTTGTGCAGCATGAAGATCAAGTGTAATTACTCTTTCTACCCCAGCAACTTCAAGCATATCAGCAACTAATTTAGCTGTAATTGGTACTCTAGGAGCTGCTTTTTTATCTTGTCTTGCATATCCAAAGTATGGAATTACAGCATTTATCGTTCCGGCACTAGATCTTTTTAAAGCATCAACAATAATTAATAATTCCATTAAGTTATCATTTGCTGGTACACAAGTAGGCTGAATAATAAATACATCATCACCTCTTACTGAATCAGGAATGATTACATTAATTTCACCATCACTAAATTTATTTACTTCTATGTCAGCTAATTCTTTACCTAAAGACTGCGCAACTTTTTTTGCAAACTCTGGATTTGCTGTACCTGCTACTAATTTATATCCACTCATCTTAACTCCAAATTTTTCTATTATCGTGATTTTATCTAATATTTACTTGATACAAAATCAAATAGTATCTATGATCCAACCACTTCCTATTACTTTATCTTTATCATAAAATACTGCAACTTGCCCAGTTGCAACACCTAGTATTGCATCATCTAATTTTATATATGCTTTATTATCAATAATATTTACTTTACAAGAAACTGTATAAGATCTAAATCTAAGTTTTACATTACATGTAAATTCTTTATCATCAATAAACATATTTAAATTATCAACTACTACATCATAAATAGCCAAATCTTCTTTTTTCCCTACAGTAATTGTATTATTTTCTTTATCTTGTGAAATTACATAATGAGGTTCATGTGCACCATGAACATAAAAACCTTTTCTTTTCCCTACTGTATAATGCATGTAACCCTTATGATGACCTACTTCATTTCCATCTTTATCTAGTGTTACTCCTGGCATATCAATTTTGGTATGTTCTTTTAATATATCCATATATGTATCTTCTACAAAACATATCTCTTGTGATTCTTTTTTAGAAGCAATATCTTTTAATGCTGGTAAACTTGCACCAATTTTTTTAATTTCATCTTTTGTATATGTACTCATAGGAAAAATTATTTTAGGTAAAACTTTTCTATCTATTTGAGCTAAAAAATAACTTTGATCCTTACTAAGATCATCAGCACAATATATAAATTCACCATCAGTCTTTGCATAATGACCTGTAGCTAAGTAATCAGCACCAATATCCATAGCAGCATCATATAGTGCACCGAATTTAATCATTCTATTACATTTTACACAAGGATTAGGAGTAATCCCATCTATATAACTTTGAACAAAATATTCATATACTTCTTCTTCAAATTTTTTTGTTACATCTAAAACTGTATATTTAATATCTAAAAATTTACTAACTTTATCTATTGATTCTATATTTTGTTCATGGTATCCAGGAACGGTTTCATGAAGTTTCATGTAAATACCTTCTACTTCATATCCTTCCTTTTGTAACAAATATGCCGTTACAGAACTATCAATTCCACCACTCATTCCAACAATGATTTTCTTTTTATTTTGCATGATAATTCCTTTTGATAATCATCTTATATATTCCAATGGTCTTGTCACACTAATTCTTTCTTTCCAATTGTAATGAGGAATAATTAAATCTTTATCATTCCAAAATACTGGGAAAGTATTTTTTTTGGCAAATATAATATCAATATCCAATGTCCTAGGAGCATCTTTGAAACTTCTTTTTCTTCCATACCGAAGTTCTATTCTTTGCATTGCTTTTAAAAATTGTAAAGGAGTTAATTCTGTAGAAATAACCATAATTCCATTTAAAAAATCATCTTGATCCAAAAAACCAAATGGTGGATTTTCTAAAAGTGGACTTGTTTGTAAAATATTAAATCTTCTATCACTTTGTAAATTTAAAAAAAGTTTATCAAATCGTTGTTTCATATTTCCAATATTACCACCAATTCCTACAGTATATTTATATGTATTGGTTTTTATTACATTAGATTTATATGGAAAATGATTTGAAAATTTTAATTTCATATTACAAATCTATTATTTTAGCTTCTGAGCTACTAGTTCATTCACTACTTGAGGATTTGCTTTTCCCCCAGTAGTTTTTAAAACTTGCCCTACAAAGAAACCTAAAAGTTTAGTATTTCCAGCTTTGAACTTCTCTACATTATCTGGATTTTTTACTATTACCTCATCAATTATAGGAGAAATTATACTTGGATCACTTATTTGTACAAGTCCTTTATCCTCAACTATCTTTGTTGGATTTGTTCCTGACTGTGTCATATCTTCAAATACTTGTTTTGCTATTTTACTTGAAATGGTACCATCATCTACTATTTTGATAAGTTGTGCTATTTGTACCGATGTAAATTTAAGTTCATTTATCTCTTTATCTTTTAACTCTTTTGCAACATCATTTGTCACAATATTAGCCAATGCAATTGGACTATTAAGTTCATTTAGAGCTTCTTCATAAAATGAAGAGAGTTTTTCATCACGAGCTAAAATATTAGATACTTCACTGTTTAGTTTAAGTTCTTTTGTATATTTATCAAAAAGTACTTGTTGTTCTTGAGTCATTGCAGCTACTTCACCAACTACTTGTACTTTATTTACTTGTTTTTTAGATGCTTCCTTTACTTTAGGTTTATCATCTGTTTTTTTACCCCAAGAATCTTTAAGACCTACAATTTTATTAAAGACAGGCTTTTCATCTGTATAATCAATAGGGTCAGCATAAAAATATCCTTGTCTTTCAAACTGGAACCTTTCATCAGGTTTCTCTAATATTACAGCAGGCTCAATAAGAGCATTTTTAATAACTTGAAGTGAATTAGTATTTAAATCTTCTAATCCTGTAGGAGCTTCATTAGAGTATAATCTATCATATACTCTCACCTCCACTTCTTTAGCTTCTTTAGAACTAACCCATTGAATAGCACTCTTTACTTTAATACCACTTGTATCTGAACCACTTTTTGAGTCAGGGTGATACTGTGCTTTTATTTCTATAATATTATCTTCAGTATCTTTTATGACTTCTTTACAAGTGATAATAAATCCGTGTCTAAGACGTACAGGCTGTTCAGGTGTAAGACGGAAATAACCTTTTGGAGGATTTTCATTAAAATCATCTCTTTCTATATAAATTTCTTTAGAAAAAAGTATTTTTCGCTCCCCCTCTTTAGGTACATCATGAGGATAATACGAAGCATCAATCTCTTCACTACCTTCATAATTTTCAATCGTAACTTTAAGTGGATCAAGTACACACATAACTCTTGGTACTTTTTTGTTTAAATCATCTCTAATACAAAATTCAAGCTGTGCAACATCTACCATTGAATTTGCTTTTGCAATTCCAATTTGATCACAGAAATTTAAGATAGATTCTTTGGTATAACCTCTTCTTTTATATCCAGCAATTGTAGGCATACGAGGGTCATCCCATCCAGAAACCTGTCCACCATCTACAAGTTCTAAAAGCTTTCTTTTACTCATTACTGTATAGTTAATACCAAGTCTAGCAAACTCATGTTGATAAGGTCGTGGTGCTTCAAGTCCTAAAGTATTCAGTACCCAGTTATAAATGTCACGGTTATTTTCAAACTCTAGTGTACAAATTGAATGGGATACACCTTCAATATAGTCAGATAAACAATGAGCAAAATCATACATAGGATAAATACACCATGCATCCCCTGCTCTAAAATGATGTGCATGTCTAATTCTATATAAAAGAGGATCTCTCATCTTCATATTTGCTGCACCCATATCAATTTTAGCTCTTAATACGTGTTCTCCATCTTTAAATTCACCATTTTTCATTTTTTCAAAAAGATCTAAATTTTCTTCAATCGAACGAGAAGCAAACTCACTTCTTTTTCCAGCTTGTGTAACAGTACCACGAAGTTCACGCATTTGTTCTTCATCTACACTATCTACATAAGCTTTATCCATTTTAATAAGTTGTATTGCATAATCATATATTTGTGTGAAATAATCAGAAGTAAAATATACATTTTCACCCCAGTCAAATCCAAGCCATTGAACAGCATCTTTAAGTGCTTCAACATATTTTGTATCTTCTTTAGTGGGATTAGTATCATCCATTCTAAGGTTACAATGACCTTGATAGTCACTTGCAATACCAAAATTTATAGCAATAGATTTCGCATGTCCAATGTGTGGGAAGCCATTAGGCTCTGGAGGAAATCTTGTAACAACCTCTTTATACTTACCTGACTTTAAATCCTCTTCAACTATTGTACGTAAAAAATCTTTCTTCTCACTCATCTATTAAACCTTTTGATTTTGAAACTTTTATAAGGATTGTATTTTATCAAATTTGTACTTATAGCATCTTAGGATTGCTGTTAAGTCTAATTTCACTAGAAAACATATTATAGCCTTTATCTAAAGACTATAAAATAATTGCACCAACTAATCCAATTAGTCCACCAAATACAGCACCCCATACTACTAACCATCCTAGATGTTCTTTAATCATCTCTTGAATAATTTCTTTTGTCAGCTTTGGAGTAAGTTCATCTAACCTTTGTTTTACTACATTATTTAATTTTTCATAAATATCATCACTAATATCACTTGAACTTAATGATTCTTGCAGTGTAGCTTGAAATGTATCTGTATGTACAATTTTTCCGATAGCTGCTTTCATCTTTAATGTAAAAGGCTCTTGAAGTGGTTCTAATGCACTTACTCCTCCAAACATACCAAGCATACCACCAAAGCTAGATTCCATTACTGCATCCTTTAGGCTTACAAATGCTGGAGTAAAATCTGTCTTATTAATTACACCATTTAAATCTATATGACTATTATCACTTCCAAACTCATCTTTAAAAAACTTTTGTAAATTATCTTTTGTAAAAAATTGATTCATTATAAGATTTTCAATTGTTAATTTAAACTGTTCAAATCTATCTTCTATCACACCACTTCCATATAAAAATGGTACTTTTTCAAATAGCATATGAATTGCAATTGTATTTGTTAATGCTCCACTTAATGCAAATAAACCTACTGATAGAACGATAGTATTATCAAGTAACAATCCTAAAGCAATGATTATTATTGTAATTATATTTGATATCAAACTTTTATTCATTTTGACATACCTTTAACTAATTTTTTTGTTATAATAGCGAAAATATTAATTAGTAACTATTAAAGGAATATAAATTTATGACAATTTTTGATTCAATTATTTTAGGTATTGTTGAAGGTATTACAGAATTTTTACCAGTATCATCAACAGCACATTTAATCTTAACTGCTAAGCTTCTTGGACTTCAAGAAACAGCATCATTAAAAGCATATGAAACAATCATACAATTTGGTGCAATCTTAGCTGTACTATTTATATATAAAGATAAAGTATTTTGGTCAAAAGACAAAACAGCTCCAAACTCTATAAAAAACACTTTAATATTATGGATAAAATTAGCAATAGCATTTATACCTACAGGTATTGCTGGACTATTTTTATATAGTTCAATCAAAGCATTTTTCACACCAAGTGCTACTGTATGGTTTATGATTGTAACTGGAATAGTATTTATAATTGTTGAAAAAATACATAAAGAACAACATCATCATACAGATGGCTTAAATAATATGAGCTACACAAAGTCAATTTTAGTTGGACTTTTCCAAGCAATCTCACTACTTCCTGGGGTATCAAGATCTGGTGCTACTATTATTGGTGGATTATTAATAGGATTAAAAAGAAAAACTGCTGTTGAGTTTTCATTTCTTTTAGCATTACCAACTATGCTTGTAGCTACATGTTATGAAATTTACAAAGGATATGATGAATTTGTATTTGATTCTATGCTTACTCTTGGAGTTGGATTTGTTGTATCATTTATATTTTCATACTTAGCTGTGAAATGGTTTTTAAAATTTGTAGAAAACTATACCTTTATTCCATTTGGAATATATCTAATTATAAGTGGAATTGGATTTTATTTCTTATTTTTATAAAAGATAAAGATTAATAATCTTTATCTTTTCTCATACTTCTTAATTCTTTTTGAACTGAAATATTATAATTTGAATCAGCTTCAAAGTTTAATGCATAATTTCTATTATCGTAATCAACACTATTAAGAATAACTTTAATAGCTTCTAATCTTGCTTTATGTTTATCGTCACTTCTTAATATATGCCATGGAGCACTTCTTGTATGAGTACGTTTAAGCATCTCATATTTTTTCTCACTAAATTCATCCCATAAGTCTTGAGCTTGAAGATCTACTTCACTCAGTTTCCATTGTCTAAGCTGATCAATTCTTCGTCTTTCAAATCTTCTAAATTGCTCAGCCTTTGATACAGAAAAATACAGCTTAACAAGAGTAATATCTTGTCTTACTAAATCATGCTCAAAATTTACAACATCTTCCATAAATATCTCATGCTGTTCTTCTGTACAAAATCCAAATATAGGCTCAACCATTGCTCTATTATACCAAGATCTATCAAATAGCAATACTTCTCCACCTGTAGGAAAATGTTCTATATATCTTTGAAAAAACCATTGACTTTGTTGTGTTTCAGAAGGTTTACCAAGTGCAACAACTCTATAATGACGACTATTCATATATCTAGTAATTCTTCTTATTGCTCCACCTTTACCAGATGCATCACGGCCCTCAAATAATACTATTACTTTCTTATTTGTTTTTTCAAGATATTTTTGAAGTTTAATAAGCTCAATTTGATATTGCTTCATCTCTTCTTTGTGATAGACTTTTTCAATACCCTCTTTTAATACTGCAGGATCAATATCTTTAAAATCACCCAATAATTCTCTCATTAACTCTTCATCATTACTTACATCTTTAGTAATGTTTTTAGTATCTTTTTTATCTTGCTTCTTTAGCTTTATAGCCACTTTTGATTTATTTAATAATGAATCTTTATATTTCAACAACATTTCATATGCAGTATCATCATTTAAGTTGTCTACATTTTCATATCCAAGTACCTTTACATACCTTTTTTTATTGAGTTGAAAACGGGCAACATACTTATGCCCGAAAGTTTCATGTGCTTCTTTTGAAATAAAAAGACCCCTAAATTTAGTCCCCTGATAATCGGATAGATTCATGTTTGTAATACCTTTATGGTTTAATATATTTTCATTATAACATATTACAATTACAATAAAGTTACACTATAATCATATATGAATTTTGATACTGAACAAAATAATCTTTTATTAAACAAAAAACAATGGTATTTCTTTTTGTTTTCTCTATTCATTATATTTATTATTAATATCTCTATTGAATATTTTAAATATAAAAAATTTACAAATATAGAAATACAAAATCAAACTGCAAAAGTATTAAGTATATATCCAAAAAAAGACTACTTCATATTAAAATTAAAAACATCACAATTTATATTTTACACATCAAAAAATGACAATAAACAAGCCATTATAAATCAAGACACTATAGATATAGATATAATTACAACTGAGATTAATTTTTTAGATTATTTAAAAGGATTTTATGCAAAATCAATGAATATAATTAAAATCAATACAACAAGTACTTTAATATCTAAATTATCAAAAGATATATCAAAACAACATAACAATGAAATAATTAGTGAACTTTTTAATGCCCTATTTTTAGCTATACCAATAAAACAATCACTTAGAGATCAATGTATAGACTTTGGAATATCTCACTTAATCGCATTAAGTGGATTTCATCTTGGAGTACTATCTTTTATACTCTATTGGATATTTTATTTTCCATATAAATATATACATCAAAACTATTTTCCATTTCGTAATTTTAAATATGATTTACTAATATTAACTTCTGTATTTCTCTTTGGATATTTAATATTTTTAGATCTTGTGCCATCATTATTAAGAGCATTTATAATGTATATATTTGCAATATTTCTCTATAGGAATAATATAAAACTAATATCCTTTAATACTTTGGCTATAACACTACTATTAATTATTGTATTTATTCCTAAATTAATATTCTCATTATCATTATGGCTTTCAATATTTGGAGTATTTTATATATTTTTATTTTTAAAATACTTTTCTCACTTAAATAAGATTTTTTTATTTATTATCTTTAATATATGGATATTTTTAGCACTAAATCCAATAATACATCAATTTTTCAATATTGGATCATTACATCAAATATACTCAGCAGTTTATACAATAGGATTTTCAATATTCTATCCTATTGAGCTATTTTTACATCTAATAGGACAAGGTGGACTATTAGACAGTTTTATAGAATTATGGCTTAATATTAAAACCCAAACATTTAATACTACTACATCAATATATTTTACTACTTATTATTTAATACTATCCCTATTTTCTATAAAACTAAAAGAGGCTTTTTGGCTTTTACACCTTAGTTTTATAGGCTTTACACTATACATTTTCATATAATTGTGAAATATATTAAATTTAAGCTTCATTTAATTGACAAACTATTATTTGCCTGCTATAATTCCAGCCAGATGTCAAGGTAGCTCAGCTGGTTAGAGCGCTGGTCTCATAAGCCGGAGGTCGAGGGTTCAAGTCCCTCTCTTGACACCATCTTTTCTTAAAAACAATCATAAAGTCCCATTTTAAAGTAGATAGAAAGAAGTTTAAGTTTTCTTATTTTCTAAAATTGCCCCCTATTTGCCCCCATTATTTTTTTATGCACTTAATAACTCCTCTTCTAAAATATTATTAGCAATAGATATAGAAGTATTTATATCAAGTGGATTTATCTCATACATACCTTGTATATAAAACTTATCAGGTGCTATTGTTTCAAATTGTAAGTTATGATCTATGTTGTATGTAGTAAATATATTTAGCAATATACTATGATTGTAAATGAATATTGCTGTATCAATTTTTGATATTGTTATAGTTCTTTCAAAGTAGTCTATATTATTTATTATCTCTTGTTTAATTTGATAATCTTGATGTGTATCCTTATATGTATCATAGAATTCTTTGATTAATTTTCTATCAAATGTAATTGATTGAATTTTAGTTTTGGTAAATTGAAATAGTCCTTGTATATCAAACTGTTCAAGTATTTCATATATTGGTATATCTGACAGTCTTATGGTTTCTAATATATCAGGGTAATTTGCTGTTAGGTATGAATACATCTTATCAATTTTAGCTTGTGTAGTATGATAGAAATTAGAAGTCCTAAATAGTTTTAGTTGTGAGAAATATCTTTTGTATTGCTGGAAGAATGATATCTCATTTGTATCTGTGTTATATTCTTTGATTAGGTATTTAGATATATATGAAGTTGCACTTGCTATATTTATATCAATAGTTTTAAAGTCTTGTGCTTTTTTCTGTTTGGGTGTTAAATCTTTAAGATAATTTTCCCAAGATCTATTTAGATTAGATAGTTGAGTATCATTACAATAAAATAATATATGTAAGTGTAGTGTTAAAGACTTATGAGGTTCAAATATCATAATGAAGTCTAACTTATCAGTATCTCCACTTCTTGTATTAAGATTTTTGAAGTATCTATAAAATTGTCTAAAAGTATCATTTAGATAATGGTATGATTTTTCTATTAGTTCTTCAAGGTTTGCATCCTTATTTATCTCTTGTAGTCCATCAAATTGACCTAATATACACTCTTCTACTTTTATATATTTTCTAAAAGATTTATCAGGTGTAAAAGTTAGCATTACTGGTGTCTTATCTGTATTTTTATAATCAAGATATTTTACTTTTGCTAATTTCTTGAATGAATATTTTGCATCCATTTGTTCTATAAAATCAGTATTATTTTTATGAGTGTATGTTTCCATATCATTAGAATATTCTACTACATCATTTTCATATTTTTCTAATAGATATTTTTGTTCAGGAAAATAACCATAACCATTGATAATATCATAATTATTTTTAGCATTTTTTATTGGTTTGAGTGTATTAATATATAATTTTGCAGTATAGTTTTTATGTATATCATTTTTTGCTAAATCAAATAATGGTTCATTAGTATTTTTATTATGTATATGTGCAAGATTTCTAATAAAGTAATTCTCACTATTTCTACTTGTAGTTAAATAGTTGTCTTTAATTCTTTGAGTAATTGTATCAAAGTCTTTTGCTTTAAAAGGTTTAATATGTAGTTCATTTATATAGTTTAGTATTTGATTATTTAGTTTCATACTTCTATTATAATAAAAATTAAAAGAAAAAAAATTAAATAATTTCAAATTGTAAAATTAATGATGACAGTTGGTTATAGTTATTCAAGAGCCTACCAGAGGTAGGCTTCAACCATAACCAACTTCTACCAAATGACCAAATAGGTCTTTCAATCCCTTTGGGATTTACAGCACCATTTTTCTATTTTTAAGAAGTTGTCAGGTGGAAGTGTTAAACTTCTCTATAAATCTTATTATTGTATTCTGTGTATCCATCAATTTCTAAATCTCTTTGGATTTTGTCATAGTCAATATAATTATAGATCTTACCATCAACTGGTATATCAAGTCCATATTCTATAAACTCTTCTACTGCTTCATCCCAATCACTATTAGACCATACATTTTCAAGTGTATCAATAGTTATATCTGTAATATCACAACCTATATCCAATAAGTATCCTAATTTATCAATCTCATCTTGATCAAGTTCATTTAATAAGTCATTTATAGTTTGAAGTTTATCTATATCTTGGTAAATATTTTTTAGGTCAATATCAACTTCACATTCCCAATCTACTATTTCATATTCTTCTGCATCTACACCATAGTATAAATCTTCATTTTTAAGCACCTCTGTGGCTTCTTCAAATAGTGCTTTTATCTCACTATCAAAATCTTCTACATTAATCCATTTACCTACACCTACTGCACTATTGTATGTTGCTAATTCTTGTATGTATATTTGTATCATAAATAATAATCCTTATGTTTATAGGATTATTATAAAAGATAATTTTGAAATTATGTGAAACTTTGATATTTAGTAATAAAGTAGTATAATTATTTATAATTAAATTACACAAAAAGGTATAATTTGAAAATCATCTTACTTATTCTATTTCTTTGTATTTCTATTTTTGGAAATGTTATTTACTCATGGAATGAAATAGAATATCTTGAAAATTCTAATGTATATGTAAAAAAAGGAACCAATAATTTAGTAAATGCTAATTTAAAAACATTCTATACAAATGGTAATTTAAAATCTAAAATTAATATCAAACAAGGAAAAATGAATGATCTTCAAGAAGAATACTATAGAAATGGTAAGTTAAAGTCTAAAGTAAATATGCTTAACGGTAAAATAAATGGACTACAAATAGATTATTATAATAATGGACAAATAAAACTAAAAGGTATATTTAAGAATTCAATACTTAATGGTAAATTATACAAGTATTACAAAACTGGAGTATTAAAATTAGAAGGAAATTATACTAATGGTAAGCAGAATGGTATGTTTCAGGAATTTTCTAAAAGTGGAATTATACTAACTAAATATAGTATAAAAAACAATATACTTAATGGAGTTGTATCTATTTACTCAACCAATGGTGATCTTTATTCAGAGTTAATTTATAAAAATAATATACTCCAGAAGGGATACCTATATGACAAAAAAGGGAAAAATGTTAATATGAATAAAAAAGATTTTTTAAATGCAGGTATTAAACCACCACGAGGAGTTAGATAGTATGAGGCGCTATTTATTGATATTACTTATTATTACATCATCTTTGGCTGATGTACCATTTTGGTTAGTTGGAATAGATTGTGATAAAAATAAAGTAGGACTTATAGAATTAAGAACACTATTTGCATATAATCTTGATATAGATTATTCAAAAGTTAATGTTGGCTCTTTTTACAATATTAATAAAGATTTAAAAACAACTATAAAAACATGTAATTACAATAATGAAAAAATTGAATTTACTTTAAGTCCTGCGCATGATATTAAGCATCAAAATTCATTTTATTATAATGCACAAATATCAATCAAAGTTAATAATGTAACAATTATTGATAAACTTTTTTTATATGAACCACCAGTAGTTGGAAGTGCTGAATATAATATTAGTTCTATAAAAATATATCCACATAATAATTATGCAACAATTACCACAACCCATACAGATTTAAACTTTAACAATAAATGCTTAATACAAGACAAAATTACATTAAAAATAGATGGAACTCAAGAGATAATTAAAAATGATAGACTTTGGGGTAAATATATTCAATACGATAGTGATAAAATTGGATTTATTTCATATTATAAAGGTATAAAAAATGGTCCTTATAAAAAAATGTATCCTAAATATAAAATACCAAGAACAGTTCGTCAAATTGGTACGTATAAAGATGGCAAACTTCATGGGATAATTAAAACTTTTAAATTCAACGGAGATTTACTTGAAACAAGAAATTTTATTCATGGAATTGAAGAGTAGTATAGAATGAAAACATGGTTAAAATTTAATAAAATACACGTAATTATTTTTATTATTATTTTAGGTGCCATTTTAGGTTTCATAGACTTTAATATTATGTTACTAAGTATATTATTACTTTACAGTTTTTTTCATTATAGTGAAATGTTTGACTCCGAATTAAAAACTGATAGAGAATTACATATAACCAAGTTACTTATAGTTATTATATTTTTAATTATAATTTCTTATCAACAGATTGTATTTAAAAATAATATTGAAAATATCTTACAAAAGAATTGCTATAAGTATGGTATTAATAGTGATAAGTTTAATATTTGTAATGAAATTGGTGTATTATTTGATAGACCTGATGATTTTTAGTTCTTGTAATATGAAGGGATTATATGGATACATTATATTTAGAACAATATAGAGCAGGAATTGAAGCAGGTAAAAATGCTATAAAAATGTCTTTTTTTATCAATGGTGGCGCTATTTTATCTATTCTAACTTTTATTGGTAGTATTTTTAATAAAGAAAGAGTACTTGCAATTGAACTATTTGGTAGTTTAATATGGTTTTCATCAGCAATTTTATTGGTTGGAATTTCTTCAGGATTAGTTTATATCACACATATATGTTTAGGAAAAGACAAATTAACCTATGCAAAATATTCAGAAATTACAACTATTGTATTTATTTGTATAAGTTATATCTGTTTTATTATTGGCGGATATAATATATATGCTATTATTCTTGAATTAACTGCAGGTACAAGCCTCTAACATAAATCCCCAGCATCTTATCTCTATTTTCACTATACACAGTAATTAGTCTTAAATAGTTGGTATAACCATCTTTGATTTTTTCTTTTACTAATTTTCTTAAATGTGTAATTTCACTTTTAGATAGTGGTTCTTGTAATGCTTTTATATCTTGTGCAAATTGATAGTTATCTTTTAGTATTTGATATTGTTCTTGTGATAGTTCAACCATTTTACACATCTAAACTATACTTTTGAAGTAGTTGCTGTTGGTCTAATATTAAGTTTTCAAATGCTTCATTGATTATCTCTTCAAGTTCTATATATATTTTATCTTGTAGTTTTACCATAGAGTTATATTGCTCTTTTTGAAGTTCATAATTATGTATGAATAGTTTAATTTTAGCAATAACAGAAGAGAATGAATACCAGGGAGATTGTCTTATAGTATCTATACTTTTTTGTAATTTAGAAAGTGATAATTTTTTTGATTGGAGCAGATTAAAGTATTTGTCTTTAAAGAAGTTAAGTGTCTTATTTTTTGTAGATGATTTTTTAAACTTTTCTATTGTTGATTGAATGATAAATCTATTTTTTAATAAGTTTAAATTGTAGTCATCTATAAATATTGCTATTTTGTTATTAAACTGATTAACTGCTTCTTTTAAAAATCCTAATGCCAAATTGCTATTTAGTGTAAATGTATCAGATATTGTAGTTGCTGTTTTTTCTATATCTTTTATTGCACTTTTATAAATATCTTCTACTATATCTTCAAAGTTATTATGTTGGGGTGTAAATCCACCATTTATAGCACTTTGTCTAAACTCTTGCTTGTTTGGTAATTTAAGTTCAAATATATCTTCTATATTAATTTCAAAATGTGATAGAGATACATTTGTAATATTTAATATATTATTGCTATTTAAAAATGACTTTGTAAATCTTGGATTTGATAGTTTCACTTCAAATAGGTTATCTATAAACTCTATATTAGTATCTATATCAAGACCATTTGCATTTAGTGTTGCTAATTCTTGCTTGATACTGTAATCCTTATCAAACATATCTTTGATTGTGGTTTGTAGGTTATTCATGGTGTTCCTTTCATATATTATAAGTATCTATTTAAGATTTTTTAAAAAATTATCTACTTCTGTATTGTCTTTTTTTGGTATTAGTGTATTCACTTCATTTTTAATATTGCTAATATCTATATCTTTTAGTGGTGGAGCATCTACTGGTGTATCATTGATAAACTTATCTATTTGATTTTGATTTGCTTTTTCTATCTTTTTTGCTTTGATTTGTTGTGATATAGTTGATTTAATCTTTGGTGCTTTTACTACTGGTGCAATAGGTTCTACATTAAGATTTAAATCTATTGCTAAATTATTGAGTGAATAAATAGTGTCATCTTCTTGATTTGTTGTTTCAAGGTCTTTTATTTGCTCTTTGTATAGTTCATTGTAATATGGTTTGAGTATATTCTCAATATTGCTATTTGAAGATTTTATTTTAATAGTATTAGTAAAGTCATCAGGTATATACAATGACCTTACCTCATATATAGTGTTATCTGCTTCATTTATTACTACATTTTTACCAATATCATATGCTGTTGGATTGATACCAATTTCATTTAATTCTTCTACTGGTTTAATTGAACCTACTTGTAGATTTGATCCTAACTGATGTGCAATTTTTAGTTTAGTATTGTTCTTCATTCCTGATGTTAAACCACTTGAAGTTGATAGATATGATTGAGTTGAATAGAATATTTTAAACCCTTGACTTCTACCAGTTCTTAATATACTTTCTAAATAAAATGATATTTTATCTTGTATATGTCTTTCCTCTTTGGTAGTAGGATTGTAGTCTAATATTTCTGCTAATTCATCAAATAGCAATATTATAAAATCCGTAGTGAATTTTTTCTGTTTAGTATCTTTTAGATATCTCATTCTACTTTTATTGATAAAGTATAATCTTTTAAGTGCTTTGTATAGTGCAATTCTATTATCATCAAATACTTGTATTTTACCAGTATGATATTTATCTTCTAAATCTTTAATTGGTTGTGCTTCAATTCCACCTTTAAAGTCAATCATATAAAATGAATATATCTTATCAAAGTTAGCAAATATAGAGTATAGATATTGGTTCATTGTATTTGATTTTCCACCACCACTTGAACCAAGATTTGCTACACCTTGTGGTATATCTGTGAAGTTTAAGTATCTTGCTAAATATTTACCCTTGATTAAGTCTTTTTTATTGTATTGTTCCCCAATATTTGGAAGTCCAATACCAAGAAAAAGTTTATTTGGTTTTATAAAGTTTTGAATATTTAGTTTTGATAAATCTTGTAGAGTTGGGAATGTATCACTGTATTGTATCATTACCCCATTGTCAATCCATCTTTTAAATTGTAGATTATCTTTTTTTAGCATTTGAGATAGATTATGGCTTAATGAAAAATTTGGGTGCATAAAAATCTAATTCAACTTAGGTACTATAAGGGTTTAAAAAGGATTTTTTAAAATGGATTGTAAAAAAAGAGAAAAAAGTGTCCATATTGTGGATATAAAAATACACAAAATAGAGGTTCAAGAAGAGGCATAAAAAGATGGTTTTGCAAAGACTGTAATAAATCATTTAG
>Ga0209776_1000143_pt1 | contig 58501 bp, 58 predicted proteins | sample SaaInlLV_10m_DNA_3_FD_184670 | JGI IMG/M metagenome (GOLD analysis project Ga0209776, IMG submission 184670) | Marine microbial communities from expanding oxygen minimum zones in the Saanich Inlet - Saanich Inlet SI073_LV_165m_DNA (SPAdes) (version 2) | ecosystem: Environmental > Aquatic >...
AAGCTTGACGCTTGCATTCTTAAATTATTTGCAATTAATAATCCTGAAGCATCGTCAGCTGCCTTATTTATTCCATTTCCTGAAGAAAGTTTCTCCAAAGAACTTGAAATTTCTCTATTTGTCATATCCGTTCTTGCACTAGCATTTAATGCATACGAATTTGTGTTTATTGAAAAACTCATTTTATATCCTTTTTTTAGTCATTCTTAGCGAGAAGTTATTCTCAACTATTGAAAGTATAAATAAAAAAACACTATTTTTGTAAAGCATATTTTTTATTATTAATATTATGATATAATAACAAATGAAAGAAAATATCACAAATATAAAATATAGAACTTTATTAAATAGTAAAAAGTATAATCCTTTTAACATTGATAACAATAAAGATTTAACTAAATTTATACACTTGATATCTATACTAACCCAATGTAGTGACAAAAATAGTCTAGATAAAAAATTATTAAAATTAAATATTGAAACAGATATCATTCTTTCTTTTCTAATTGTAAAGAAAGAAAAACAATTATTATTTTTTTTATCTACTATAAATATAGTAAATCCTGAAAGTTTTCTATACTTATATATTAATGGGTTTTATTTTGAAAATCAAAAATTTACATTAGACTTTAATGAGTTTTATTTTGAAAATATTTTATCTTCAGGTAATGTTGAAGGTTTTAAATATTTTAAAAAAAATGTTAAATATATTAAAATTAATGAAAAAATTGAAATAAAATATAGTGGGTTTTTAGATAGTTTAAATGAGGAAATTAAGTTTACTAATAATTTACCTTTAGAAATCTTATTTCATAGAATTGAAGATTTAGATGATATTGAAGGTATTGAACTTTTCTTTTTTATACTTACTAATGAAAATGTAGATATATCCACTCCTACATTTAATACATTTATTGATTATAATCATGATATAAATAAACCTTTTTTAGAAAAAAAAACATTAATAGAATATATTATACTGCACGGACTTGAATCTAAACCACCAAAGGAATACATTAATAATTATGGCTTTACAATTGAAGAAGAAAATTCTAGAAGAAAATATAGAGATATTTTATTAAAAGCTTTTTCCATTCTGTCAAAAAAGAAATCCTTCAATAAACATTATACCAGTACTTTATCCTTTATACATAGCTGTTCTTTCGCAATAGAAAAAGATAAATCAGAATTTATTAATATAATAAACAATATAAAATAAAAGGAAACCTTTGAAAATTTTTATCTACTTACTTATTTTTTATTCATTATCATTTTCTATTAACCTATCAAAAATGAAAGTACTTTTAGAAGAAGAAAAAGAAGTTCTTTCTGCTTTAGAGGTAACTTCTTTATTAAAATCAAATAATATAATAAAAAAGGAAAAAGCTTTATCTATTTTAAATGACCCCAAACATAAAAATAATAAAGAAATAGTTTTCTTAAAGGCTGAATTAACTTACAATGGTTCTTATGGTATAGATTTAAATAAGAAACTATCATTTACTTATTATAAACATTCTGCTGAACTAAACCACCCTGAAGCCTTATATAATATGGGATTATTTTATTATCATGGTGTCTTTGTTACACAAGATATAGAAAAATCTATATCTTTTTTTCAAAGGTCTAAGGATTTAGGATTTCCTGCTTCTTCTAAAATACTTGAAGTTATAACATATTCAAATAATTTCTAATTGATTATTTCTAATTGATTTATTATTTGTGTTTTAACTTCTACTAAATTATGTACTGTATCTTTTTCTAATATTGAATATTGACTAAAATACTTTGATTTAATATTTTCTATATTCATTTCTACATTTTCTTTCAAATCTTTTAAAAAACCTTTTTCTTCTATTAATGAAATAAGTCTTTTATTATTACAAGTTTCATATGGAGCTTGATAACATTTTATAATATCTTTTATTTCTTCTATTGTTTTATTATAATCTTTTTCTTTTTGTGTATGTATTTCTTTCATTTTTTCTAATACTTCTTCTAAATATACTACACCTTTATATTCTTCCATTTTATATTTAAAATCTGAATTTTCAATTTTCCATTTTTTCTTTATTTTTCTATATTTTTCTATTTCCATTTTTAATAAATGATTTTTTTCACTTTTAACTATTGTATTGATTTTTATTATTTTTGATGTTATTTTTTCTTCTTCTTTTATAATTTCTTTAAATAATTTTAATATCTCTTTTGATACTGGTTTATTATATTTTATCTTTTCTGCTGACAACATTGAACAAGATAAAGCTATAACTATTGAAAATTGTTTTAGATTTAACATTTTTATAATCCTTTTAAATAAATTATAAAGAAAATAAAAAAAAGTTTTATAATATTTATAATAATATTAAAAAAGGTTACATTATGTTAAAAAAAATCTTTATCCTTCCTATTTCTATTTTCTTTGTAGGTTGTTCAAATTCTAATTTAAATCTTGATTCAAAAAAATTATGTTGTGAACAATGTCTTAAAAGTGAAAATATTGTTAAAACTCTTCTAGTAAATCCAAAAATAGTTACTACTAAACCTGTTAAAACTATACCAATTGTTGAACCTGTTAAAACTACACCAATTGTTGAACCTGTTAAAACTATACCAATTGTTGAACCTGTTAAAACTACACCAGTTGTTGAACCTGTTAAAACTACACCAGTTGTTGAACCTGTTAAAACTACACCAGTTGTTGAACCTGTTAAAACTACACCAGTTGTTGAACCTGTTAAAACTACACCAGTTGTTAATAAACCTAATGGTGAAAATACTATTTCTTTAAAACCTATACCAAATCTTATAGATAAAAAATTATTAACAAAAATGGAAAATTTAAGTGAAGATGTTATTAGTTCTATTTTAGAAATGAAAAATGTTAATATAATTATCCATATATATTCAAAGAACACTGGTTCACAACATAAAATAATTGAAGAACTTATATCTTACTTTTTAGTTGAAACACCATTATTAGAAGACGAAATTATTATAAGAGAACATTTTATAAATGATGACAAACAAGAAATTATTATAGAATATAAATAATATTATGAATCACCTCGCATAAACAATTATGGTGGTGATTATTACATCTTTATTTTATTAATCTTCAAACACTAAAAGTATTAATTCTCTCACTAGTATATTAAATGAATCAAACACCCCTATTATTTTTAAAGATTTATTATTTATCTTTAATACTTCCCACCCTTTTTCTTCTGTATAATCTATTATTATTTTTATTGCTTCTTGTTTTAATTCTTTTGTTACATTTGGTCTTTCTAATATTAATAAATATTGCTTTTCTGGTACAAAACTATGATCTGCTATTTTTTCATATAAAGTGAATAATCCAACTTCTTTACTTTTATCTAATATTAAATCTCTATAATAATCTTCTTTCTTATTACTATATTTATATTCTGCCATTTGTTTTCCTATAAAGAGGACAATCCTACAATTATAACATCAACCTCTTTTTCATATCTATCTGCTAAATTATATATTTTTTTTAAATCATTTTTTTCAAGTCTTTGAAAAACTTGTTTTTTTAAATTTAAAATACTTATAGCATCATATTTATATATATCTTTTTCTACTTTATTAAAGTGTTCTTGTAAATCTATGTTTCTTATTTTCTTTTCAAGTAGCTGATCTATATATTTAAAAAGTTTAAGTTCTTTATTGTATTCATATTCCATAATACGAATATTATACACTTTTTTATAAATTAAAAAACTAATTTTTAAGTTTTTTACCTAAGTTTAAGTTTTTTTTGTTATAATATTTGTATAAAATACTTTTTGAAGGTTATCTTTTGCAAAAAAATGAAATAAAATTATTGTCTGATAGAGAACATGTATTATTAAGACCTGCACGTTATGTTGGTTCAATACAAACTGAAAATGTCAAACAATGGGACTTTGATATTATCACAAATAAATTCTCTTATATAGATAAAGATACTAATATTGCATTTAAAAAAATATTTAGAGAAATATTAGATAATAGTATTGATGAATATGTTAGAACTACTGGTAAATTTTCAAATAAGATAAAAATTACTATAAATCAAAAAAAGAATGAAATTCTATTAGAGGATAATGGTAGAGGTATTCCTTTTTCAGAACATAAAGAAGGTAGAAAAAAAATCACTGGGGCTGAATTGGCTTGGACAAGATTAAAAGCAGGTTCTAACTTTGATGATTCTGATGATAATAAAACATTAGGACAAAATGGTGAAGGAGCTTCTTTAACAAACATTCTTTCTACTTCTTTTAAAGGTGAAACTTGTGATGGTAATAAAAAAATAACTGTACATTGTACTGACAATATGAGTAATATTAAGAGTAGTATTTCTTCAGGTACTAAAAAATTTACTCGTGTTACCATTCAACCAGATTTAGAAAAATTTAATTTAGATAAAATCCCTGATTTTTTTATCTCTTCTATTATAGTTGATTTTAAAACACTTATACAAGTCTACTCAAAACTTGAAATTATTTTTACTCATATAGATATTAACAATAAGAAAAAAATTCTTACTTTTAATTCTAAAACTGAAAATTTCAAAGGTTTTATTGAATCTTTTGTTATGAATAAAGTTGATGAAGATGAAAATAATATTCCATTAAAAGAACTTTATGAAGTTATAGAAGTTGATGGGTTAAAAATTGGTATTTTTGAAAATAACTCTGATAGTGAAAATACATTCCATACTATTAATGGTTTATTAGTACTCTCGGGTAGCCCTTTAAATTGGGTTATTAACTCTATTTCAAAACCATTATTAGAAAAAATGGTTAAGAAACATAAAAATATTAAAATTGGGGATTTTAGACAAAAATTATCATTTATAGTTATTTTTACTAAAATGACAAACCCAAGATTTAATTCACAAACAAAAGAAAGTTGTGTAAACACTTTTACAGATTTTAAAAATAACATTGAATTACCTAATTTTTCTTCTTTATCTGAAAAAATATATAAAAAACGTAAAAATATTTTAGAGTCATTGACTCTAAGCCAAAGTATTGCTGATATGGTAATGGATAAAAAAGCATTAAAAAATCTAAAACCAGAATTAAAGAAGAGAGTATTAATTGAAAAATACTATAAAAGTTCTGGGGACTTTAAAAAAGACAAAATATCTTTAGTTTTAGCAGAAGGTGATAGTGCTTTAGGTAGTGTTTTAGACTTACATGAAACTTTTCCACGTTCACATTACTCATTTTTTCCATTGAAAGGAAAACCATTAAATACTTATGAATGTACTAACAATAAAATTTCCTCTAATCAAAAAATTAAAGATATTTTACAAATCTTAGAAATGGATATTACCAAAGATAAACCTACTATGAAATATGATAGTATTATTATTGCTACTGATGCTGATGCTGATGGACAGCATATTTCCGGTTTATTACTTGCGCTTTTTTGGAAGTTTACACCAAATTTAGTTAAAGAAAATAAAATAAAAGTATTCTTAACACCAATGGTTGTTGCAACCAATAAAAAAACACAAAAAAAAGAACTATTATTTTCTTTCCAGGAACTAAATCAATTTGAAAAAAATAATAATTCGGATAATTTTAATTTATTTTACTACAAGGGTCTAGGAAGTTGGAATTCTGAAGAACTTGATGAAATAATAAAAAAAAATAAAAGTAAAATATCTTTCATTATACCTTTTGGTTTAAATGATATGACAGAAGAATGTGTAAATATATTAATTGGTAATTGGTTTATGAAAGAAACAACTGATTTTAGAAAACATAAAATTGAAAATAATATATTTGATATAAACAAGGCTTAAAAAATGTTAAAAAAAATAAAAGTACATAAAGAACAAATTATTAACAAATTAATTGTATTAACTTATATCCTATCTATAATTATTGCTATATTATATTCAATAAACAAAGGATATTAATAATGTTTTTTAAATACCTATTTAGTTTTGTACTATTATTCACTTCCTTATATTCTTTTGATTCTAAATATGCTAATTCATTAACTAGTATATCTTTTTCAAAAAACATTCATTTAACTGAATTAGTTGATACTTTAAACTATACTATAAAAATTGAAAATAGAAATAAAACTAAAACCACAACTATTAAAAATGTTGATAAATTAAAATCACACTTTGATAATTTAATTTCAAAAGAAGAAGAAATAAAAGTTAATAATAGTCATTATAGAACTTATCCTAATAATAAACATTATAAAGGTAAATATATAGTAGAAGGTTATACAACAGAACAAATATATCTGATTAAATCTAAAAATTACAAACTTCTTAATAGTATTATTAATAAAATAAAACTTAATAATAATTTTTATATTACAAATAAAAATTACTCTATTTCACAAAAGAAAATGGCTTTTATTAAAAATAATAAATTAAAATTAATATTACCTAAACTATTACAAGATGAAAAAGAATATTCAAAATTAATAAAAGGTATTTGTAAATATTCTAATATTTCTTTTAATAATAGAAACATTAATTACCAACACACTTCTTCTAAATCTTTATTTCCTTCAACCTTGAAATCTTCATCTATGATTGATTTAAAAGAAGATAAAGAATTAACTTTTTTTGTTAATTTAACTATGGTATGTAATCGTGATTAAAAATAAGTTTAATTCAATTCTATCTAATTTCCTTACAGGAGTTTTATCTTTATTACCTTTTGTTATTTCATATTGGATTATAGTTGAAATATATAATATTTCAAAAAATAGTTTTTCATACTTAAATAGTTATGTTAATAATGACACTTTGACTATTATATTAATTTCTATTGTCTTTTTTATTATTATCAATATTGGTAATTTAGTTAAAAAAAGAACAAAATCTTTTATATTAGATATACAACATAAGTTATTAACTAAAATACCTTTAATTAATAAAATATATGTATTTTTTAAAGACACCATAGAACTTTTTACTTCTACTGATAATGATAAAAAAGTTAAAGTTTGTTTTGTTGATTTTGCTGGACAAAAAAGTTTAGGTTTCATTAATAACAAAAATGGTAACGTTTGTACTGTATTTGTTCCAACTGCTCCAAATCCAACAAATGGTTTTACTATGTTTATACTTGAAGAAGAACTAATTATTTTAGATATTTCAAAAGAACAAGCCTTAAGTAATATAGTTTCTTTAGGGACACAAGAAAGTCCTGAATTAAGAGAAGCAATAAAACAATTAAAAAAACAATAAATTAAAGGTTAAAAATGAAAAAACAAACTATTTTAAATATACAAACTTTCTTTGATAATCAATTTACAGACTTCTCTAGTTATGCTGCTTATAGATCATTAGCAAGTTACTCTGATGGTTTAAAAAATAGTAAAAGAAAAGTAGTTTATACAACACAAAAATACATTAAGGGTCAAAAAGAAAAAGTGTCAAGATTAGCTGCAACTGTTTCTTTGAAATCTGAATATTTACATGGTGAAACAAGTTTAGAAGGAGCCATAGTTACTTTAGTAAGAAATTGGGATCAAAATATTTGCTTATACGATGAAATAGGTAAGTTTGGTACAAGAACAATCCCACATGCTGCAAGTTCTCGATATATTTTTACTAAAAAGAGTAATATATTTGATCAAATCTTTTTACCAGATTTTTATCAAATAGATGAACCACAATTATTTGAAGGTACCAAAATAGAACCAAAAAGTTTAACTCCCATACTTCCATTGATATTAATAAATGGTGAAACAGGTGTTGGTTCTGGTTTTTCACAGAATATATTACCACGTAACCCAAAACAAATACAAGATACTATTATTAAATATATAAAATCTAAAGCTAAAAAACCAGAACATATTATTAATAATAGTGTTTTAGATATTCAGTATCCTAATTTTACAAATGGTATTATTAAAACAATTCTGACAGATTCAAATAAATTAAAAACCTTCTTTTTAGGTAATGTTAAAAAGAAAAATACTACTACTCTTATTATTGATCAATTACCTATTGGATATACAATTGAAAATTATATTAAAATATTAGAAACTTTGATTGAAAAGAAAACTATTGTTTCTTACAAAGACTCAAGTTCTAAAAATAATTTTAATTTTGAGATTAAAATTAAAAGGGAAATACTAAATAGTAATTTATTTAGTTTTGACATAAACACTAAAACAAATTTACCTTACATTATAGAAACATTAAAACTTGTTAGTTCTAGTGTTGAAAACTTCACAACAACTGGTCCAAACAATAGTTTCCATAAGTTTAACACACCTCAAGAATTATTATTGAAATATTTAGATTTTATTTTAGAAAGGTATGAAAAATTAAGACTTTTTAAAATACAAGTATTAGAAAATGAAATTATTCTTTTATCTGAGAAATCAAGATTTATAAAATTAGTTATTGAAAATAAATTAAAAATTAGTAATATAAGTAAAAAAAATATTTCAACAAATATGAAAAAATTAAAATTTTCCGAAGATATTATTGAACTTTGTTTAAGTATGAAAATATATTCCCTAACTAAAGAAAAATATGAAGAACTTTTAAATAAAATTGTTGAAATAACTCAAGATAAATCAATTTTAGAAGAAAAAACAAATAAAGATTTATATTTAATTGATATTAATAAAATTAATATCTTATAATATAAGTTAGATTTACATTATAATAAATAGAAAAAAAAAGGTTTTTACTTGAAAATATCAATTATTGAAGATTCTACTGTTGCTGCTATTTTAATTGAAAAAGTTTTATCTAAAATAAATTTAGATAGTGATATTATGAAATTTTCCAATGGTGCAGAATTTGTTAATTGGGTTGAAACAGATAAACAAAGAAATATTCCTGATTTAATTATTACTGATATAAATATGCCTAGATTAGATGGTTTAGGTGTTATCAAATATTGTAATTCAAACCCATTCCTTGAATTGACTAAAATCATTGTTGTTTCTGCTAACAAAAATAGAAGCATTATTACAGATTGTTTGAGACTTGGTGCTGATAATTATATAATTAAGCCTTTTGACCCAGATAAATTAATATTCAAACTACAACAATACATTCAAAAAGATAGAAGTACTGAAGATAAAATTAAATTATTAGTAAATAACATTATTCAAGATGTTTTTGAACAAAAATATGCAGAATTAAAAACTATGAATAATTATTATCATTATAAAAAACTTGAGAAAAAAATATTAGATGAATTACAAGAATCTATTGAATTTACCAACTTATTAAAAAAACTTTCCAAAAATAATAGTTTAAATTAATTTCATTTTAAGTTTTATATGATATCATTTTAATTAACACAACTAAAATTAAAAGGATATAAATGTATTTTAATAATGAACTTATTCAAATATTCCAAGAAGCAACACTAGACGCAAAACGACTAAAACATGAATACCTTACTATAGAACACACAATTAAACCTATTTTAAATAGTAAAACTGGTAAAACACTTATTAGTGATTCAAAAGTTATAACTGATATTGAAACTGATTTAAATGAATATTTTAAATATATGGAAACTTCTGAAGATAGTCTCCCAATTAAAACAGAAGATTTAGAACTTATTCTAAACAATATGATGTTAAACGTGGAAGCAAAAGGTAAAACACTTATGGGTGTTATAGACTTTATAAGAGAAATAGAAAAAACAAATTCACATGCTAGTAAAATACTTCTAAAAAATAAATTATATATTCAAAAAAATATTCAAAAGAAAGATACTAATAATACTATTGATGATGTTTCTACTGAAATGGTTGAACAAGCATTAAATGGTGAGTTTGGTAGAGGAATTGGAATTGATGATGAAGTTGAAACATTATACCAAACATTAAAAAGAAAAAGTAAATCAAATTGTGTTTTAATTGGTGAATCTGGTGTTGGTAAAACCACTATTGTAGAGGAACTTGCAAATAAAATTGCAGAAGATGATGTTCCTGATTTTTTAAAGGAAGCAAAAATTTATGCTTTAAATATGGGAGCATTATTAAGTAATACAAAATATAGAGGTGAGTTTGAAGGAAAAATTAAAAATCTTTTAGATGAATTAATTACAAATCCAAAAAATATTTTATTCATTGATGAAATACATACAATTATTGGTGTAGGAAGTTCTAGTGATTCTTCATTAGATGTTGCTAACTTACTTAAACCTTATTTAAGTAATGGTAAATTAAAAGTTATTGGTGCAACAACAAATGAAGAATACAGTAAAATATTTAAAAAAGACAAAGCAATCTCAAGAAGATTTACTCCTATCAAAATATTAGAACCTTCTACTGAAGATACAAAGAAAATATTATTAAATTCTAAAGATAAATTTGAAAAACATCATAAAGTTTCATATGCTGATGAAGTTATTGAAAAAGCAGTTGAATATAGTTCAAGATATATAACTAATAGATTCTTACCTGATAAGGCTATTGATATTATTGATATTGCTGGTAGTAAAGTTCATTTATCAAATAAGAAAAAAGTAACTATTCATGATATTGTTGATGTTATAGAGAACATAACTAAAATAAAGATTGCTGATATTAAAGAAGATAAAGATGAAAAGAAAAAGATTAAAACTTTAGAAAAAAGATTAAATAGTAATATCTTTGGTCAAGAAGAAACAATCAAAGAAATAACTAATTTAATTGCAAAACAAAAAATCTTTAAAAATGACAAACCTATTTCTGTTTTAATGTCAGGAGCAACAGGTACAGGTAAAACAGAAATAGTAAAACAAATATCTGAATATTTAAATATGAATCTTATTAGATTGGATATGTCTAACTATGGTGAAAAACACAATGTATCAAATTTACTTGGTTCTTCTTCTGGTTTAGTTGGTTATGAAGAAGGTTCTCCTTTCTTAAAAGATGTTCAAAACAATCCTTATTCTATTATTTTGTTAGATGAAATTGAGAAAGCACATCAAGATATATATAATACCTTTCTTGCTATATTAGATGAAGGTAAAATAGATGACACTAAAGGTGATATTGTTGATTTTTCAAATACAATTATTGTTATGACTACAAACCTTGGTTTTGGTAAGAGTAAAACTGTTGCTTCAAAACTTGGTTTTGGTAATATGAATAAAGAAAATTCACAAGAGAAAGAAAATATTCTAGAAAACATCAAAGGTTTCTTTAGACCAGAATTTATTAATAGATTAGATTTAATTACTACTACTAATAGACTCTCTGAAAAAATTATAATTGATATTGTAAAAAAAGAACTTCATAATGCTGAAGAAGAATTATCTGAATTAAATATTACTATTAAACCTTCTCAATCTGCTTTAAAAGAATTAGCACTTGCTGGGTTCAATGAAGAATATGGAGCAAGATTTATTAAAAGAGTAATTGATAAAGAAATTAAACAAGAAATAACTACTCTATATTTAAACAATAAAGTAGATTTAAATCAAACTATTAAACTTGGTTATCAAAAAGGAAATTATACTTTTAAAGTATAATCTTCTTTTAAAATTAGACTATTTTTTTAATAGTTTGATTTTAATGTTTTTGATATTACAACTGTAACTGAAATAAGATTTGCAACCAATGCACCTATTGACATACCTATAACAATATGTATTATTTCTAATTCTGTTAAATTAAAAGATTCTCCTGCAACAGACCATACAAACGTCCCTATAAGCAATTGAATTACTGCAACAATAGAAGTGGACAATAACATTTGACCTTGTGCTGACTCATCTCCAAATTTCATTATCATAGCTAAAATATTCATTACAACTACAGCATAGTAATCATAATGATGGTGTAATGAAAGTACATCTGGATCTCCATATACAAACCCTACGTTTAATGTTAATGCAAATATTATAATTGAATTAAACAATATTGATTGATTATTCATTTGTTTTCCTTTTTATGTATAAAAAAAAAGAAGAAACTACTTAAAGTTCCTCCTTTTATTATTTTTACTATCTAAAATTATTATTGTCTAATTTTATCTAATGTAACAGTACAAGCACCACTAGCTGAAGCTGTTCTAGCAGAAGATACTGCATCTGGAGCTTGTCCACCAGCACCTGAACCAGTCGCTTCACCTTTTTTAGTCATCATTCTTCTATTGATTGCTGATCTAAATGTTGTTAATGCTAATTCACAAGTTGGTTTATCCCATCCTGAAGAAACTGACTCTTCTTGTGAATCTATCTTTAATGTATAGTGTCTTTGAATACCATCATCTTGGTCTATACTATTTACAGAAACTGTGTATTTAACTCTTCCACCCATTCCAAGTGATTGAATATCAGAACCACCATCAGAAGTCATTGACTCTGGTAAAAAAGGTCTAATTACATCATTTAACGCTCCTGTTGCTGCTGTTCCACCTACATTATAACCACCTCTTGAATTAGTATAATCATTATATTTATAATTTTCCACTGCTTCCATTACTGTTTCAACATCTTTTGATATTGTTGATTGTATTGTTGTTTTTTCATAAGCACTAAAGTTTTTTGCAAAATACAATGCTGACAATCCTACGATTATTGCAATAACAATCATAATTTCTACCATTGTAAATGCTTTTAATTTAATTCTTTTTAACATTTGTTTTCCTTTTATATGTAATATTGTTACTACAATTATAATAATAAAATTGATTTTAATTAAATATTTTTTTTTTTTGATATAATTATTATTATTTTTAAGGGAAAATACTATTATGAATTATGAAATATTAAAGAAATCTGGCCACTCAACTTTAAAAAAATGGAAAAAAGACTGGTTTGAAGAACTTGAATTAAAAGAAAGAGATGAAAAAACCATTGAAAATTATTCTTTTGTTATTAATAAATTTTTACAATTTACAAAAGAGAATAAGGAAACATTTAAATTATATAATTTAAATTCTAAAATAATTTTACAATTTTTAAAATGGAGAGAAAGAAAATCTTCTTCTGATTCTAACTCCAAAACAAAATTAACCAAAATGTCTTATTGGACTAAATCTAATGATATTAAAGTTTTAAAAATATTTTTTAAATATATAGAGGACTTTAATAATAGTAATTTTAAATTTGATATTAAATGGTATAATATTTCTTTAAAAAAACCAAAAATTGAAAAACCACACCTATCAAATAAAGAAGTTGATAAAATATTAACATTTTTAGACTCTATTACATCCTCTAATAATATTAGTATTAAACATTGTTATCGTTCTATTTCTTTTAAATTAATGTTATATAGTGGTCTTAGAGCAAGTGAACTATGTAAATTATCTTTTAATAATTTTTCTGAAGTTTATGTTATAAATGATATGGACTATACTGACCTTGAAATTGAAGGAAAAGGTGGAACTGTTTTCTCAAACCCTATACCATTTGATAAAATCAAAATAGAATATGAATATTTAAAAGAACATAATAGTAAATCTAAATATCTTATAAATACTATTAAAAATACACAAACAAATAGAAATACTATTTATGATTGGATGAATTATATATACACACATACAAACCAAGAACATTTAAGTGGTGTTCATATTGTTAGACATACTTTCGCCAATAGATTATCAGATAGTGGAGCTGACCTTTCAGAAATGCAAGATTTAATGCGACATTCAAGTCCATTAACTACTCGTGTTTATGTAAAAAGAAACAAAAAAAGAATGGTTTCAGCAATTTCTAAATTATAAACTGTCACTTTCAAGTTCATTTAAGTTTAAATCTACTAATATTCCTTTAATAACAAAAATATTAAGGAAAAAATATGATGCATATAATTACTATGGAAGAACTTTTAAACAAAACTTCTTCCCAAAAAAGAAAAAATAACTTTTTTTCACTAACCACTTCTGAACAATTAAATAAAGTTATTCAAATATTAAATGGTATTACTACTCGTTTTAAATATGGAGATACTTGTTTGATAGTTCATTCATCGTTCCAACGTACCTTTAACAATTCTTTAAAAAAAGACTATTTAAATCAAAATATTCAGTCAAAAGAGAAAATATTTGAAATTAAAAATAACTTAGAATACAATACTGAAAAAAATAATATTTTCAATCAATTAAAATTATTGTTTGAAATTAATAAAAATATTATTTTTTTTGATATTAAAATACCTTTAGAAGAATTAGAATATTCTTATGGTATATCAAAACATATAAAAGATGAACAAATTACAATTTATTCTAGCAAAGAATTGTTTTTTCAAATTGAAAATTGTAGTGTAGAGAATCATTTAAAAAGTTTCTTTAATAAGAAACTTTTTTTTGAAACAAAAATAAGACTTACTCTCTTAGGTTCTTTTGGTATTGGTATTTCTAGTTGTTTACCTAAATATTCATTCAATGATATAAATTACAATGTTCAATTTGGCGATAAAACTTTATCAAAAATATACAATGAAATAGAATTTAGTAAACTTACAGATGAAAACTTCATAGATACTATTTTTCCTGTTATTTATCAATTCACTTTAGAAAAATTTATTGGAAAACTTGAAAAAGATGAAGTATCACAAAAAGATATTGATTCTGAAATTGAAATCCTTGAATTATTAATTAAACATAATATTAAGAATAATTTAAACTTGATTGATTTAAATACAAATGTTGATAAGTATGATATTGAAATTAAATCTGATTTATCTAAAATATCTGAAAATATTATTAAAGATTCACTTTTTAGACCTTCTATCAAATATTAATTGAATTAAAAGAAAAGGTTAATAATCCAGACAAAAACTCCTGAATTATTAAATAGAAGTCTTTGGACTTTATCTTCTCTAATTAGGTTAGATATGTTCATAGTTTAACACTACAATACTATTTCTATCCCTTATCAAAGATAAAGGACGCCCCTTCTATAACTAATCTTCGATTAGTTTAGGAGGGGAGATTTTACATAAAACTGTTTATTAAATGAACAGTTCTATAAATTATTAAAAGTTTAGTACTACTTTTATTTTTATTTTATTTTCTTTTTGTTCTGTAACTTTTGTTAATTTTTTTCCTTCAAAAACAAAATGATTTTTATACCCAACAATTATTGTTTTTATTTGTTGTCTATATCGAGTTACACATTCTTTTTTTATTAAATTCTCTTGATTTTTTTTTGTTTTTTTTTCTAATTCACTTCCAACTTTAACTCCTAAAACTGTTGTTAAAATTGTTCCAGTTCCACCACCCAATTGTGTCCCTACTATCCCACCTATTAACATTCCAGGTATATTAACACCTTCATTTTTTTTATTTTCTACATATTGACAATCTATATAAGGTGTTCTTTTCACTATCTTTTTTATTATTTTTTTTGACTTTATAACTGGCGCTTCTATTTCCATATACACTTCTTTAGATAACAAACTTGTTAAACATAACATTGTTCCTATTATTTTTTTTTTCATTTTTTTACCTTTTAATCTTATATTTATTATAAAGAATAAAGTAATTTTAAGTTTTTTTTAAGTAAAAAAAAAGTATCCTTATAAATAAAAAAAAATAAGGAATACCAAATGGGTGAACAAGAAAAAAAAGAAGGTTTTTTATTACCTGCAACTGTTTATAAATTAAAATCTTTTATTACAATAAAAGATTCAAAAATTAGTGAAGAACACAATGATACAGACCCTGCTCTTATGTTGTGTCAAGACCAATCTGGAAAACACTTTATAGTTAAATATTCTGATTACTTTGTAAAAGATACACAAAGTATAAACGATTTAAAAACATTTTTTAAATTAAAATCAGAACAACAAGTAGATAAGGCATTAACATTAAAAATTAAAGACCAATTAGAAGAATCAGATGAATTTCAAGATAAACTTGAAGAAATGATTGAAGAACAAGAATTATCAAGAAAAGATGCTAAAACTTTTGAAAAAAAATACACACTTGAACAAGCAGAAGAACTTGCTTTTAATTCTTGGTTAAATAAACCTGGTTCATGGATTAGAACTACATTGAATGAAACAAATGAAACTTGTAATTTTGAAGGAAAAGAATTACCAATTTACCAAAGTAAAAGCATTCAATATAAGGAAGATGGAAAACCTTCTTTTTCTGGTATGTATTATATCTCAAGAACAAGACATTCAATTCCATTAAAAATATATACTTCAAAACATGATGACCAAAAAAGTACAATTTTAGTTAATAATAGTGTTTTAACTAAAGATACTCTTTTAACACTACTAAAACATTCTTATAGAACTGTTAAAATTAAATCTGGTTATCATTTAAACTTTACTTTTGATAAAATTAATAATTTAGTTTTAGAGAAGTTATTACTTGAACTTGAAAATAAAGATCTAAGAAAAAAAACTCCAGATTATTTAGTAAAATTAACTGAACTTATTACTTTAGTTGAAGAAGATGACAATATCATTACTGATTTTAAAGATATTAGTATTTTCCTACCAGGTGCTGGTGCAAAAGTTAATTTAAAACAACTAGTAAGGACACAAAGTTCTTTACTTTATAAATGGGTTGAAGGACTTATAAATATTAAACATTTTTATTTTAAAGACAATATAGAAATTATTGATGATTGTCTAAACATTCTTATAACTGAACTTATTGATAAAAGACAATCACTTTATGGATTTTATGGTATTGTTGGTGCTGATTCAGATGAAACAGAAAGTGATACATATGGTTGGTTAAAAGATAATATACAAGACTCTAAAATAATAATGGATACAAATAAAAATATTGAAATGTATCATTTATTACATAACCATTTAACAAAACTTGCTGAAGAAAAAGGTTTGAAAAAATAGATTTAATTACTTATAATAGTTTTAATAACATTATAGGAAATTAACATGGATATTAAACTTGAAGAAACTAAACCAATAATTTGTTTTAGAACCTCACAATTTGCTGGTTTTTTATTTTATTTAAAATGGGGAATAATTTTATTTTTATTATTTGGTTTTAGATATGATATTGATTATTTTTATGAACTTCTTTACCAGGAGTACTTTTTAAATTATAGACTTCATTTTGATATTAACCATTTAATATTCTCTTCTTATTCCCCTAGTCCTAGTTTTTTAGAATTTTTTGAAATTTATTTATTTAAAGAATTTCATATTTTGACACCTGTTTATTTTTTTATTATCTTGAAAATATTATGGTTTTTTTTACAAATATTTGTTTTAAAATATTCTTTTTATTTGAATTCTTTACGAGTTAACTCTGGAGTTTTTAATCATTCAATTGATACTATTGATTATGATAAAATCTTTGATATGGAAATTGACTCACCTTGGTTTTTAAGATTATTTAATAAAACTAATATTTTATTAATTACAAATGATTATTCTGGTGGTTCAAGTTTCCTTGAAGATACTTTGTTTAATTTTATGGGACTTAAAAATGGTTTAAAAGAAAGAATGCGAAAAGCAACTGATGAAATGGAAGGGGTATCTTTAGATTTAAAAATTATATACTCTGTTGATTCTAAAAAAGCACAAGATATTGTGTCATTTATTAATTCAAAAAAAATTAAAGATTATACCAGTATTGGTGAAATGCTTTCTTAACCTTGATTATTTAAAACAAAAATTACTTTTTATCTTTTATAAAAGTAATTTTTTCCCCCTCTGGATCATTAATAATTTCAAATAAAGAACTAAGTTTTTTTTCTTTTATATCTTTGTCTTCTATATATTTATAATCTTTATCTATTGTATGTATATGATTTTTTATTCTATATATCATTTTATTATTTGGATTCATTATTTCTTGTTTAATACTTTCCATTATATCTTTTAAAATATTTTTTTTTATTTTATGCTCTTGTTCTGTTGTATCTACCCAAACCATTAAATAATCAACTAAATCATTAAAATATAAATTATATATTTCTTTTATATAACCTGGTATTTCTGTTTTAATTTTTTCCCTTTTTATTTTAAATAAATTTTTATATAAAATTCCTTCATCTGTTGTTATTTCTTTCTCATTTATCAAACACATAACTTCCTTATTATTATTTTTTATTTTTGTCTTATGGACTTTAAATGAATCAAACAATATATATGTTTCTTCTTCATATATATCTTCTGGTTTTTTTGATATAATTGAAGGATTATTTATATCTATTGAAAAAATTATTTTACTATATATCTTTTCAAAATCATATTTATTAAACTTATTAAAAAAACGTCCTGTTTCACCTTGTTCTATTGTTGAAAAAACTTGATTTTCTAATTTATTAGGTAAAAAAATATTTTCATAATATTCTTTTTGATATTTTAATAATTTTTTTGACATCCTTGCCAATTTATAATCTTCTTCAATCTTTCTTGAATGTAACAATCTTACATTCAATTTACCTGTTATATAATCCTCTTCTATTAGACATATATTCTTTATTTCATTAGAAGCATTGAAATTAAATGTCATTTTCTAACTTTTTCATTTCTTTTAATTTTTCTTTTATTATTTTTTCTTCATCCATTGTTTGTAAATATTCTTTTGTTATTATTATTTTCATCCCTTTATAATCTTCTATATTATAATATACATTTAATAATACTTTTTCTAATATTTGTTGTAATCCCCTTGCTCCAAGATTATTATTTACTGAATGTTCTACTATATCATCTATAGCTTCTTCATTAAATACTAATTCCACTAATTCTATATTGAAAAGTTCTTTATAATGAAATAATATTGATGATTCTGAATTAATTATTATTTCTTTCAAATCTTCTTTTGTTAGTTTTTTCAATCTTGTTTTTATTGTAAATCTACCTAAAAATTCTGGTATTAAACCATATTTTATTAATTTTTGATTTAACTCATTTACCTCTTCTACTTTTAAAATTGATTTACCTTCTTCTTTTTCTTCTTTATTAAAAGAAATATTTTTCACTTCTTCTTTATTGTCAATATCTACAAATGCTCCTGCTACTATAAATAAAATATTCTTAGTATTAAATATTATTGTTTTTGATTGTATAAATGTATTATTAGTTGGATCTTGTACTTCTATTTCTGCTCCTTCTATCATTTTTAGTAATGCTTGTTGAACACCTTCTCCACCTATATCTTTTTTACCTGATGCAACTTCTTTCTTCCCTATTTTATCTATTTCATCTATAAAAACTATTCCATATTCTGCTTCTTTAATACTTTTTGATTTATTTACTAATGTTTTTATTATATTGTCTACATCTCCACCTGAATAACCACTTTCAGTTAATGAAGTTGCATCTATATGAACCATAGGTATCTCTAACATTTTTGATAATGTTTCAATTAACATTGTTTTACCACTACCTGTTGGACCCATTAATAAAATATTACTCTTTTTATTTATTTTTTCATTTGTTCGTCTAATATAATGTGAATATACTGCAGTAGATAATGACCTTTTTGCTTCTTCCTGCCCTATTATAGAACTATCTAATTCTTTTTTAATACCCTTTATACTTATTTGATTCCCTAACTCTCCAACTTTTTTATTTGAATAACTTATTTCTTTTTTGTTTTTTTCATTTTCTGGATTTAGAATCTCATATGCATCTTGAATACAATCATTACATATATTGTATTGTTTTTTTTCAATTTCTATTTCTAAGAATTTTAAATCTTCATTATCTATATTACATAAATCACAATTTTGTTTTTTCATAATAAAACCTTTTTTTAATTCATTATAATTGAAAATAGTTTTTTGAGTTTTTTTTTGTTATTAAGTTTTTTTTAAATAATCTTTATATAATTGAAAAACTTATAAACATAAAGTTTGTTTAATGTAAGTTAAAATAATTCTATTGCAAATGATTCATTATTGTATGTAACTAAATCTTGTTTTCTTAATCTATCTACTATACTAATTTTATATATTTCAGTAGTAGAACTTTTATTTCTTTTATTATATTTTTTCATGAAATCCTTTAAGTCAGTTTTATCAAAAACAAAATAATCTATGTTTGAATCAATGTCTTGAAACAATATCTTATCTTCTTTTAAATTTACCATTATTATCTTGTGTAATTTAAATGGTGCTTTGATTTCTAATATATTAATTTTTTTACTTGTATAATTCTCTATATCTTTTCTTATATTATACAACTTCAACCCTTTTTGTTATATTATATTAATAATTAATTAAATAACTTTTTCTATTATTAATTTTAATTTATTTATATTTATTTCTTTTACATCTAATGGAATTTTTACATGTTTCATCTTTGTACCTTTAATTACTATAATTGTATGTTTATTTTTTATATATTTTACAATTGTTTCATCTTCTTGCCATTTTTTTAAAAAAGTTATTAATTTGTTTTTATACAAAAAATTATTCTTATAAATATACTTTTCATTATTTAACATATATATTTTTTCTTCATCTTTTTCTATTACAAAAGAATTTTTCTTCATCTTTTCTTCAATTACTTTATTTAATAGTTCTTTATTTAATAGTTCTTTTTTTAATAGTTCTTTATTCATTGTTTTAACTATTTTATTTCCCACTTTATTCTCATAACTACCTGCATTTAACATTGTTATATTAATAGCAATTAAAAGTATTTTTTTTAATACCATAATTGTTCTTCTTTTACTAACACTTTAATCCAATGTTCTGGTTGTTTAACAACATATTTATTTGCAAGAACATTGTAATTACCTCTTATGTATATATCTATTTCTTTTGCTTTTTTTAATTCAAAACTTGTTTGTTTTTGCATAGTTATTTTACTAACACTTTTGTTATATTTATTAAAATCTGTTTCTTTTACTTTTTTGATTTCTTTTTCATGTTTATTTTCTTTTAGTTCTATCAAATTTTCTAAATTGAAAAAGTTTTGTTCTGCAATAACTGTCATTGGTATCAAACTAATAACCATACTTAATAATAAAATTTTCATGTATTTCCTTTTAATTTTCATTTGAAAAGATTTTTGCATCTTTTTCTGAATCATATTTTCTAATATCAAAATCACTTATAAAATAACCACTTGAGTTATTATTTGTTGGTGCTTCTAATGTAACTTTCATATTTATTATTAGATTTTTTGTTAGTTTTGTTGTCTCGCTGTTTAAGAAATGTTTTATTAAATAAACTCCTTCATATTCTTTTCCACTTACTTGTTTTATTTTATAATTATCAATTGAAACAGAATATTCTCCATTGATGATTTTAATTTGTTTTAGGTCTTCCTCTATTGTTTTTTTTATTTTTTGATTGATTGATTCTTTTGAAGTTATATTTTTGATATATTTATAAACTTTATTATAGTTTTTATAATTATATGACAATGTATTCTTAATAAAAGATATTGAAAATAATACAGTTATTTCTTGTTGATTTCCATACATTTTCTTTTGCCATACATTACCTGTTTCATCCATTATTACTACTTCTTTCTTTTTAGCAATTTCAAACCATTTATTCTCTAACACTATTATTCTTGTCCATAATAATAATAGTGATATTGAAACCAATACAACTGAACCCATTAATATTAATTTTAATAAATTATCTGTTAATCTTATTTGTAATATTTTATTTAACATCCTTTACCTCTCTATTGTTTTATATATTTTTTGTTCTTTTTCTTTGGTTTTGGTAAATGATTTTTTAAAACCTTTTAAATCACCCATTAAGAAGAAAATAACACCTTTTCCAAAAATTTTATTAATTACCTTTATTAGTATTAAAGATAAAATTGTACCTATAAGTGTTATAACCATTAAAAAATTACCTGGAGTATCTTGTATTAAATTAGCAATAAATTGTATTAATATTCCAACTAAACCTGACATTATTATCATTTGTAATAATAAACTAAATTCACTACTTGATAATGTAAAAAATGAAAAAGGTTTATTTTGAACTTTTCTTATTTCTTCTATAGAATAAATAGCCATTTATTTCCTTTTTTTATACTATTATATATAAAAAAAAAATTAATTAAGGTTTATTTAATAAAACTTTGAATATAATTTTTTATGATAAAAAATATAGAAAAACAAAAAACGACAACACTAAAAGCTGACTTAGTAGATATTTACTATAAAAATGATAGTAAAACTACTTTTGATTTTGTAATATGGACTTTAACTAGCTTCTTTAATAAAAGTAATAAAGAATCAGTAGATATTGCTACTTTAATTCATAAAAATGGTGAAGGATTAGTGCAACATCGTGTTTTAAAAAATATTGCTAAAACTAAAATAAATAAAATAAAACAAGTATCAAAAGATGCTGGATTTCCACTTGAACCATTTTATAAAGATATTTAGCATTTTTCTTCTTCTTACTCCTTCTTTATTTGGAGTTAGTAATGAATATTTAACAAAAACTGAGATTATTAAACTTATTGAATTAAAAATTCAAGAAAATAATGTTTTAGAAATTAAAAAGAACAAGAAAAAAAATGATTTTAAAAAAAAATTAATAACTAAAACATTCAAACAAAATATTTCTTTACAAAAAAAAGTAAAAGGCTACCCTGACTTTTTACAGGAAAAATATTGTGATTATATGTTAAATATAAATAAATTTGAAAATCATAAAAATAGTGAGTTATTACTTTTTTGTTCTGATATTTTCAGAACTATAAATTTAGACAAAAGTATTTCTTTAATTGAAGATATTTATTATCATTATGATTACAATAATAATAAATTATTATTATCTAAATTATCTAAATTATATTTATTAAATGGTGACCTTGATAAATATAATAAAATAAAACAAATATTAAAATAAAGGTATATCATGGAAAATTATCAAATTAGAAATTATAGTTTAGAATCATTATTTATAAACCAGGGAAAAGAGAATCTTGGTTCTCCTTCTGGCTTAAAAATAATTGATGATAGTATCGAATTTTATGGACTTTGTGGTTTAACTGGAGTACCTGGAAAAGGAAAAACTTCTTTAGCAATACAAATAATGATACATAATGCTTTTGTTTTACAAAAACCTGTTATTTATGTATCATTAGAAGTAAGCGTTAATATGGCTATTAGTAAGATTGTTAGTTATTTAATTGGAGTACCAATTAAAGATATTTTAAAAGGTAATATGACTTATGTAGAAACACAAAAATACATTAAAGCTCTTGTTGATATTAAAAAATGTGAAAATCTTTTAATTATTGATAGTAAAAAGGCTTCATTAAAAGTAATAGAAGATACTATTAACACAAGTCGACAATCACATTTCAAGGAAACAGGAGATTATTCTACACCACTTGTTGTTCTTGATTACTTAAATATTTTTTATGATTATGGTGATGTATCTAATAGTAGTAGTAGTGGTGAAAAAACTGGAAATCAAATGAAAGAATTAATTAGAATAAAAAATGAAACAAGTGCTAATTTTATTGTAATTGTTGCTAAAAACAAACAAGGATATAAACAAGCAGAAATGTCTTCTTTGAAGGGTTCCAATGATTTAGAATATGGTTTTGAAACTATTGTTTCATTAGAAGAAGTACATGAAGATTTTCCTATCTCTAATTATCCTGAATATGGTGATTTCAAAGAAGTAAATGTATTAGTTACTATGATGAAAAATAGATGGGGAAATGCTTCAGCAAATCTCCCATTATACTTTGATGGAAAAAGAACAAGGTTTTTTGAACCTAAATAATTGACTTAATTTCTTCTTCCTTTACTTGTTTTTCTTGTAAACTTAAACTTTTCTTTTTCATTTGTTTTGTTTTTTGTTTTTTGTGGTTTCTTCTTTTTCTTTTTTGAATCTTTAAAGTTAACTTCCACTTCTTCAAGAAACATCACTTCCCCTACTATTTCCGGTTCTGTAACTATTAAATCCTTTTCTTTTTCTGCTATTTCTGTGATTGTATCCACTAATTCTTTTATACCTTCAGATACACCTGAAGCAGCACTTTCACCCATTCCTTCTTCACCACCAGTAGCACCTGCTTCACCACCACCAGTAGCAGAAGCAATATCTTCTATTCCCCCCATCATATCATCTGACTTTGTTAAGTTTTCTATTGCACCAGAAACTGTTTTCAATACAACACGAGTAGGTAAGGTTTTTAATTTTGCTCTTACAACATAACCTGGAATACCTTTTGTTTTATATTCTTCACCAGTTTTTTTATCTTTTTCTGTATAAATAAATTCTGTTGCAGAAGAAGGAATTTCTATTGTAACTTTTTCCCCTAATTCTGGATGAAAATATATTATTGATGTAGGATAAACAAATACTTTTCCTTTTGTAAAATCTCCTTTTACTTCTAATAATACTTTCGCATTTTCTATTAAAAGATTATTATTACTTAAATCTGTTAATTCTAAATGTTTTATCTTCCCCATTACAAATGGTGTTTCACCTTCAGATATCTCTATTGATTCTGGAATTTCCAATCTCATTGTTTGACCTATCTCAAACATATAATCATATTTTTTTTTGTCTTCTTCTGTTTCTTCTTCTAATTGAATTCTTTGTTCTTCTGTTAATTCTAAAACAACTGGTTCTATTTTCTTTTTCATTAAATTGTTTAATTCCTTTGTTGCTTCATCCAAGGATTGTATAAATTTCCGTTCTTGTTCTTTTAATATTTCCTTTTTTCTTTTTTCAAAATCACTTTCGTATTTCTTTTTGATTTTAGGTGTTAATTGTATTTTTAATTGGTTTTTATATTTTTTAAGTAAATAAGGAAATAATTTTTTGGTATCTTCCAATTTGATTTCAATATTTTCTCCGTTTTCTAATAGAATTGAAATTTTATTTTCTATAAAGAAAAAATCTTTATTTACTATTAATTTAAAATCTTCATCTTTATTTTTATAATAATAAACATTAGCAAAATTTATTATTACTTCATTTGTTTTTACATTTAATAAATTTTTATCCTTATATGTTATTTTTATTACTTTTAATTGTTCTTTATCCAACTTTGGATTTAAATTTAATTTTGTTAATTCTCTACTTTTATTTCTATTTTTATCTATCAATATTGTAAATGTTGAATAATTTATGTTATAAAAAGACTTTTCTAAAATTAATCTTTTATTCCCACCAAATATAAAACTTTTATCATCCATTATTTGAAATGTATTTTTAGTTGAAGTTTCAAATATGAATTTATCTATATTTGGTTTCATTTGATTTTTTAAATCTATTAATTCACTTTTACTTAAATCAAGATTTTTTGTTACTCCTACTATTCTTCTAGAACCAATCTGATCTATAAAACCACTAAAAGGAATTGTATCTTTTGAATATTTTTTTATTAATTTTCCTATTTTATCTGATTTTATATGACCAGTTTTATTATTAAGTTCAAAATAGTACTCAAATAGTTCACCTTTTATTAATTCAAAATCAATAATTTTTTGCTCAAAAAGAATTTCTTTATTTTCTTTTTTTATTTTCTTATAAACTTCTCCTTCTTCATTATATAATAAATACTCTTCATTTTCATTTTCTTCATATGTAGAATATGGATTACCATTTATTTCTTTTTTTTCAAAATTAATTTCAACTCTTCTTTTCAAGTATGCTAATATCTTATTTTCTTTTTCTTTTAATATAAACTTTATTTTATTATCACCTGTATTTAAATTTGAAAACTTTAAATTTTTATTTATTGCATCCCTTATTTCAAAATCCTCTTTTGTTCTAATTTTAATATCATAATCTATTGTCTTCACCCTTATTCCAGTTTTACCTTGTTCTTTTATTAATTTTATTGATCCTATTTTTTCTTTAGATATATATAATTTTGAATTAGAACCTATTACAACTTCTGTCAAAGGGTATAATTTCCTTCTATTCAATATACCTTCCTCAGATATTTTGTATTCTTCCCCATCTTCTAATACTAATGTTTTATTTAAGAATTGATATAAGTTAAGTTCATCATATACTTCATTATATAATTCTAATTCAACTTTTAAAACTCCTTTTTTTATTGTACCTACTATATATCCCTCACCAAGTTTATTTAAATTCTGTTTTCCGTCTATTTTAAAGATTTCTTTCCCTTTTGATAAATATTCTACTTCTTTACCTTCTTCACTAATACCTATATAACTTCTAAAATATATTTTCCTAATTTCTTCAGTTTTTATTTTTTCAACCAAATGATTATCTATATATTTAAAAAAACTCCAGTGTTTTTCTAATTTTTTATTGTTATAGTTTATTAGTTTAATTTTAAAATGGTTATCTTTTGTAGAAACAAGTTCATCATTAATATATTCTTTTCCTTTTTCTATTATATATTTATTATACATATTATCTAGATAACCTTGTAATTCAAAAGTTTCATTTATATCTGTAGGTTCTTTTAGTGAAGTTTTTGATATTTCATTAACTATATCTATTCTTTCTATTATTTCTAAATTTTTACCTATAAATATCACTTTCCGTTTAAAATGTTCATATATAAAATTTGGATTGTTTTTTTCTGTTGATAAAAATTTCAATGTTTGTTTTTTTTCATCTGTTGAAATTATTTTCTTTAAACCTATTTCTTTATCTATTTTCCATATATCAAAGTTATTATTAAAATAATTAATTTTATTATCTTGGTTTCTTTTTATTATTAAATATGTAATATTGATTTCTGGTATTTTTATTAACATCCCATCATTTATAGGTAATACTATTTGATTTTGTAGTACTCTTTTATCTGTATCTGTAATGTAATGTATAATTTCCATACCTTGTTTTTCAAAATATTCAGTTTTACCTACACTAATTTTGTTTTTAAAAAGATAACTTTCAATACTTTTAAAATATTCATATTCTTTTGCTTTCAATTGTTCTATTGTCACACTATTTGTTTTATTTGTTAGATTTTCTAAATTTTTCACCTTGCTTTCTAAACTTTTTAAAACTTTTAAGAAATCTTCACTTTTTGCAATTTCATCTACCTTAATTGTTTCCTTGAATGTGATTTGGTCATCTTTTTTCTTAAATGTATTTACTTTATTATTTGAATCTTCTTCTTCTTCTTCCCCCATAGTTGCAAAAAATCCTAACAATAAAGCACCGCCACCAAGCAATAACAACCCTTTTTGTTTTTTCTTCTTTTTTTCTTCAACACTCATTGGTTCTTCATTAGTTGATGTTGTTTCTTCTTCTTTTTCTTCATTAGTTAATGTTGTTTCTTCTTCTTTTTCTTCATTAGTTAATGTTGTTTCTTCTTCTTTTTCTTCATTAGTTAATGTTGTTTCTTCTTCTTTTTCTTCATTAGTTAATGTTGTTTCTTCTTCTTTTTCTTCAACACTCATTTGTTCTTCATTAGTTAATTTTGTTTCTTCTTCTTTTTCTTTTTCTTCAACACTCATTTGTTCTTCATTAGTTAATTTTGTTTCTTCTTCTTTTGTTTTCTGTTCTGTTACTTCTAGTTCTTCAAAAAAACTATCTTTAATTTTTCTTTTTTTTGCCAAAACATTTACCTTTTTTTCTTTTATTATAATATCTTCTTCTTTTTCTTTCATATTTTTTTTTTTTTGGTAAAAAAATCTTTATAATATGTATAAAAAGAGGAATTACTTTATGCAAAATCATATATTAATTGTTGAAGATAGTTTAACAATGCGTCGAATAATTATGAATATCTTGGGTGAAATGGATATTAAAAATATCGAACAAGCTGCAACTGTTCCAGATGCAAAAAACATCTTGGTTGAAAAAAGAAAAATCGATATTATTCTTTGTGATTGGAATCTTGATGGAAATCTTACTGGTTTTGATTTACTTAGGGATCTTAGAAAAGATCCAAGATATAGTAAAGAAAAATTACAAATTATTATGGTTACCTCTGAATCTGGAAAAGCTGAAGTAGTAACTGCTTTAAGAGCTGGTGCTAGTGATTATCTAGTTAAACCTTTTGCTAATGAAACTTTAAAATCTAAAATTGTTGTTGCTAGTCAAGAATTAGCAGAGCATAGTGGTCTTTCTAAATAATGGAATTATTGAAATTTTGTACTCTTGTAGAGGAAAATATTAAAGACAAAGAAAAATATTTAGAATACTTTGAAGAAAATAAAGATTTATTGTTGAAAAAAGATAAATCTTCACCTCTCCTTTTAAAAATATATAAAAAAATTGATATTTCTACTTTTTTTATTATTCTTGAATTAGGATTTATTTATGATTTTATTGTACCTTCTACTAAAATGTCATTTTTACAAACACTCATTATAAATGAAGAAATGGATAAAGCAACAAAACTTGTTGCTTTAAAAGAATTTAAAGATATTAACTATATTGAAAAAGAATCCAAACAAACAGCTTTAATGATGGCCGGATATATGAATTGTGCTAAATTAGGACAAGCACTTTTATTTAAAGGTTCTGATCCAACCCTTCGTGATAAAAATGGATTAACTGCTCTTCAAATAGTAAAATTAAACAAAAACTAATATGTTATTTGAACTTATTTGTCTTTTCTTTTTAAGTCTCTCTTTTTCTTCTTTCTTAAATGTTATAATTTTAAGTGGAAAAATGGCATTTAAATTAGATAATAGACGTTCAGAATGTCCTAATTGTTCTAATAAACTTTTTTGGTATCATAATATCCCTATTTTTTCTTATATTTTCTTAAAAGGAAAATGTTATTTTTGTAAAGAAAATATATCTTCACAATATCCTATTATTGAATTCTTTGGGAGTATAATATTACCTTTATCATTTTATTTATTTGGTTTTTCTATTTCCACTTTATTATTTTCAGTAATCTTATTTTTTCTTTTATTTTTAAGTGTTAAAGATTTCAAATACAAATATGTTACTTTCCTTGATGTTAGTATTCTTTTATTTTTATTACTATTATTTGGTTTATTTTATTCACAACCAATTGATATTCTTTTTGGTTCTTGTTTTTTATTAGTTTTTTTAGTATCTTTAAAATTACTTTTCGATTTTATTAAAGGTACTACTACTTTGGGGGTAGGAGATATTATTCCCCTATTATCTTTTTCTGTAATTATTATTAAACCTGAGTTAATCTTATTTGAAATATCATTAGGACTCTTTATTATGTCTATAATTGTAATTGTTTTTTCAAAATTTTATAATAGTAAAGAAATTCCATTAATTCCTTTCATTTTTTTAGCATTACTATTTAAAACTATTTTACTAAGTTTTGTTCTTTAATTTGTTTCCTGTTTTTATCTTTAATTTGTTTTAAAAAAACTTCCTTATCTTCTATTTTATTCATTTCCTCTTTTGTTTCTTCTATTTTATATATAACTTCCTCTTTTGTATATTTAATATCCTTAATTCTTTTCAATAATTCATATTTTATACCTATAATTAATTCTATATCCCAAGAATTTTCAAAGATAGTAATCAATTCATTGGTTCTTGTTTGTGTTATATTTACATTTTTTATTCTGATTTCTTTGATTTTTACCAAAATATCTTTTTCTTTTATTTCTGTTGTTTCTTTTTTTGTTTTTGTTAATTCCTTAAGTGCTTCCAAATTTAGAATATTTTCTACTTTATTTTTTATTCTGATTTCTCTTTTCTTCTCTTTATTATTTGTAGAACTTATATATAATGGTTGTTTTGTACCAAATCCATGATAACTTACACATTGTGCTAAATCTAATATTTCTCCATTTTTCTTACCTGGATTTAATCTTGCAACTCTAAATATTATTTGTAAATATAGTCTTAAAATTTTTGTAGGTCGACATAGAACCAATAGTTCTGCTTGTGGTTTATTAAAACCAGTTGTTAATTTTGATACAGATACCAAACAGTCAATTCCATCATTATCTAAATCAAATTTTTCTATTGTTTCCTTATTTTCTTCTTTTGTTTTTTTCGAATGAATTCCTTTAACATTATAACCTTCTTCTTTTAACTTTTTTACTATATTATTTACATGTTCTATAGAATTACAATAAACTAATGTTTTTTTATTTTTTGCATTCATTTTATTCATTGATTCAACAATTAGTTTATTATGATTATTTGTATTAATCTTTTTATCTAATTCATTTGTAATATAATCATTTGTTGATTTAATATTTGTATAATCAATTTTAACTGTCCATTCAGGAATATAATATTTTAAAGGTGTTAGGTATTTCTTTTTTGTTAGTTCATAAGTAGAACCATATGTAATTAAGTCTTTTTTTTCAAACGAATTTAATAAAAAACCATTCTCATCATATGGTGTACCTGAAAGTCCTATTATTTTATTTGGTTTTAAATCTTCCATTATTTCTGTATATCTTTTTCCACCATACCCTATGTGAAATTCATCTTTTATCAATATATCACATTTTATTTTTTTATGTTGTCTTTTCTTTTCATGAAAACTTTGTTCCATTATTAAATTAACTTTACTATCTTGATTGTTTATTTCTTCATTTGATTTAATCAGATTATATAATATATTGTTATCTTTAAAATATTCTTCTAATTGCGGTATTAATTCTGTTATATTAACTAATATAACTACACTTTTACCTTCTTCTATATACCTTTTTGTTAATTCTGTTATGATTAAACTTTTTCCACCACCCATACCTAATGCAATTATTATTTTATCTTGTGTTTTTAACTTAAGTTCTGTTTCTTTTATAATTTTATTTTGATAATATCTTAATTTCAATTTTATTCTTTTTCAAAAACTTTTACTTTTATTTCTGTTTCTAGTAATTCTCTATCAAGTATAGCAGGTTCTACAAGATATCTTATTTGGTCATCATCTTCTAACCAAGTAATTTTAAGTTTTGGATTTTCTGTTTCTTTTATTGCGTCTAATGTCCATTTAATTATAAAACCTAGATTATCAGCGTCTAGTACTCTTTTATTATGTCTAAAAAGATGAAATTCAACATATAGTTTTTTATATTGAGTATTTGGTGTTGGTATATACCATTCTTTTAATTGTTGTTTATAAGTATTTTTGATTTTTGATTGATGAAACCTCAACCATTTTGATACATTGTTTAAGCTTATCACCTGCTCTTTATATTTTGGACAAGGTGTGTTAAATTCAAATAATAAGTTCATAATATAATCCTAAGTTTTTAAGATTATATTATATTTAACTTAATTTAATATTAAAAAAGATTCTCTTTAGTATCTATCACACCTATTCTTTTAAAAGTTTGTATTGCTTCATCTTCTGTTATGAAATCCCAATAAGTATCAGTACCATCTGTATGTTGAAATTGAATGTATGCATGGTCTTGTTGATAATTACTCAAAGTAGTACCTAAACTTAACATTGCAGAATCCATCGCATCCAATAATTTAATTTTAATTATGTGTTCAGTGTTCACATGTTCCTTTTGATTTTTATGTGCTATAATCATTTCTTTGTTCTCCTAAATCTTGTTTTTATTAAATTAATTATAACCTTTTTTTTTAAGTTTTTCAATTTTGTTTTCTTTTTTTTAATAAAAAATTAATTTTTATTTTGATATAATAAATAAATTTAAAAAAAATAAGGAATATTAATGAAAATAAATGTAATTGTTAGTAACATTACCTTTGAAGGAAATATTAATACTAAGGGTGAGAAGTTTTTTATTTTTTCTTTTGATAAAAATCAAATAGAAGGTGATATAGAAGATATTGAATGGTTGATTCAAAATACACCTTGGTTTAATGGAATGAAGACTTCTAAATATATTTATGTTAAGGTTAATTCTTCTATATTATTAGAAAAAGGAATGTCTATATCATTGGATTTTGATAAAAAAACACTTACAAGAGATACTAAACAATCACAATATAATATTACAAATCCAAAACTTTATATTAATCAATTTATAGGTGAAACAGGTTTTTTAAGGTATTTAGAGACAATCAATGGTATAGGTAAAGTAAGTGCAAAAAAAATTGTTGAAAATTTGAAAGAACATTATTCATTTAAAGACACACCTATGGTTGAAAAATTTTTAGAATTAGTCACTGAAGAATCTGAAATAGTTGGTTCTATTCTTAAAAAAAAGATTTCTAAAGTTCAAGATTACTTACATATTAAACATTCTTCATTTGAAGAAGAGAAGGAGTCCTCAAGTTTAAATCAATATGAAGAAATTTTTGGACACAAATATGGAATAAGTAAAAATGTATTATTAAGAATAAAAAAAGGTTTAATTTATAAACTTAAAAATAACCCAACAAAAATGTCTTTAGAAACATCCGATGTTTCTGCATTCTTAAAATATAAACCTTATTATTTAGCTTCAGATACAGAATTTAGTAGATTAGGTTTTAAAACCATTGATAAAATATCTTATAGAATCCGTAATGATGAAAATAATTTTGGTTCTGATAGTTTTAATGAAGAAGATTTTAAAAAACAACGATTTTTTGGTTTTTTACATTGTGCTATTACTGAAGGTTTTAATTCTGATGGTCATATGTTTATGAAACTTGTTGAGTTAAGAGAAGCAGTTATAAAACAAAATAAAGATAGAGAAGTTAAGGGAAACCCAGAACTCCACATTGATGTATTTGAAGAACAAAATGATTTTAATATGTATTTATTTGATATATTAGATGGATTAAGAGAAGAAGGTATTGAAGATTTTATTCTTTTTGAAAACGAAGAAGATCTTGGGTTAACTACTCTACAAATACATAGAAGGGAATTGAATCTTGCTGAAAAATTAGTACAATTAAATTGTAATACACCTTTTATTGAAAGAAAAAATATTACAAAAGAAGAAATTTTAAAAACTGTTGTTGAAATTGAGAAAGAGGAAGGTATTCAGTTATCAGTTGAACAAAGAGAATCTGTTTTAAATTCATTACATTCACCTTTGAATGTTATTACTGGTGGTCCTGGTACAGGAAAAACAACAACAAGTAATGTATTAATTAAAACATTACAAAAATTTGGAGCTTCTATTAAGGTTTTAGCACCAACTGGAACTGCTGCGAATAGAGTTTCCTTAGTTTCTGGTTTTAATGCTTCTACAATTCATAGAGGACTAGGGTCAAAAGGTATTGGACCTTGGAAATATAATGAAAATAACCCATTAGAAGAAGATATTATTGTTGTTGATGAATCTTCTATGATTGATATCATGTTAGGTGAAAAATTAATACCACCTTGTCTTAATAGTAATATTATATTTTTAGGTGATATTAATCAGTTACCTTCTGTTGGAGCCGGTAGATTTCTTGGTGATATTATCTCTTCTGAAAAATTTAATGTATCAAAACTTACTAAAATTTTTAGACAAGCTGCTGGAAACCCCATTATTCAACTAGCCTATGCTATTAATTCTGGTGATTCAAAATCACCTTATCAGTTTATGACAAGCAATACGGAAACTATAAAAGAAAACAAACTTTCTATTATTATAAAAGAAGAATATAAACAACCAGACCCAAAAGATGACAATCAAGATGGGTTAAGTGAATTTGAAAGAGAAGAATTAAAAATGTTAGGTGAATATGATAATTTAGAAAAAACACGTTACATGGATCATATTATAGATGATGCTATAGATATGGCAGAGACAACTCATCATTTAGAGAAATCTATTTATGATGTTCAAGTTTTAACTAATTCAAATATTGCAGCAAATAAAATAAATCAACAATTACAAAATAAATTGAATCCTGGTGGTTTAATTGTTCCAAAGTCAAAAGGTGTTAATACAACTCATTCAACACAAATAAGAATTGGTGATAAAGTAATGCATACAAAAAATAATTATAAATTAGAAATATTTAATGGTTCTATTGGTAGAGTTACAAGTTATAACCATCAAAAAGGTGAGGTTGAAGTTATTTTCACTGATGGACAATTAGTTGTTTATCCTTTAGATGTATTTGCAAAAGAAGTACGACTTACTTATTGTATGACTATTCATAAATCACAAGGACAAGAGTTTAAACACTTAATTATGGTTAGTCTTTGGAATCCATTAAGTCGTGAAATTCTTTACACAGGTGTTACAAGGGCAAAAGAACGTTTAATAATGTTTACTAATGAAAAAATATTAAGGACTGGTATTTTTTTAAGTGGTGAAGATAAATTAAAAAGAAATACAAGATTATCTGAATTTTTAAAAGATGAAGACTTTATTGAAAATTATAAAAATTACAAATATATTAATAAAAATGGTGACTATCATATCCTTTCACCAAAATTATCTTCCGAGTTAACATTTGAAAAAAATGATTTAGAAAATAAAGTTCCTGTATCAAAATTAAGAAAAAAAATTGAAGATGATTTCAAAGAAAAACAATTAAATAAATCATTAAATAAAAATATTGAAACATCAAAAAAAATAGGTTCAAATTTAGAATTCTAAATAAATAAAAAAGGGAAGGTATCTTGACCTTCCCTTTAAAAAAAACAACTTTCTTAAAAATTATCTAAGTAATGTCATTACGTTTTGTTTAACTTCATTAGCTTGACTTAATGCATAAGTCCCAGATTGTGCTAATAATTTATTTTTGTTAAAATTTGCACTTTCTGCTGCAAAATCAACATCTCTAATACCACCTTCAGCAATTTGTACATTAGCTGCTGTTATTGTAATATTATTAATTGTTGAATTAAGTTGTTGTTGAACAGAACCAATATCAGATCTAATAGAATCAATTATTTCTAATGCTGCATCTGCAATCTTCATAGCAGTTTGAGCACCGTCTCTACTTAAAATCATTCCACCACTATATGCTGTATTACCACCACCAGTAACAAGACTAGCAAGGTTATATATTTCTGCTGCTGCTGCTGCAGGTAAAGTTGCTCCATCAATAGCTGTTGCTCCTATATTACCTGTAATAGCAATGTCTTCTGCACCATTAGAAGTAATCATCAAATCACCTATTTCTGTTACATTTGTTGTACCTGCAACACCACCAGTTTCCATTATCATCATAATTTCTGCTGCTGCTGGTGTTGTATCAACTTCTGTTGCATCAACATCAATTGCTCTACCATCTCTTGAATGTAAATGTAGAACACCTTGTTCATCAACATTTGCAACTACACCAGTTATATGTGATTGTGAATTAATTGCATTAACCAATTTACCATCTTCATCATTATCTTTGATTGAAGATATTGCTCCTATAGAAGTACCATTAATCGTTAAAGAAGTTACACTTCCTGCTTTTACTGCACTTGTACCTTTTATTTCAACATGATATGATGCTGTTGAACCAACTAAATCTGTATTTTTATTTATTAACTCTGCCAATTTACCAACACCTGTTCCAGCATCTTTATCAATTACCATAGAATGTAAAGCAGTTCCATCAATAGTAAGATTAACTGTATCACCTAATGCTATAGCAACAGCTCCTGCAGTTAATCCATCCATTTCAAGTTTTTCCATTCTTGTATGTCCAATATGACTTGAATCTGTAGAAGCAATTGACATTTTAATTGTTTCATTTGAATAAGCTCCAACTTGGAATTCTTTATTTGCAAATGCACCTGATAATAGATTTTGTCCATTGTATTTTGTTGTCTTTGATACATTATCTAAAGACTCTATTAATCTATTAACATCTTTTTGTATTGCCAATCTTGTTTTTGATGTTTGACCATCTTCAGCTGATTGAATTGCTTTACTTTTAATAGTAGTTAATATTTTATCAACTTCTTCTAAAGCATTATCTGCAATTTGTACAAGGTTTACTGCACCTTTTGCATTACTTGTTGCTTGGTTTAAACTTGATGCTTGCATTCTTAATGTATTTGCAATTAATAAACCAGAAGCATCATCTGCTGATTTATTAATTCTCTTTCCTGAAGATAACTTCTCTAAAGAAGAAGATAATTCATTGTTTGTTTTATTTGCACTTGCTAATGTATTAAGTACATAACTATTTGTATTTATTTGAAAACTCATTTTTTTTCCTTTTTTTTTGTCGTTTTTTTTAAATTCTTATCGAATTACAAATAAAGTATAAATGAAAAAATAGAAGTGTTTTTTTTTTAAGTTTTTTTTTGAAGTTTTTTTTTATTTTTATATCTCTATATATTAATCTTTAAAATCTAATAAAAATGGTGTAGAAAAAGAACCATGTCCATTTATTTCCGAAATATCATTCCAATGGATATTTAGTTTTTTAAAACTTAAACCTGCTGTATCATTTTTATATATTCTTTTTATATTATTCTTTTTTGAAAAAAATAAATTATACTTTTTTGCATTTGTATGTTCTTGATTATTCAAAGAACCTGGATAATTTAATAATGTTGTGTTATTATATATATATCCATTTGAACTAGATAAATTTGCATTCTGAAAAATCCCTTGAGTATCTAATTCATATTTTTCCACATTTAATAAAAATAAAGTACAATTATTTTTTTGGTTTTGATTTGTACATGGTGGTTTTAAATATAAACTTTCTTCATAACCTGGCATTATTATTCTATATGGATATTTTATATTAGTATTTTCTAAGGTTATACTTCTTAACAACCCCTTATTTGCATTTTCTAATTTATTAAATGAATATGTCCCTCCAATAAAATTAGGTTTATTTAAGTCACCATTTCTTGAAATAAAGTGAAATAGATTTAAACCATTTTTTTCTTTTTCATCTAAAACAGAAAATTGTTTTGAATATTCTTCTAAATCTATTATAGAATTAACTGAATATTCATTCATATATTTATATCTATCTATTGAATTATTGTTCTCTGTTTTTATTGGTTTTATTATATTAGGTATAGAACCAAGATTTCTTAGAAAATTAAAAGTCTTATTTTTACAGGTTCCAACCTTTATATAAGGTCCATCTTTAATTATTATTGCTTTATTATTTTGAGAAGATTTTAAACATTCATCTGCAAAATATGTATTTACTCCATATTTCTTCAATTGATTACTTGAACTACTACCTTCTTTTAATGATTTTGGATATATATAAAATATACAGTTTTTCTTATTTAAATTTGGACCAGCATTATTTGTTGTATATTTATTAAAAAAATAAGTCCCATCTCTTAATGAAGAATTATTAAAATAATAATCAGAAACAAACTTAGGTATACTACTATCTTTGTCTTCACCGATTATATTACATATTTCAAAACCCTTGTTATTGTAATCTATTATTAAAGGTGTATCACTATATACAAATCTCCTTTCTTTTATTTTTTGACTATCTGTATTACTAAAAAAATAACTAAAACCAAAATTATTTGTAAAATCTTTATATTCCTGACTATTTTCTGTAGCAGAATTTGAGACTTCAAATTTTGAAATAAAGAAATTATTATTTGAATTCTTTAATAATAGAGAAGCTAAAATTGTTTCATCTGATTTTATTTTATTTAATATAATATTTTTTATATGATTTTCAAGATACAATAGTCCTTTCATTTTTTTTGAATAGATATTAATTTTATTTAATTCTATTTTTTTTAAATTGTACATATGTTCTATTTGTGAAGAACTATATAATATTGTTGTTAATAATAGAAGCATAAATAACTTAAACATAAAAAACCTTGTAATTTAATATTATTATATTATAATAATAAATGAAGAAAAAAAATGAAAAAATTGTTTTTATCTTTGTTAAAGATGATAAAATAAATAAAATAAGGTATTAATATGTATAAAATTATAACTATTGCTTCTCTTTTTACTTCTGTTTTGTTTGCACAAAATCAATATGGTAGTGATATTAACAGTGAAACCTATGAAGATATACAAAATAAAAAATCAAGAATAGAAACAAAAATACTTCAAGAAGAATATCTTAAAAGATTAAATAAAAAAATGGAAATAATTAAAGTTGAAAGAACAAAATTATTAAAAATAAAAGAAGAAATTGAAAAAATAGTTAAAGAAAAGAAACTACTTGAAGTAAGAATAAAACAATTAAAAAAAGAAATTGAAGGAAAAATTACAAATAAAATTTTAATTTCTTTTGAAAAAAACAAACCAGATGCCAATGCTGAAATTGTATCTGAAATGTTTAAAGTTAATAAAAAAGATACTATTAGATTATTAATAATGCAAAAACAAAAAACAATTACAGAAATAATGAAAAAATTAGATCCAAAAGATAGTGCTTTAATTTTAAAAGAATTATTAAATTACAAAACTAAATTATAAAAAGGAATAAAAAATGGCTGATGAAACACAAGAAGAAGTTGTTGAAGAACCAAAGAAACAAAAAAATACATTATTATTGGTTTTAATAGGTATTATGTTTTTAATGATGATTGGTATGGGGGTTGCTGGTTTTATGTATATACAAAATATGGAAGAAAATAAAGATCCAAATCAAAAAGAAAAAGTTGAAAAAGTTGAAATAGAAGAAGATGCTGATGATAATGGTGATGGTGATAAATCAGTTATTGAACAATCAACTGATGAACTTATAGTTAATATACAAGGTAAAGGTAGAACTTATCTAAAAATAAAAATGACATTGGTTTTTGATGCTGAAACTTTTAATGAAGAAGTATATACTAAGAAAGTTCCTTATATAACTGATTCAATTATTGGTCTTGCTTCTTCTAAAGTAAAGGAAGAAATTTCTACTTTTGGTGGTAAGGTTGATTTTAAAGATGAACTTAAGACTAAATTAAATATGATTTTACCAAAGGAATTGGAAGTAAGTAAAATATTATTTACAACTTTTGTAATGCAATAATTATTAAATTAGATAAAAAAAAAGGTAAATATTAAGTTATTTACCTTTTTTTTATGGGAAAATGAAAAGAAAATGAAAAAAAACATAGAAAAATGAAAAGAAAATGAAAAAAAAAGTTTTATTTAATTTTTTTATGTTATACTTTCTTCAAGATTAGACGAGAAAATCTAATTCTTAATCTAAAAATAAATAAAAATAAAAGGACAAATAATGAAAAAAATTATTTTATCTGCTGCTGTTGCAGCATTAATGACTACTGGAGCATCTGCTTTTGATATTCAAACTAAAGGTGAAGCAACTCTTTACTACCAAACTGCTGAAGCAGGAACAGGTTCTCTTTTTGATCAAGATAACTCTAAAGCAAATGTAGGTCTTAAAATTGACGCTGCTGTAGATATGGGTGCTGGTTTTGTTGGTGGAGCTACACTTGTTGGTCTTGATACTGCTGGTCTAGAAGGTGCTTTAGTTTCTGGAACTATGCAAACTGCTGATAATGATGGTGATGCAACTGCAATTACTCAAGCATTTGTTGCAAAAACTGTTGGTAAAACAACTGTTAAACTTGGTAGACAAGAATTAAATACTCCTATGGCTTTCTCTGAAGGTTGGAATGTTCACAAGAATACATTTAATGCTGCTGTAGTTGTTAATAATTCTTTAGAAGGTGTTACTTTAGTTGGAGCTTCTGTTGGTGGATCTAACGACCATACTGATTTAAATACATTTGATATGGGTAATTTAGGTGTTCACACTTATGCTGCTGGTATCCTTGCTAAACCTGCAAAAGGTACTGATGTAAATGTATGGTACTACAATGCTGAAGATGCTGCTTCAATCTTATGGGGAGATGCTTCTACTTCTGTTAATGGTGTAAAACTTTCTGCTCAAGCTGCTAATATTGATATGGATGGTTCTGAAGCTGGAACTCAAATGTCAGGTATTAAAGCTTCTACTTCTGTTGAAGGTATTAACTTAGAAGTTGCTTACAACTCTGTTGATATGGACGCTGGTTCTATTTCTATGGCAAATAGAGGTACAGGTGTTAAAACAAAATTATTTACTCAAATGGTAGCTAATCAAGGTGCTATTGCTGGTCAAGCTGCTGATAAAATTGATACTGTTAAAGTTCAACTTTCTACTAAAGTTGGTGATGTAAATGTTATTGCTAGACAAGCTATTTCATCTGTTAAAGCTGGTGATTTTACTGATACTGAATTAATTGCTAAAACTAAAGTTCTTGGAACTAACGTATTATTCGCTTATGTTAATACTGACAATAAAGCAACTAACACTGATACAAACATTGTAAGAGTTGTTGCAAGATACTCTTTCTAATAAATTATTTTATATAATTTAAAACAAAAAACCATCTCTTTTTAAGGGGTGGTTTTTTTTCTCTATTGAAACCCCTTTAAGAATTCCCTCCTTTTACCTTTTTTTTTATTTTTTTTTAGTATAATTTAAGTTAAATGACATACAATAAATATATACATATTATTTATTGATAAACAAAAAGGTTAATTGTGCAAAAATATAAAAATACTCGGGACCACTATATTAAAACTATTATTTATAATTTATTAGGTATATCTAATAATTCATTAAGTGAAAAAGATTATATAATGTTAGGTGGTCTTACTGGTGTTGGTAAAACAACTTTAATAGAATATATTAGTCAACTCTTAAATATAGAATTATTTTCCATTGAGGCTTCACATTTATCTGAAGAACACATTATAAATATCCCTTTTATTAAAAGAAAAGATGAAGAATATTCTATTGAGAATAGTAAACCTTTTTTATTATCTGAATTAGAAAAAATACAAAAACCATTATATAGTCCAGAAAAACATTTAGAAATTATAAATAATAACTTTGAATTAAAGAAACATTTTGAACTATACAAAAAAGAGATTGAGACAATACAAAATAAATATTCTAGAATCTTTTTTATAGATGAATTTTATAGAATGAACAATGTTCGAATATCTAATTTACTTAGAACTATATTAAATGGTTTTATAGGTTCAAATAAAATACCAGATAATACTTATCTTATTTTTGCATCTAATTTTGATTCTTCTGATGAAGGTTTATCTGATATTCCACAAAATCATCAATTTACTTTTTTAAATATCATTAAATCTAGTAACACTGAATATAAAAATTATATATTAAATAAACATAAATTAGAAACTAATACTATTTTTATTTTTGAGGAATTATTAAAAATTAATTTTCTAGGGTTTAAAGATGAACACATACATATTAGTCCAAGACGTTTTGAAGAAATATTATTATATATAAACTATAATATTGAAAATATTGAAGTTATTTATTCCTATCTTTATTTACAATTAAAGAATTATAGAACTGGTAAATTATCAGAATTATGGAATGAAATATATATTATTTTAAATAATTATATCTCTAATAATACGTTTAAACCCCTTTCTTGGCAAGATTTATTTAAAAATCAAATAGAAACAAACAACCATTTAAAAAATATTAGAAAATACACTTTATCATTAACTGGTTCACATGGTATTTCAAAAACTACTTTCATTAGAGAAATCTGTAAGGAAATGAATTTAAATCTTATTGAAATTGATTCTTCTACATTAAACCCTGATGATGTAATAGGACTTCCATTAAGTTACTATAATAATGAAGTGTTACATACTAAATTTTCTGAACCACCATTATATAATACTATTATGAAACAATATATTTCATCTAATAACAATAATAAATACAATACTATTTTATTTTTAGATGAAATAACACGTAGTGAACCTGAAGTTTTTAATGCTATTAGAAAAATGTTATTGACAAAATCTATAAATGAAACATATTCATTACCTGAAGATATATTAATAGTAAGTGCATTAAATCCAAATGGTTTAGGTACTATAGAATTAACTCCACACTTAATAGATGTTATTGATTTCATACCTGTAGAATTAGATAAAAAAGATTTGACTACTTACTTAAACAAATTATCATTAAATACAGAGTTAGAAAATAAATATGCTATTAATTTTTCAAATATATCTTTTTTATTTTTAGATGAAATCTTTAAAAAATTTCCAACTGAAGATGAACAACTTATTGACACTTGTTATACATTATTAATAGATAATGAAGAATTGTACTTGTCACCACGTGAGATTGACTCCATAACAAGTAATTTTCTTCTTAGAATAAGTTATTACCTTCAAAATATTGAATATAAAAAAAATCACAACTACTCTGAAGAATTCTATATTGATTTTAATTTGAATATCAAATATTGTTTCACTGAATCATTCTATTTAGTCTTTGACTTTATTTTATTAAAATATCAATTTGAAAATACAAAAACTTTGAAAGAATTTTTATCTGAATTATTTGATAAAAAATATTTAAATATTTTAAAACACATTAGATATATTCAAAGTGAGAACATTATAAGTTTTTTTGATTTAATAAAAAAACATGATTTTAATTTGAATATATTAAAAAATGATGATAGTTTATTAATTGTTAATCAATATATAAATACATTAGAACATGACTCTATAATTATACAAGAATTAACTAATGTATTAAATGAATTATTTATTACTGATAAAACAAATTATGAAATAAATGTTTTAGAACAATATAATCTTTTGTATAACTTTTTTAAAAAATTAAATTATTCTAAATTTGATAATCAAATCAATGATAGAATATCAAAGACTTTCAGTCTTACTTGGAAAGAATTGAGTAACAATTTAGTTTATGAACCTAAAAACCACAAGATAGTTCTAAAAATTTTAGATGATAGTATTTTAGAAACAACTTATAAAGAATGGTTTACAAATAATAAAGGTGAGTTAACTGATACACCTTTTTTCTTACTATCAAATGATAAATTAAATGTCTAGTTTATTCCCTGAATATAAAATTGAGTCTCCTCATATAATTTCTATATTAGAAATATATTCAAAGAAACATGACATACCATTGGAACAAGTAATGTTTGAAGTATTACAAATACAACAAACAGAAATTATTAAAATGAAACAAAAAAGTAATGTTTTGTTTGATGATATGATTAAAGTTTCTATTGAAGAAGTTGTTTTTAGTAATTTCCTTATCCCAGAAGATTTATTAGATAAAAATATTATATTAGATTTAATAAATGATATAAAAATTAGACATACACAATTCATGCCATTAGTTGATGGTTATAGTTATAAAAAAATATTCCAAGTTAATTTGATTTTCTTACCTAACAATCTATTATCTTTACCTAATGAAATAAAAAATGTTGAAACTGCTGCTATTAGTAGTAATGGTGATTTAATTCTTAATACTAATTTTATCAATTCACTCTTAACTTGGGCAAAATACAAGGGAACAGTAGGTAAAACATTATGGTACAATAATCCTATTAAAAATTTATATACTTATATTGAATTTTTGATTTTACATGAATATTATCATATTATTAATGGTGATTTATACTTTTCAAAAAATGATGATTTTGACCCTACTTTTAATAATTTTGCATGTGATTTAATTAACAACTATTCTTTATTAAAGTATTTTAACTCAGTAGAAGATTATTTATTACCTATTGGTTTATGGAGCTCTAATTACAATTTTGATATTTATAAAACAAAAGAAGAAATATTCAATGCTATTAAAAATGATTTAAATAAAGAAAATCTAAAAAATAATTTTGATGAACATATAAATGTTGAAACGCTTGATAAAAACAAACAAACTGAAATAGTTGAAATTGAAAACTTTGAAGAAGATATAGACACTACAGTAGAGCAAACAAAAGACTCTTCTATTGTTTCTGAAAAGGAAATGAACATTGAAGGTTCTAAAATATTTGATTCCGTTTATTCTAGAAATTTTGATTGGAAACAAATATTAAGAAAATTTTTACCAAATAATAATAATTTAATTCACAATTCCTATTCAAAAATATCAAAACGAAGTATCTCTAATATTACTTGTTTATATGATAATAATATTTCTTCTATTAAACCTGGAATACTTAAATATTCAAATAATAAAAAAAACCTGTTATTAATTATTGATAATTCTGGTTCTATATTGGGAAGTTTAGAAAAAATATCATTTGATTTTATTAATTTATTGAAATCTAAAAACAACAAATTATCTAATGTTTTTATTATTAAATTTGATAGTAAAGCAAAATTATTTAAATTAAATCTTGACACTGATACTTATATTGAATATGTATTACCTGAATATAAAAATAATAAATTACATTTTAAAGAATTAGTTGAATATAAAAAAATAAATGACCTTTTATTGAAAAATAGTGGTGGTGGAACCATATTTAATTTTAAAATGGTACATTTAATTAACAACTTAAGAACAAATTTTAATTTAAATACTATTTTCTTTACTGATGAAGATATTTTACAGACTAGTAATTTTAATTCTTTAAATAAAGTTTTAAACACTAATTGTAATTCAAAAATTGCATTATTATGTCCCTCTACCTCCATTTTACAAAAAATTAAATCAAAAATATCATCCAAGAAAAACTTATTCCTTGGACATTTTTAAATTGACTTTTTTATATCTTTTTTTTTGTTATAATAATGTAATAAAATTACAAGGAGAATATTTAAATTACAAATAAAAGTAATTTAGATTACACAAAATAGTATGCTATCAAAAACTTTACATTTTTTAGGTGATATTAAAAGAGAATTATATTCTGTTTTTTATCCTTCAGTTAGTGAAATAAAATACTGGTTTATTAATATTTTAATAACTGTTATTGTATTTTCAATTATTTTCTTTTTTATGGATTCATTCCTCTCAACAACAGTTAAAGAACTGATTTCTTTTAAAGGTTAGCATATGATTCAAAAACAATACAAACCATTAATTAATAAACTTTTAATTACCTTTGGTATTTTATTTTTTTATAAGATTTGTACTTATTTCCCTTTACCTGGTGTCAATCTTGATATGATTGCAAGATTTTTTGCAGAACAAAAAAATACAATGTTTGGTGTTGCTGATTTATTCAGTGGTGGAGCAATTTCAAGAATGAGTTTTGTTGCATTGGGTATTATGCCTTATATTACTGCTTCCATTCTTATGGAATTATTTGCACATTTTGACCCAAATATTGGTGCATTAAAAAAAGAAAAAGAAGGTATGGTTATTTTTGTTCAAAAAACAAGATATTTAACTGTATTTATTGCTCTTATCCAATCTATTGGGGTTGCTTACGGTATAACCCAAATGGGAGAAGGAGTTATTATTACTGATACTACTTCTTTTTTATTTTATTCTATCCCTATGTTAGTAATGGGAACTGTTTTACTAATGTGGTTAGGGGAACAAATTACTAATTATGGACTAGGTAATGGTATCAGTTTAATCATTTTCACTGCTATTATTTCTGGATTACCAGGTGGTGTTGTAAACACTATTGATTTAATGAACAATGGTTCTCTAAACCCATTAATTATTTTATTTATTTTATTTATTATGGCTGCTACTACTGTTTTTATTATATTTATTGAAAAAGGGGAGAGAAGAATACCACTTCAATATACTTCTTCTGACTTTGGTGGTAATTATTTACCTATTAAAGTTAATCTTGCAAATGTAATACCTGCAATTTTTGCTGGTGCATTAATTAGTATCCCTGTTACATTTGGAACATTCTTTAAAGATGTATCTTCTTTAAACTTTATTAATGATATTTTAACACCAGGAACATTAGGTTATAATATAGTAACCTTCTTATTAATTTTTGGATTTACCTTCTTTTATGCAAGAATTGCATTTAAAGTTGATGAGGTAACTAAAAATTTAAATGATTCAGGTTCTTTTATACCTGGTATTAGACCTGGTGAACACACAAAAGAATATTTAAAGAAGATAACATTAAGGTTGACTGTATTTAGTGGTATTTATTTAGGTACTATTGCTACTGTACCTTGGGCTATTATGAATCAATTAGGAGCACCTTTTTATTTTGGTGGTATTATGACATTAGTTATTGTTCAAGTTACATTTGATTTTATTACTAAATTATTTAATGAAATTGAAACATTGAAATTAAAAGAAAAAGAACAAGAAAGTTTTATATAAGGAAACAAACATGCAAATATTATTAACTTTACTACCTATTATTATTATTGGTTTAATTTTATTACAAAAGACAAATTCTGGAATGCAAGGAAGTGATTTAAAAGCACCACTATCCCCGCTAACATTGAGATTACAACAAAGTATTATTTTCTTTTTAATCTTTTTCTTAGGATTCAGTATTTATAGTTCTAATAAAATGCAACAAGATATAGTTGTAAAACAACAGATTAAACCAATTACAATACCTACTCAAGACCCAAAACTTAATTCTTCTTTTTCTGATTTAATAGAAAAATAAATATATAAATTAACCACAATAATTTATTGTGGTTAATTTCATTAATTGTACTATCTACTTTTTTCTTACATTTTATTGATAATATCAGCAAGTTTTCTTTATTTAATCAGTTAAAAAAAAACTTTTTACATTCTTTATTATAATATTTTTATAATTAACTACAAAAGGAATACAATTGGACAATACAGTATATCAACAAAGTGTTGAAGAAGAACCACATAAAATAATACAATTACTTTACAGACACTTGTTAAAAAATCTTAAAAAAATGAAAAAATACATTGATATCATCAATGAAATTGAATATGATCTTTCACAAGAAGAATTTATTATTTTAAAACAAGAACATGAACAAGAATTATCTAAATCTTCCCAAGTTTCTAATGAAATAATTTTAGAACTTATATCTACTTTGAAAAGTTCTTCAGTAGAAACAGAAGAATTTGTAAGATATATGACTGGTATGTATTTACATCAATTAAAAGAATTGAATCTTTCTTATGTTGAAATGACCTCTTATAAAATTAACAATATATATTCTTTCTTCAATGAATGTAACCAAGCTTGGAAAATTATTATTGAAGAAAAAGGAATTTAGGTTTGGATTTAGAACAAATAGGAGCTAATAGCTTAAATGATATTAATCAAATAAAAAGTGATTTAAAAACTAAAAATGAAAAAATTGACCCCTTTCTTAGTATTCCTGAACATGAATGGAATGAAAAGATAAGTGAATCAACAAATCTTGATGATACTTTATTATCAAAATTGGAACAATTAATTGCAATTAACAATGAACAATCTCCTGTAGTTAAAATGGAACGATTAATTATATTTAGTGATTATTTTGATAACATTGATGTTTTTTCTTTGTTACATGGTCCAGAAGTTCAAATGTGGTTTGAAAATCTGGAAGAATTAAAAAAATTCTTAAATGAATATGAACAAAAACTTATAGAGGAAAGAAAGAAACAAAAAACTGTAGATTCTTATTTAAAATAATAAATATCCTAATTCTGTTTCTTCCTCTTTTATTTTTTCTATTTTAACTATTTTTTTATTAATAGTTAATCTATATACATCACCCTTTTTTATTATTATATATTTCTTATCTCTTTTCATAAAGTAAAAAACTTTTTGAAAATCTTCACTTCTTGTTATTATTATTTTATTTTTAATTTTATTTTTTAACCCTATTGAAAACCTTTTATATAAATTTGCTTCATTTAGTGTTTCATAATATGATTTTAATTCTCTATACTCTTCCGCCTTTTTATCAATTGTTACTTTAAAATCAAGGACTTTATTTGCTTCATTTAATGTTATATAAATATTCTTAAAAACTTTTTCTTTTGTTATCACTCTTACTTTTAATACTTTTGTTGTTTGTTTTATTATTTGTTTGTTTGTTTTATAGTATTTACCTCTACTTATTTTTATTTCTATTATTTTTGCTAAATATAATTTTTCTTCTTTTAATATATTTTCTACTTTCTCTTTATTATTTTCTTCTTTTATTAATAATTTTTCACTAAAAAATTTGGATCTAACAACTTTATATTCTTTTCCTTTACTATCCAGTATTAATTTTATTATTGGTTTTACTTGTTTGATATCCCAATTTATTGGTTCTTCATTATTTGATTCTATTTTAAATATTCTATCTGGATATTTAAAATTTAACTTTTCTGTTATTTCTAATGAAACTATATTAATAAATATAATGATTATTATTAACAGAATACTTATAGATAAACTTTTTATCCCTATCTCTCTATTTATTTTCATCTGCTTTACTTTTTATTGTATTTATTTGTAATTTATATAATTCTTGAATCTTTAATAAATTATTTTTATATTCTATTTTTATTTCTTTAATCCTATCTTTATAATCTTTTGTTATTTGATTTTTTGTTATATCATATTCTTCACTTATAATTAAATAATTATTATTTATTTCTTCTGCTTTTGTTTTAAGTTTCAATATTTCATTTCTTTTTTTGATTAATTCAAGATTATCATCAACTTCTTTTTTGATTCTTTCTTTTTCTTTTAATAAAGAAACTTTATCATATTTATATTCTTTTTTTATCTTTCTTAATTCTTCTTTTATATTTATACCCTTATTATATTTTTTCAAAAAACCTATAGATTTTTCAAATTGTAAGGTTTTATTGTTTATATCTTTTTCTATTTGTTCTATTTTTATATATTTCAATCTCTCTTTTTCTACTTCTAATTCATTTATTCTAATCTTTTTTTGATTTAATACACTTTTTAATTGGTCAACTTCCTTTATTGTATTTGCATTTATTGCAATCATTGATAAAGAAGTCATTATTAATTTTTTTATCATACTTAACCTTTTTTTCTTATATTATAATATTAATACTTTTTAAAAGTTTTCTTTTTTTAATTTATTAAGATTGATCACATTATCCACTTCTTTCTTTAAATTATCATTATGTGATACTAAAAAAATCTGTTCTATTTTTATTATTTGTTTTGCTCTGTCTAATGTTTTAAGAAAAGAATCTTTATTTGTAGTTGATAATGCACTATCTGTTTCATCCAACCAAATGATTCCAAAATTATATTTTTGTGCTAAAGCTAATGATATACCTCTTGCAACTATTGATTGTTCTGCTCCTGATAATAATGATATATCATTTACTTCATTTTTTCCATTTGAAGCAATAATATTAAATTTAGTAGCAGTTGCTTGTTCTATTTTTACTTTTAAATCTTTTAAAGAACCTGATTCGTTTTGAATTAATAAATTAACTGTATCTGTTATATTTGAAAAGAAATTTGTTACTTGTGCTGTTTTTATTCTATTACTATAATTTTTTAGTTTATTAAAACTATATATATCTTCTTCTATTTTTATTTTTTCCTCTAATAAAACATTATATCTTTTCAATTCTCTTTCAAAATGTTCTTGTTGATTAATTAAGAATTGATTCTCTTTATTTAGATTCTCTTGTTCTTTTTCAAGTTCAGAAAATTCTTTATTTATGTTTTCTTTCTCTTCTTTATCAAAATTTAAATCATTTAAATCTTTATTATTTTTTTCATATTTTTTTTCTATTGCTGATATCTCTAGTATTTCTTTTTCAAGATTATTTTTTTGTACTATTAACTGATTTACTTCTTTTTCTATATCATGCAAATTTTCTAATTTTTTGTTTAACTCTTCTAATTCTACTAATGGTTCTTTTTTTAGATATTCATATTTACCTAAACTAATTTTATATTCTATTTCATTTTCATTTAATATTATTAGTTTTAGTAAATTATTTAATTTGTTATTATTCAAATCTAAAATTGAAGTTTTAATACTTTTTTTAAATTTTTCTATTTGTTCTTTATTGTTTTTTTGTTTTTCTTTTTTTGTTATTTCATCTTCTATGTTTTTTATTTCATTTTGTTCTTTTATATATTTGTTTATTCCTGCTTGTTTTAAATCTTCAATAAATAATTTTTTCTTTAATTCTTCGTTTGTTCCTTCTATTCTAGAAAATTGAATTTTTTGTTTTGTTTTATTTAAAATATTTTCATTTTCTTCTATTTTTATTCTTAACTTTATTTCTGTTTCTATATCTTCCAATTCTTTTAATTCTTTATTATTATTTATTTCTTTTAATTCTTTTTCTTTTATTGAAATGTTAAATTCTATTTCTTTTACTTCTTCTAATATTTTTTTTGTTTCTTCTATATTTAATTCATCAATTTCTTTTTTTAATGATATTATGTCTTTTTCTATTTGATTGACATCTAATTCTTGACCACAAGTAACACACTCTTGTTTTGTTGATAAACTTTGTTTTTTCTCTAATACTTGTTTCTTTTGTATTTGATTTTCCAAATATTCTATTGTTTGTTTGTTTATTATTAATTCTTTTAATTTTTTTATTTCTTTTATTAAGTATTCTTGTTTTTCTCTTTTTTCCTGTTCTTTTTTTAATAAATCAAGATTGAAGTCTGTTTTTATTATTTTTAATATGTTTTTTTCATCTTCCTCTAATTCTTTTATTTGGTCTTCTATTACTTTATTTCTATTATTTATTTCTATCTGTTCTTTTACTTTATTTTTGTCAATTGATTCTTGATTAAAGTCTTCTTTTGTTAATGATTCTATTGACATATCAAATAAACTTTCTATTTGATTAATAGCTTTTTGTTCTTGTTCTATTTTTTTTAATAAATCAAGATTGAAGTCTGTTTTTATTGTTTTTAATATGTTTTTTTCATCTTCCTCTAATTCTTTTATTTGGTCTTCTATTACTTTATTTCTATTATTTATTTCTATCTGATTTTCTATTTCACTTTTTTTGTATTTTAATTGGTCTTCTTCAACAACTTCAATATCTTCTATTTTTATTTCTTTTATCACTTCTATGTATTTTTTTATTTGTTGTTGTTTTTGATTTAAACTATTAATTTCATTCATTGAAATTTGTTCTTGCTTCTTTATTATCTTTTCTATTAGTATTTTCTTCTTATTTTCAACAATATTCATTGGTTCTTTTGTTTTTAAAATTTCCATAGTATTCTCTTGTTCTTCAGTCAATATATTATATTTTGTTTCTTTTTTATCTATTATTAATTTTTCTTGTTTCTTTTGAATATATTTTTCTTCTTTTTCTTTTATATCTATTTTTACAAAAAATTTTTTCCTTTCTTCATATTTATTATATTCTTCTTCCCAAGTTCCCATTTCTGATATTTGATCTATATAAACCTTTTGTTTTGTTTTTGCTTCTTTTTCTTTTTGTGTTACATTGTCTTTTACTTTATCATATATACTTAAATCATTTAAAAATGAATTAATTATATTCATTCTTTCTTTTGGTTTTGCTTGGACTATATCTTGAACACCTTGTTTTAAAAACAATGAAGTTTTAAATTTTTCAAAAGAACCAAATAGTTTTTCTATTTGATATACATACTCTGTAATATTCCCCTTTGAAGTTTCTTCAGTCATTACATTATTAATATATATATACCCTTTTGTTTTATTTTCTTCCCATATTATATCTATTTTTATTTCTTTTTCATTGTTGTCAAACACTATTGTTTTTCTTGCTGGATATGTAATACTATCTTTTATATCTCTACTTACCATTTCTGTATATGGGTTTAATGATTCTAAAATTGTTGTTTTTCCTAAACCATTTTCCCCATACAATAATATATATTGTTCATTACTATTAATATCAACTTCAAATACACCATGTTTTGATATTTTATTTATTCCTATAAAATTTTCTAGTCTGATACTTTTAATCTTCATTTTTTCTACCTTTTTTTTTCTTTAATCAATTATTAAATTAATAATACTATAAAATAACTTAATAATTGATTAAAAAAAAATATATTTATAAATGTATGTATAATTAAAGTATTAATAATGATTAAAGGAGATAATATGAAATTATCAAAAATATGTATTAGTGCTGTTTTATCTACTACCTTTTTATTTGGTTCTGTTTCACCAATTATGTTAGAAACAAAAGGTATAGACATAAATAAAAAAGTTTATGAAGACAAAGGTTTAAAAATATCTATAAAAAAAGGTCTTTATGTTGAAGAAAAAAATCAAGTAAATTATTTACTAACACTTGATTCTAAAATTAGTAAAACAATTGAAATTGGAAAAGAAGTTATTGAACTAGGTGAAAATAAAAAATCTGAAATAGTTGTTCTTGAGGTAGAATTACAAAAATTTATTGACCAAATTGAGTTTGAACAAAAAATAAGTAGTAGGTTAAAAATAATTGAAAGAGATTATGAGTTAAAAAATTCTATTATGAAAAAAGAACACACTAAGAATATTAATGAAATTAAAACTGTTGCTAAAAATAAATTATTAAAAATTTTAACTTATACAAAGAAATTAGAAAATAATTTTGTTAATTTACAAAATGACCTTAAGATTTTAAAAGATAATACTGTTGCTAAATCTATTCTTGACACGAAGATTCAAACTATTAGTTCTTTACAAAATGACCTTAAGATTTTAAAAGATAATACTGTTGCTAAATCTATTCTTGACACGAAGATTCAAACTATTAGTTCTTTACAAAATGACCTTAAGATTTTAAAAGATAATACTGTTGCCAAATCTATTCTTGACACGAAAATTCAAACTATTGCTTCTTTACAAAATGATATTAAAACTTTAAAAGATAATACTGTTGCTAAATCTATTCTTGACACGAAGATTCAAACTATTGCTTCTTTACAAAATGATATTAAAACTTTAAAAGATAATACTGTTGCCAAATCTATTCTTGACACGAAGATTCAAACTATTGCTTCTTTACAAAATGATATTAAAACTTTAAAAGATAATACTGTTGCCAAATCTATTCTTGACACGAAAATTCAAACTATTGCTTCTTTACAAAATGACCTTAAGATTTTAAATAATGTTAATAAAATTATGAAACAAAAAATACAATATGTTAAGACACCACAAGAATTATTAGAAGAATTGAATACAAGAGTTAACTCATTACCACATAGTTATGATAAAGAGTTATTAACTTATACTATTGAAGATATGAAACAAATATTCTAAGTAGTACTATGACATTAAATAATATTTTAAAACAGGAATATAATAATATTAAAGAAAGAGAAATTATATTTATAGTTCGTTCTTTCTTATTTAATAAAAAAATTATTAGAAATGAAAACTTAGTTACTGAAAATGGTAATTTTAGATTTGAAGATTATGATAATCCACTTGATTTTATAAAGACAGAATATTTTTTAAAAAATAACAATTCACTTAGTGATGAACAATTTGAATATGTATCTTATATAGAAGAAATAATTTCTTCTGTGAATGAAAGTTTTAATACTATCATTAAGATATATATAAAATCTTATACAGATAATGGAAAAATAGATATTTTTATTAAAAAATATAATGTAAAAGTACCTGAAAATAACTTTCATTCTTCTGATATTGAGGAAAAAGAATTAATTCTATTCATTTTATCAAAAAAAGCATTATTACAAATTGCAAAAGATTATCAGGAATTATTATTCAAGGATATCAACTCTAAACCTTTAACTATTTTAGTATCAGAATACCAAAATATAGTTACTAATATTATGAATTCAGAAAAGTTCAAAGAAAAAATCATCAATAGAAAGAAAGAAAATACACCTATAAAGGAAATAGAAATTAATCTAATTAATAAAATAAATAAATTGATTTCTATTGAGTACTTCTTGAACCCTTCTATTATTATTGATATTGAAGAACTATTTGATATTAAATTATTTTCAATTGGTTTAGAAAAGATATGTATTTCTTTAGTAGATAAAAAAATATTATCTATTGAAGATTTAGATTTATTTTTTAGAAATGAAAAAACACATCTATTAGAAAAATTTCATTCTATTAAATTTTAATTAACCATCTATTCCACTTTTTGGAATAGTGTTTTTCTCTTTAACTTTATTGATAAATAAGGGGTGGTGGAAGTTTTTTTGACTAGATGGAAGAGTGGAATAGAGAAAAAATAAAATAAGTGTAAATAAAATATATTCTTTAAGAAATAAAAAAAAACCTATTCCACTATTCCACTTTACAACATTATTAAAAATATTTCCTTTACCTAAAGGCTTCGCAATGGTTTTTATTAAAAAAAATGGTCTTCCACTACCTATTCCATTACTATTCCATTATTATTCCCCTTTATTTAAATATATATAATTACTATTAAGTATATATTAAGTTTTTTTTTGTTATTATTATTGATGAATTATAATGTAGCAAAAAAGTAAGGGTTATAAATGAATATATTAGTTATAGAAGATGATATTAAAATACAAAAGATACTTAATAAAGGTCTCTCTGATAATAATAAAGTTACTATAGTCGGTAATGGAATTGAAGGTGAAGAACTTTTATTATATAATAATTTTGATGTTGTTGTATTAGATTGGATGTTACCTGATAAAAATGGATTAGAAATATTAAAAAACATTCGTGAGAAAAAAAACACTACTCCTATACTTATGTTGACAGCCAAGACAGATATAAATCCAAAACTTGAAGCATTAAGTGAAGGTTGTGATGATTATCTATCTAAACCTTTTTCATTTGCTGAATTAGAATTACGATTATTATCACTTTATAGACGTTCAAAAACTAATGGTCAAGATATAGTAAATATTAAAGATATTGAAATAGATATAACAAATAAAAAAGTCTCAAAACTTGATACTATTTTAAAATTAACACAAAAAGAATATGAATTATTATTATTTTTATATAAACATAGTAATAGTTTAATATCTATTGATGATATTGAGAAAAAATTATGGACTAATATTTCAAATAATACAAGTAATGTTATACAAGTTACCATTTACCATTTAAGAAAAAAAATAGGTAAGGATATTATTTCAAGTATAAGAGGAATGGGTTATAAATTAAATGTTTAACAGTCTTAAATTTAAGGTATTATTAGTTTTTAGTGTATCCACACTTTTTATTCTTAGTTTACTTGTTTATAGTTTATATTATTTTATTGAAAGTAACACTAAACTTACAATTGAAAATAATTTATATAATAAAGCTGTTATTATAAATAAAAGAATAATCTCAAATAGAGGTGAAAAAATATTTGATGATAATGAATTAAAAGGTATTGAGGGAGCAATCATTTATGAAAATAAAATTATTTATACAAAAGGTACAAGAAATTTTAATGCTTATCAACATTTAATAAAAGAAAAGGATAAATTTTTTATTTTTGACGATGAAAAAGGAAATGTAGATGGACTTTATATATTAAGAATAGATAAACCATTTAATGGTTCTATCTTATTTTATCAAAAAAATGTTGATAAGGAAATACAAGAAGAAATTGGTGAAATAAAAAAAATATTATTATTTATATTACCTTTAATTTTTGCTTTATTTTTATTTAGTGCCGAATATATTATTAATAAAATATTTAAAAATATACGTAAAATTACTGAAACTGCCAACTCTATATATATCAATAAACTTGATACTGAAATTGAAACTTTAGTTGAAGATAATGAATTAAGTAAATTAACTAACTCCTTTAACAATATGTTGAAAAGGTTAAGAGAAGGTACCAAAGATTTAGAAAGTTTCAATAACAATGTATCACATGAATTAAAAACACCTATAACTATTATTAAAGGTGAAATTGAATTATCAAAAAAAAATGAAAATATTACATTGACACAATATAAAAATACTATTAATAGTATTGAAGAAGAAATTGATAACATCACTGTTATTATAGATGAATTACTTCTTTTAACGCAATATAATGTTAATAATGTTAAAGATAATTTTGATCTGATTCCACTTCATTTATTAATCGAAGAAGTTGTTGAAAAAATGAATATTAAATATAATAACAATAACATTACTATATTTACTTCATTAGATTCTTGTTTTGTTGAATGTAATGAAGTATTAGTAAATAGTTTATTCTTAAATATAATAGATAATTCTTTAAAATATAGTTCTACTGAAAGAGAAAACATTGTAGAGATATCTTTATTAGAAAATGAAGAAAATATTGTTTTTGTTATTAATGATACTGGTATTGGTATTTCAAATATAAATTTAAAAAACATTCATAAAAGATTTTTTAGAGGTGATAAATCTAGAAATAAAAATATTCAAGGTTATGGATTAGGTTTGAGTATTGTTGAAAAAAGTATTAAACTACATAATTGGAAATATTTTATTACTTCTGTTGAAGGAGAAGGAACTAAAACAGAAGTAATTATACCTAAAAATACAACCCTTAGTTAGAAACTAATAGAAGAATGATTATTTTAATCTTTTTCTATCATTCTAATATTATCATATATATCCAGTCTATCATAGTAATATTCATAATAAGGTTTTATTTGTTTTAACAAGTTATTTGAGATATCTGTAATCAAATCTTTTGACTCTTTTGAAAGTTCTATTTCATATTCTTTTACATCTTTAAAATATGTTTTATAAACTGTATTTTTTATAAAATCTTTATATAAATCTACAAACATATCTATAGATAAAAATCTTTTTAATTTTGCAACTTGTATTTCTGCATCAATTGCTTCTGTAAATTGTTGTGTTTGATTATCCTGTTTTATTCCTTTTATTTTATTTCTTAATTTCTTTTTTATTATTTCTGTGATTTCTTCTTTTACCTCTGGATCAAGTGATTTTTGCTCTTGAATTTTTTCCATTAAAGCTACTAACTCTTTATTCCAAATAGGTCTAATCTCTTTTTTTCCACCTGGTTTTGGTATTTCTCTTGTTTGGTTAAAAGATATAAACATATTAAAAAATAATATTTCAATAAAATCTATTGTCTTTAGAATTATTATATTTTCTACATTTAAATATGTATTTGTAAATGGACTATTTTGTTCAAACCCTTTATGCTCTATTGCTTGGTTTTGTAATAATGGCATCATAGCAGTTAAATCGCCCAAAGTATCATAAACTAATTTTGAAATTTCATAAGTTTTTTTTAAACATTTCATTTTTGGTAATAATAATGCCATAGGTAAAATATTTACTTTTTTATCTTTTTCTATTGCCATAATCCAATTTGAAGCATTTACTATTAATTTAATTTCATTTTTGTCAAAGACTATATCAAAACTTTCAAAAAAATTTAAAAAAACATGTTTTGGATAATTTTTATAATACGCAGCAATACACATTATTTTCATACAATTTTCTTTTTGTTCTTCAAAAGAGTATTGATTTAGACTATCTGTTCTATAATTACAAAATTTTACTTTGTCTATTCCTGTTTCAACGTTATTTATAATATTTAGTTTCTCTATATAACCTAATTGATTAGCATTAAATTGCCATTTAAATAAGAAGTCAAGACATTCTTCCCAAGAATCAATCATTTGAGATTTTGCAAGTTTTTTTTGCCAATATTCATTTGTTACACCTGCCAAAGAACCTGCACCTGGAGAATCTATCTTATCTACCATTATCTTAAATGCTGGAGTTGATTGAAAGTATATTTTTTTTGGATCCGTTCTTTGTGACATAGTCAATTCTTTTACTCTTTTTACTATTTCTTTTTTTATCTTTTTTAATTTCCCTTCCTCTATTTCTTTTTCTTTTGTACTTTTCATTGTGTGTGCTTTTGCATATGTTTCTCTTAAATTTTTTGTTAATTCAGATATTTTATTTGTCCCCCCCTTTCCTATTTTAAAATATTTCATTGTAAATATAGATATTATATTAAAAATTAAAATAGTTAAAAATGAATGAAACAATGTAGTAGTTAGAATTGCTTTATTATCTCCACCAAAACTTGTTGTCATATTAATAGGGTCAAGTCCTATTAACATAGTTAAAAAACCAAAATTGAAAATAATTATATAATCTGCCCAAAAATCTCTTATTATTAATAGTGTATAATTCGTATTATTTATCAACCTTTCAAATGGTGTTCCTCTAAATACTTCTAAGTTCACCCCTTCTGATATTATTAAAATAAAAAAACTAGTTATTATTAATGGAAAAATTATACTAATAAATATAAATAAAATTGCTTGCCATTTAAAAGAAGTTAAATATATTTTTATTTTTTTTAAAATATCTACTTTCTTTGATTGATTTTCAATTTTTGCACGTAATTCTGACTCTGAAAGTTCTTCTTTTTTTAATGATTCCCCAGAATTTTGTCTTCCCATATTTTCAGTCATATCATTAACCTTTTATTATACTTGTTTCTCTAAATAAATAAGATACCATTTGCATAAATAAAATATCATAAATCTTTAAATCATTTGGGATATTATCATTTGAATTAATATTCATACTTTTATTTATATATATTGAAATTATACTTTTATATAATTTAAACAATTTCTCCCTATAGACTTTTACGTTTACTTCGTCTGTATCTAAACCTTCTTCTAATTCTTTTTTAAATTCTGTTACAATACCTCGATCTAATAGAAGAACTATTTCCCTAACTTCTTCTTCACTATCTATTATTATATTATTTATTTTTGGTTGCTCTTTTGATAACAATGATAATACTACTTGTAATTTATTTGCTAATGGTTTTAATGAAACTAATTCAGGTATTTCTATTTTCCATTTTTCACATCTTCTTTCTATTTCAAAACACTTGGATTGAAAAGATCCATCACAATTTACACATTTATTTTTTTCAAACGGTTTATTTTCTTCTTCTTCTAATTCTTCAGTTTGGGAAACAAGAGAAGAATCTTCAGCTGCAATTTGCCTTGCCATTTCTTCTTCTATTTTGGCATCTTCTGCTATTCTTTCTTCCATTGTCATTTCTTCAGATACTTCTTCTTCTAATTCTTCAGTTTGGGAAACAAGAGAAGAATCTTCAGCTGCAATTTGCCTTGCCATTTCTTCTTCTATTTTGGCATCTTCTGCTATTCTTTCTTCCATTGTCATTTCTTCAGATAC